>Ga0164243_10000050_pt1 | contig 304076 bp, 233 predicted proteins | sample OricompcompostOP_FD_108781 | JGI IMG/M metagenome (GOLD analysis project Ga0164243, IMG submission 108781) | Organic Plus compost microbial communities from Emeryville, California, USA - Original compost - Organic plus compost (OP) | ecosystem: Engineered > Solid waste > Mixed feedstock >... | reverse complement strand
CGTTTTTTAAAAGGGTAGGGGTGATGGCGGCGCCCTGGTCTTTGAGTAAATTGTAATGGCGGATCAATTCGCCTTTTATGTGGAGGATGTGTTTGTTGATCTCGATGGCTTCCAAAGATTTGCCGGTGATCTGCGCGGCTTTACGGTCGAACTTGTTGGGGTCTACCTGGTAGCCCAGGGAAAAACCGTCGCGCTGGTTGTCCACTACAATACGCAGCATAATGGTGGCCTTGCTTGCAGGGTTGTTGTTGTCTTTGCGCAGCCAGAAGGAGATTGATAGGTCTTGACTTACTTTCATGGTGTGGTAGTTTAGTGGTACCTTTTTTCTGTGTTTGTTTGTTGTTGTTTGGTTGGATTTGGTTCTTCAAACACAGTCTCAGTAAGCATTTCGGCGAAAAAAGGTTACACTAACTTAAAATTCTTTTGTGTAACCTTTTTTGTTACCTATCAGAATGGTTTAACATGGTCTACCTTAACACCCCCCAAAAAGCAAAAGCCGCACAAATCTTGCGATCTATGCGGCTTTAATTCTGTATCAGTTCTAAGTTGCGGACTGGACGGGACTCGAACCCGCGACCTCCGCCGTGACAGGGCGGCATTCTAACCAACTGAACTACCAATCCTCCTTGTAACTTCCCAGATCCCTTTAGGTCTGTTCCGTTTTGGGATTGCAAAGATAGCGACAAAAAGTTCAAACTTGCAAATCTTTTTTAAAAAAAATTTAGAGCTTTATCTTTACACCGTTCTTTAACCAATTTTAAATCTATTTATGCAATTCCTGGATTTCGAAAAACCTGTTGCAGACCTGTATGAACAGTTGGAGAAGCTGAAAGAAAATGGCCAGAAATCTGGTGTCGACGTTTCCGCTACTGTCAGGGAATATGAACAAAAGATCGTAGCTACCCGCCAGGAGATCTATGACCACCTCACCAGCTGGCAGCGCGTACAGCTCAGCAGGCATCCCGACAGGCCCTATACCCTCGCTTATATCGAGAAAATGTGCGCTAACTTCCTGGAGTTGCACGGCGACAGGAATGTAAAGGACGATAAAGCCATGGTGGGCGGCTTTGCCGACCTGGATGGCGAAACCGTGATGTTCATCGGCCAGCAGAAAGGCGTTAATACCAAGATGCGCCAGATACGCAATTTCGGTATGGCCAATCCCGAAGGATACCGCAAGGCCCTCCGCCTCATGAAGCTGGCTGAAAAGTTCAATAAGCCTATCGTTACCCTCATAGACACGCCCGGCGCCTTTCCCGGCCTCGAAGCGGAGGAAAGGGGACAGGGAGAGGCCATTGCCCGCAACCTCTTTGAAATGGTAAAGCTGCGCGTGCCCGTGGTATGCATCATTATCGGTGAAGGCGCCTCCGGCGGCGCGTTGGGCATCGGCATCGGCGACCGCGTATTCATGCTGGAGAACAGCTGGTATACAGTGATCTCCCCCGAAAACTGCTCCACCATCCTCTGGCGTACCTGGAACTTCAAGGAAAAGGCCGCCGAAGAGCTGAAGCTCACCTCCGAGCATATGAGCCGCTTTGGCCTGGTAGACGGGATCATCAAGGAGCCGCTGGGCGGCGCCCACGTAAACCCCGACGAAATGGCCGTTATCCTCAAGGCCAGGATCAAGGAAACCCTGGCAGAACTGAAGCAGATCGATCCTGATGTACGCATAGAACAGCGTATCGACAAGTTCAGCCGCATGGGATTTTACGACGAGCGGTAAAAAATATTTAAAGATACCGGGCCAAATGCTAATATTTGCAGACTTTTTTGGCTTATTAATACTTCATGGAACAGTTAAGAGGAACAGGTGTGGCGCTGGTTACACCGTTCAAAGCAGATGAAAGCATTGACTGGAATGCTTTGGAAAAATTGATTGATCATGTGATTAACGGCGGGGTCAATTACGTGGTATCGCTGGGCACCACCGGCGAAACACCCACCCTCTCGGCAGAGGAGAAGCTCGACCTGATAAAGTTTACCTTTGAAAAGGTAAAGCAGCGCGTGCCCGTCGTGGTAGGTATTGGCGACTACAATACCAGGGATGTGGTCAAGCGCCTGGAAACCTGTCCGCTGGACCAGGCCGCTGCCGTGCTCAGTGTGGCGCCCTACTACAGCAAACCCAGCCAGGAGGGCATCTTCCTGCATTACAAGGCCATTGCCGAAGCCTCCCCCAAGCCGGTCATCCTTTATAATGTACCGGGCCGTACCGGCCGCAATATGACAGCCGCCACCACGCTGCGCCTGGCGCATGAAGTGGAGAACATCGTTGCCATGAAGGAAGCCAGCGGCGATATGGTGCAGTGCATGCAGATCATCCGGGACAAGCCGGACGGCTTCCTCGTGATCAGCGGCGACGACGCCATTGCCCTGCCTCAGCTGGCCTGCGGCATGGACGGGGTGATCTCCGTGGCGGCCAACTACTTTGCGGCCGATTTTGCCGCTATGGTACAGGCAGCCATCGTCAACAACTTCCCCGCTGCCCGGCAGCTGCATTACAAGATGCTGGAGGCCTTTGACCTCATGTTCGCGGAAAATAACCCGGCCGGTATCAAGGCATTCCTCCACCATGCTGGTATTGTAGAGAACGCTTTCCGTCTCCCGGTAACACCCGTTAGCCATGAGCTGAACGCTCAAATAAAAGCCTTTCTTGATAAGTATAAGTAATTGCAAGGATGCCGTTCGCCTGTCCGCAGGTGGATGGCATCCTTTTTCTTCCCGTATTTTCTCTGTTATTGCCCGCTGTAAACAGTGATAATTCCCTGGTCAGGTCCTGGTGTGGTCCTGTTAGATCAGGTAAGTGGTGCCCTCTACAGACAGTTCCGTATGGGGGAACACAGGGCAGCATTCTTCCAGGAAAGGCTCCAGTTCCGTGTACTTGGAGGAAAAATGCCCTATCAGCAGGCGCCGGGCCCCCGCTTTGGCGGCCAGGGTGGCGGCCTGTACCGTGGTGCTGTGGTAGCGCTCTGCCGCCCGTTCTGCCAGGCCATGCAGGTAAGTGGTCTCATGGTATACCAGGTCCGCTCCTTCCAGCCGGGGTACCAGGGATTCGTCGTAGATGGTGTCTGCGCAGTACACGTATTTCTTCCCTTTGAGCGGGGGCAGGGTTACCCAGTGGTTTTTCACCAGCAGCCCGTCTTTTCGCTGGTAATCAGCCCCTTCCTGCAGGCGGGAGTAAAAGGCGGCAGGTATTTTATAGGCCTGGGCCTGCTCGGGGATGATCTTCCGCTTCTTCTTTTGCTGCTCAAACACGAAGCCGAAGCAGGGAATACGATGCTTTACCGGGAAAAAGCTCACTTCCAGGTCCTTTTCCTCCAGGATCACCCCGGCAGCCTCCTCGCGCAAGGGTACAAAATGAAGCGCAAATTTCAGCTGGGTGGCGGCGCAGTCCAGTTGTAGCTGCAGGATGCGTTCCAGCTCGGGCGGGGCGTAAATGGTGAGGGGCTCGGTACGGCCCAGCAGGCTTAGACTGTTTAATAGCCCTATCAGCCCGAAATAATGGTCCCCGTGCAGGTGGCTGATAAAAATATGCCGGATACGGCTGCGCCGGATCTTGAAGCGTATCATCTGCACCTGGGTGCCTTCCCCGCAATCAATCATCAGCAGCTGGTCATAGGAAGTAACCACCTGGGAGGTGGGATGCCGCTCCGCAGTAGGGATGGCGGAGTTATTGCCTAGAATGGTGACAGCAAACATAAAAACTCGTCAGATAATGATCTTTTAGTAGGATGCCGAATGTACGGAATTCCCGTTACTAAGGGCCAACAGCTTGCTGTCCTTTCGTTTGAACATTTCCACATCCGCGTATCATTCCTCCTCTCCATTGAGCAGCTCCCTTTCCAGGTCTTCCATCATCACAATGTCGATAGCCTCGGAGAGTGTAGGGGTAATGTTCAGCTCCGCATCACCGCCGGCTGCACGCAATGCTTGTGTTAAAGTGTTGTTAAGACCTGTAAGGGCACAGGAAAGATGGCTGTCATACTGTTGCCGGTAGACTGTTAAAATGGCCTGTACGCCGGCCGGGTCTGCGTTTTGCACCAATGCCATGTCCAGTATAAGATTCCGGTCGCTCCGCTCCGGTAAGGCAGCGATAGAAGCCTGGAAGTCTTCTGACAAATTAGCATCCAATACGGGAATTTCAGGCTGCAGGATCACAAATTTTTCTTTGGTATCAATTTTGAACTTCATCTGCCCGGATCTTGTTTTGTACATTTAGTGAATAAAATCAGGAAGCCCTGCAGAAATGCTGTAAGAGGCGGCAACTTTCAGATCGCTTTCTCCGTAGGTATTATCACAGCCTTTCCTGCTGACACGCCTTGCAAAAGTAAATCTTATACTATTAACGTGTTAGAACAAAAGAATCAAAATTATTTGCTAATATTGTATAAGCAAGCCCCCGTAAGGGTTTTATTAATTTCAATAATCTCACAATGGACCAGAATTTTTCACCGCAAGTAAAGGAGATCATTTCATTTAGCAGGGAGGAGGCTTTACGCTTGGGAAATGATTTCATAGGCACAGAACACCTGCTGCTGGGTATTATTCGTGAGGGTGAAGGCACCGCAGTAAAAATTCTGCAGGCGTTGAACGTGGACCTCTATGAATTGCGCAAAGAGGTTGAGTTGGCCGTAAAAGACAAGACTGGAAAGAACATAGCCAATATCAATAGTCTTCCACTTACAAGGCAGGCGGAAAAGGTCATCAGGGTAACCGTCCTCGAGGCAAAGGCGCTGAAAAGCCCTACCGTGGAAACGGAGCACCTGATGCTGTCTATCCTCAAGAATAAGGAGAACGTTTGTACACAAATCTTACAACAGTTTGACGTGGACTACGATACTTTTAAGAACGAATTGGGCTTTGTAAAGTCGGCAGATCCAAAAGCGGAGTTTGACGATCCGGGAGAAGAGGAGTTTGAAGACGAAAGAAAAAGCTTTGCTTCCAAAAGCAAGCAGACCAATACCAAGTCCAAAACCCCCGTATTGGATAACTTTGGAAGAGACATTACCAAGCTGGCCGAGAGCGGCAGCCTGGACCCGATTGTTGGCCGCGAGCAGGAGATAGAAAGGGTATCCCAGATACTCTCCCGCCGCAAAAAGAACAACCCGATCCTGATCGGTGAGCCCGGTGTGGGTAAGACCGCCATCGTGGAAGGCCTGGCCCTGCGCATCGTACAGCGCAAGGTGTCCCGCGTATTGTTCGACAAGCGCGTGGTAAGCCTGGACCTCGCCGCACTGGTGGCCGGTACCAAGTACCGCGGCCAGTTCGAGGAAAGGATGAAAGCCATCATGAACGAGCTGGAAAAGAACCGCGACGTGATCCTGTTTATTGACGAGATCCACACCATCGTGGGCGCAGGCGGCGCTTCCGGCTCCCTGGACGCTTCCAATATATTCAAACCGGCCCTGGCCCGCGGCGAGCTGCAATGCATCGGCGCTTCTACGCTGGATGAGTACCGTATGTACATCGAGAAGGATGGCGCGCTGGATCGCCGTTTCCAGAAAGTGATGGTAGATCCCCCCACTGTGGAAGAAACCATACAGATACTTAACAATATCAAACCCAGGTATGAAGAGTATCACAATGTAAGCTACGCAGAGGAAGCCATTGATGCATGCGTGAAGCTGAGCGACCGCTACATGACAGACCGCCTGTTACCGGACAAGGCCATAGACGTGCTGGACGAAGTAGGCGCCCGCGTGCACCTCAAGAATATCAATGTACCGCAGAACATCCTCGACCTGGAAAAACAGATAGAGGATATCAAGCAGGAAAAGAATAAGGTCGTGAAAAGCCAGCGCTTTGAAGAAGCCGCTGCGCTCCGCGATACCGAAAAGAAGCTGGGCGAGGACCTGGAGCGCGCCAAAGCCGTTTGGGAAGAAGAAGTGAAGCACAAGCGTTACCCGATAGATGAGGAAGCCATTGCTGAAGTAGTGAGCATGATGACCGGCATTCCCGTAAAACGTATGGTGCAGGCCGAATCCGAAAAGCTGCGCCGCATGGGCGAAGACCTGAAAGGCGCCGTAGTAGGACAGGATGAGGCCATTTCCAAGGTAACCAAAGCCATCCAGCGTAACAGGGTAGGGTTGAAAGATCCGAAGAAACCCATCGGTACCTTCATCTTCCTGGGCCCCACAGGCGTGGGTAAAACAGAGCTGGCAAAAGCCCTGGCCCGTTATATGTTCGATTCCGAGGATTCCCTGATCCGCATAGATATGAGCGAATACATGGAGAAATTCTCCGTAAGCCGCCTGATCGGGGCGCCTCCGGGATACGTGGGATACGAAGAAGGCGGCCAGCTCACAGAAAAAGTACGCCGCAAGCCGTACTCCGTGATCCTGCTGGACGAGATCGAAAAAGCCCACCCGGATATCTATAACATCCTGCTCCAGGTGCTGGACGATGGTATACTGACTGATGGCCTGGGCCGCAAGGTGGATTTCAAGAACACGCTGATCATCATGACCTCCAACATCGGGGTGCGCCAGCTGAAGGACTTTGGCGCAGGCGTAGGCTTTACCACCGGTGCAAGGGCTATGAACGAAGAGGAGAACACCAAGGCCGTGATCGAAAAATCGCTGAAGCGGACCTTCTCCCCGGAGTTCCTGAACCGTATAGATGATGTAGTGATATTCAACTCCCTCACGAAAGAGCATATCTACGTGATCATCGATATCACTATGAAGAGCGTGCTGAAACGCCTGAACAACCTGGGCTTCAACCTGGAACTGACAGACGAGGCCAAAGGCTTCCTGGCGGAAAAAGGCTATGACCAGCAGTTTGGTGCAAGACCGCTGCACAGGGCTATCCAGAAATACCTGGAAGATCCGCTGGCAGAAGAGATCCTGAACATGAATATTCATAACGGCGACATACTGGTGGCCGACCTGGATAAAGAAAACCAGAAGCTGATATTCACGATCAGGAACCAGCCCAAAAGCAACAAGTCTGAGAAATCAGAAGCATAAAAAATAATATAAAATAAGATACGGGAAGTAAGAAGCAGGAGGTAGCCATACCTTATACTTCTTACTTCCTTTTTTTATTCCCTGCCCCTTCATCTTTTCATCCTGCCGCTTACTTCCTGCTATTTTCAGTAGCCTTGCTCCTGCCTGGATAACACGGATGTGTTACCTTTTCAACGCCCGTGCCCCGGTGGTGCCGGCAGTAATGACCCCGTCTTCACCTAATAACCAGCGAGTTCATCCATATAACCGGTCTTGTACGCCGGCGGATAGGTATATATATAGGATCACGAAACGGGGAATGCTTGATTAAAATGGTATCATAGTAGCATTTTATCTGCTATTTAAATTAGTGATTTTTGCGATATGATAAATATTATATATATCAACAGATAGTTGCTATGTATAATGCGTAACTCCTGTACAGCGGCCTGCACAAGAGAGTTCCTATTGCCTGCATGATATCTGCAGCATCGAATACACTACCTTGGGGGGACAAACAGTTGAACAATACCGGCATAAGTGCTTTATGCGCGCCTGCTTTGTATTGGCCTATCCCAAACCATACATGGCAGAACAATGATCTGTTGTATTAAATGATTTATTTAGACTGATAACTATCCTATACCTATGAACAAATGTTTACGCATTGCAGCAAAACTGCTGCTGGCCGGCTGCCTGGCCCTATGCTCCATCACCTTGAAAGCCCAGCTTAAAGTAGGTGACAATCCAACCAATATACAGCGGTCTGCTGTGCTGGAACTGGAATCCGACCGGCAGGGCCTGTTGCTGCCCCGCCTTACAGATACCGTAGCGATCAATGCCATTACCCCGGCTCCCCCGGATGGTATGATCATCTACCTGTCCATGGCGCCCAATAACGGCCTGTACGTAAGAAGAGGCGGCCACTGGGAAAGGCTGGCCAACGCAGCGGCTGCTGCCAGCAACTGGAGCCTGGGCGGCAACAACGGCACTGATCCTGTAAATAACTATATCGGTACCAGCGATAACACTGCCCTGTCCATCCGCGCCAATAACACGGAGGCCATTCACATTACCACTGCCGGTAATGTAGAGCTGAAGCAGGTAAACACCGGCGCTGCTACCGACCTGGAAGTGCTGGTGCTGGGTGCTGGCGGCTCCGTAATGCGTCGTACCATGTCTGCCGCGGCCTTTACCAACGCCATTTCCGAGATAAATGGGCTGACTGCCGCTACACAAACCTTTGCTACAGGCACTGCCGGCAACGACTTCAACATTGTTTCCGCCGGCGGTACGCACACCTTTAACATGCCGGTGCAGGACGGTAGCGGTACTGTTAATAATGGTCTGCTGACGCTTGCAGACTGGAACAGGATCAATGATGCCCAGAAGGAGATCGTAATAGGCACCTTCTCCATTACCCCCGTGCCTACCGGTCTCTCTCTCGACAACAGCGGCGCACAGGGGTCCCTGGTATTGCATGCCGCAGACGCCACCAATCCGGGTGCCGTGTCTACCGGCGCACAGACCTTTGGCGGCGCCAAAACCTTCCAGGATGACCTGGTAGCCGGTAATAACCTGAGCGTAACCAATAACCTGAACGTGTTTGGCGCTACCACCCTGGATGGCACGTTCACCATCACCAACACCCTGGCAGATGCAGCTACTGCTGAGAATGATGTGCTGATCCGCACCGCCACCGGCGAGGTGCTGAAGAAAACACTGAACCCCGCTGCTTTTGAAGGCGCTATCCAGCGCCTGGGCGGGCAAACAGGCCCTGATATTAACCTGGAAACAGGCGCCACCGGCACGGATGTAAACTGGGACAGCACCACCACCACCAATGTCATTACCCTGAATATACCGGATGCTGCCGTAGGCGCCCGTGGCGTAGTAACCACCGAAGAGCAGGCTTTTGCCGGTGTGAAGCAGTACAGGGACTCCGTAATGGTAGGTGGCGTAGTAAAGCCCAACTCCACCCTGCAGGTAGCAGGCTCCGTTTCCATGGCCATTACCACCGTGAACAGCGATTATGCAGTGTCTGTAGCAGATAATACCGTGCTGGTAAACCCGGCTGCCCCGGTAACCATTACCCTGCCGGCTGCTGCTGGTATCAGGGGCCGTATCTATACCATTAAGAAGATCGGCGGCGGCCTGGATGCCACGGTAACCATCCAGCCCACCGGCGGCCAGATCGAAGGCGGCGCCAGCTACCCGATCTACAACGACTGGACCTTTGTAACTCTGCAAACTGATGGCGCCAACTGGTACATCATTAAGAAATAAAAGAGTGCTTTGACTGTTAACAGGAATGGCTATACGCCGTTCCTGTTAACACCTTTTTGTAATCCGTGCGCTTTAACCTGACTGATCCATGATGAATATAAAGCTACCCATCCGTATTTGTATGCTCGCCGTACTGTTGGCCGGTGTGTCAGCAGGGTTGCAGGCGCAGCAGCTAAAGCTGGGTAACAATCCTGCTGTGATTCAGAAATCCGCCCTGCTCGAACTGGAAAGCCCTACCCAGGGCCTGTTGCTGACGCGCATCAGCGATACCAGCGCTACTTCGCCCATTTCGGCCGCTTCAGACGGCACTATCATCTATTTTACGCCCGACAGCAGCCTCCGGGTACGCGCCGGCGGAAAGTGGCTAAAGGTGAATACGGGTGTTGGCACCGGCACCGGTACGGTCACATTAGACGGGGACCTTACCGGTACCGGCACCGGCACTGTGCCCGCCACCATTAATAACCAGGCGGTTACTTTTACCAAGATACAGAACATCAATACCCAAAGGCTGCTGGGCAGGTATGATGCCGGCAACGGCAGCATACAGGAATTGTCCCTGAACAGTTCCCTGAAGCTGAATACCTCCGGCATGCTGTATGCAGACAGCGCGCTGCCTGTCTGGAACGCTTCCCGGATGCAGGGCAGGAGCATACTGGACTCCCTGCCCGCTGATGGCGATGTGCTGAAATGGAACCCGGCCAGGAACCTCTGGCTGCCCGCCCCGGATATTGATGGCGGCGCTTCCTATGGCACGCTTGCTACCAACGATATCCGCAATGCAGATGCGCCCGATCCCAGATACAGGATGAAGATCTGGTCCAGCCCTGCCAGCGGTACCGTGCAGAACGGGCCGCTAAGTACAGCTGCATATGCCTGGAGCGTGCTGGCATTCCAAAATGGCACCTATACCACGCAGCTTTATTTCGACAAAAATAACCTGGCATTAAGGGAATGGAACGGCAACAATGCCCCGCTGACGCCCGATGTCGGTAACCCCTGGTACAAGGTGGTGACCACGCATGGCGATAATGCCTTTACTGACGGCGGGCTCATTTTTGCAGGCAGAACCTCCGATGCCAATACAGAGGTAAGGCAGGATGCCAATAACCTTTTCTGGGACAATACCAACAAGCGCCTGGGCATAGGTATCAATACGCCTGGCAACAAGCTGGAGATAGGCGGCACCGTGGCGGCATCCGGCCTGTCCGGGTTGCGGCTGAGAGACCTGGGCACGGCCACCCCGCAAACATCCGGCAGCAAGGTGCTGTCCATCAACAATAACGGGGACGTGATCGTGATGGAGAATGCAGCGGCCAATAACTGGCTGATCACCGGCAATGCTAACGTAAACGCCGGCACGCAGTTCCTGGGCACGATCGATGACCGGAAAATGGTGATCAGGTCCAATAACCAGCCCTACCTGGAATTTGGCCGCAGGGAGACCCTGGGCCTTACGCAGAACTATCCCGATTATACGGACGATGATGAAAAGGTGACCCTGCTGCGCTCCGCCCTGCAGTTTGACGTACCGGCCACCGTACAGTTCTACAAGCCTAAAATGTTCACAGACGCCAATGGCAACTTCCGCCTGAAAGGCGCCTCTGCCGGTACCGACTTCTTTGAGCTGGGCGCTGCCGGCGCCAATAATAACGGGAGCCTGGAGTTTGTGATTGGCGATGACGGCGATGAGCCGATCGTTTTTAAAAGTTACCTGTATAGCAATGGATCATTTACAGAATTCATGCGGATGCAGAACCGTAGGGTAGGCGTTAACGTGAACGGGGCTACGCCTAACAGCACCTTCCAGGTAGGCGGCTCCTTTTCCCTGCCTATCAGGAGAACCAATGGCAATTATACTGTTACTGCCAATGATTATACGATCATTTGTACAAACTCCAATACTATCACCATTACACTGCCCAATCCGTCTACCTGTGAAGGACGCATCTATGTGGTGAAGCGGACCAATGCTACCGTGAGGGTTGACGCCAACGGAGGAGATGTGGAGGGCAGCAACTGGGCCGGTTACTACACCATAGGCAGCGCAGGGCTTCCGGTAATGTTCCAGTCAGACGGTAATAGCAACTGGTACATTATCTCTGGCAACGATTAAAGATGGTTGAGCATTTAAATTGTTGATACTGAAACGGTTCATTTATATATTATTCCTTATGCTGCAGGCATATGGCCTGTATGCCCAGCAGGGTGCCTACATCCCCCCGGAGGGCAAGGCATGGATATTCGGCAATAGCCCCGTTGCCCTGTTCGGCAATATGCAGCAGGAAGGCACGCTGGGCTCCAGTCCTAATGCCATGCTGCATTTCCTGGGCCGGCGCTGGACAAATGGCAATGCCGCTTCGCTGCCGGATGAAAGCGCGGATGGCAACAGCGGTACCGGCGGTATGTTCCGCTTTTCTTCCAACAATACATTATATGGTAACATAGGCCAGCAGCGCGTGTTCGGTGCCTACAGCATTGCAGCCGGCGCCGGCGCCAGCTTCCCCAACCTGGAAGTGAGCAATCCCGCCGGCCTGCTTCTGGAAGACCTCAGCGACCTGAAAGTGCGCAATACCCTGCAGTTCAGCAGCGGCCACATTTTCCTGAACGGCTGGAACCTGCTGGTAGGACAGAACGGCCCCGGTGCCATTACCGGCTACAGCGATCAGCGCTTTGTCGTGACCGGGTCAGCTGCAGCAGGCGGATTCCTGTACCGCAGCGGCTTAACAGCTGCGGCCGGCAGGGTGGTATTTCCCATCGGTACGGCGGCCAACAGCTATTCGCCCGCCGCTGTTGAATACCACGGCGCTGCGGATATGTTCCGGGCCCGCGTGTTTGACAACATCTACAGGAACGCAACCAGCGGCGCCCCCATGCAGGATACTTTCATCATTAAAACATGGAATATCGGTCATGAACAGCCCGGTACCGCACAGGCGGACGTGATCCTCCAGCATATGGACGTAACGGAAATGCCCGTTTATGCCGCCTACCGCGACAGCAGCTACATTAACCGGTATGTTGGCAGCACCTGGGACCGCCTGTCCCTGCTGCCTTTCCTGCCGCAGAACGGCAACCTCACCACCCAGGCTATGGGCCAGCCTGCTACCATGCACCTGCGCCGGTTTGCTGCCCTGGGGCCGGACGAATACTTCTCCAAAACGGTGGTGCTGCCCGTGCTGCAGCCCCCGGCAGATTTCATGCTGTTTGAGGCCTGGCGCATGGCCTACAACCAGGTGCGCCTGGAATGGGCCACCCGCAGGGAAGTGAATAACAGGTGGTTTGAAATTGAGCGCAGGTTTGAGGAAGATACCGGCTTTACCCGGATCGCAACCGTGCCCACAAAGGCGCCGGGTGGTAACAGCAGCTTCCGGCTGGACTATTCCTTTCCTGATCCCAACAGCTACGACGGCTGGACGTATTACCGTGTGAAAGCCGTGTCCCGCAGCGGGCAGGTAGCATATACCGGTATCAGGGCCGTGCCGCCGCTCATCCAGGTGGACGTATACCCGAATCCCAACCTGGGCCGGTTCAAGGTGGGCATCCGCGGTATCCGCACGCCTATGGTGCTGCAACTGCTGAATACCTGGGGACAGGAGCTGCGCCGCTACGAGGTGCAGGTGGAGGGCGATGTACAGGTAAAAGAGCTGCCGGCAGGCATTTACTTCCTGGTGCTGTATCACAAGGCCACGCAGGCAGTGGCGTACCGGTACAAGGTAGTGGTGCTGGGGCAGCAGTAGGTGAAAAGTGAAGGGTGAAAAGTGAAAGGTGAAACATGGCCAGTCCCTTCACTCTTCACTTTTCACTCTTCACTTTTTAATTTACTTTTGTACAAACACCTCGGCTTTGAAGAAGATCATTATCACGATAGACGGCTATTCTTCCTGCGGAAAGAGCACTTTGGCAAAACAACTGGCCCGGCAGCTGGATTACGTGTATATTGACAGCGGGGCCATGTACCGCGCTATCACCCTCTACTTCCTGCAAAACCGGGTGGACTGGACGGACACTGCGGCCGTAAAGGCGGCCCTGGCCAACATTCACCTGGAATTTGTGCCGAATGCCGATAGAACGCAATCCGACATTTACCTGAACGGCGAGAATGTAGAGCTTCCTATCCGCGACATGCTGGTGGCCGACAAGGTAAGCGAAGTGGCCGCCATCCGCGAGGTGCGGGAGTTTGCCGTGGCCCAGCAGCAGAAAATGGGAGAGCAGAAAGGGATCGTAATGGACGGGCGGGACATTGGTACCACCGTTTTCCCCCATGCAGAGCTGAAAATATTCATGACCGCCGATACCGCCGTACGGGTGGAGCGCCGGTTCAAGGAGCTGTACGCCAGGAACAAGAATATTACCATCCAGGAAGTAAAAGAGAACCTGGAGCTGCGGGATTTTATCGATTCCAACCGCGAGATCAGCCCCCTGCGTAAAGCAGAGGATGCTATCATATTGGATAACAGTGATTTAAGTATGGAGAACCAGCTAAAGCTCGCCCTCCAGTGGGTGGACGATGTAATGCTGGTACAGTCCTCCTAAATAATATATTTCCGTTTTAGAGAAAGGTTTTATACATTTGTTTTGAATCCGTGAACCTGCGGAAACCTCAGAAATAATTTGCCACATCCTTAGAATTTCCTGCATTATAATTTTTTTCCACCTTATCCATATGTAAAAACTGTGCTTGGTTCTTATTGGCAGCGCCATAGGTGCACGCCCGTGTGGAGCATGGTAAGATACTATTAACCGTATATAGAGCATTGTATATAAATAAAACGCCGGACAGGTTGCCAGGACGGCGTTCATAAACTTAATGTGGAATAGGATTGGTTTACCGGTCTTATTTCATGTTTTCAGTAGGTGTATTCGGTTAATAGGAAGAAGGGGCGAATTCTTTCGCCCTTTCGCTTTTTTAAAGCGCCTTCGCTATTCACCATTCACTTTTCACTAATAATGATTAAATTGTGTTAGTTCTATTACCCTACTGATCCATGTTCAGCAAAGGTGTATGTATTTTATTTATTTTGACCTCAGGGGCAATTGGAAGTGCGCAGGGGCAGGACGACTCGCTGGAGGTGCGCCATATGCTGGACTCCGCCTCCCGGCTGCCGGATGATACCAATAAAGTAAAATGGTTCATTGAAAAGGGGAGGGCTACGGCCGGTTATTTTGATGCCAGGAAAGAGGAGAACGCCTTTTTCCAGGAGGCGATCACGTTGGGACAACGGCTTAAATATGCAAGGGGACTGGCAAACGCCTACAATGAAATAGGCACCTCCAAAAGGAACAAATCGCAATACATACTGGCGGCAGATTATCATGAAAAGGCCATCAAATTCGCAGAGGAAACAAAGGACGACCGGCTCATCAGCATCTCGTTGAACAACGCCGGGGTGGACAATCGCCGCATGGACCAGCTGCAGAAAGCATTCGACTTTCATTTCAGGGCCCTGCATGCCGCTGAAAAGGCCAACGATGTACGGAGTATCTGTGTAGCCATTAACAGTATCGGTAATATTGAGCTGTCTACGGAAAAATATATGGAGGCTATCGGCCATTTTACCAAGGCGCTGACGCTCGAGGAAAAGCATAACAATGACCTGGGCGTGGCCATTAACCTGGGTAATATCGGCTATGCCTACCAGGGCCTGGGTAAAATAGACCTGGCCATTGAGTTCTACAAGCGGTCCCTGGCTGTGAACCGGAAGCTCGGGAACAATACGGGCATGGCTATATGCTATAATTCCCTGGGCGCCGCCTACCAGGAAAAAAAGGACTATGCCCAGGCCATGGAAGCCCTGCAAAAGGCACTGGAGGTGAATGATAAGGTGGACGACAAGGTGCATATGGCGGAAAGCTACCTGAACATAGGGAAGCTGCTCAGCCGCCAGGGCAGGCATGAGGAGGCCCGCAGGTACATACAGCAGTCCATTGACCTGAGCCTTTACTGGGGCTTCCGGTCCATGCTGATGGAAGCATACAAGGCCCTCTCCGCCGATTACAAGGCCAGCGGGGACTTCAGGCGCTCGCTGGATGCGCTGGACAGATCGCTCGTGTATAAGGATAGTATACTGGATGAAAGCACTGCCATGGTGCTGGCCCAGACCCGCGCCATCTATGAAGTGGACCGGAAGGACAACCAGATCAAGCTGCTGGAGCATGACAAGGAGCTGGGGGAGCTGCGGACCAAACGCAACATTGTATATATGTTCTCTACCGCAGGTTTTTTGCTGATGCTGGCCGTAGGCGGTTTTTTCTATATCCGTCACCGTAACCTGGAGGCCCACCGGCATACCCTGCAGCTTGAGCTGCGTTCGCTGCGCGCGCAGATGAACCCGCACTTTATCTTTAACTCGCTTAGCTCCATTCACCGGTTTATATGGAGTAACAACCAGGAGGAGGCCTCGGACTACCTCACCAAGTTCTCCCGGCTGATGCGGATGATACTGGATAATACCCAGCACACCTTCATTTCGCTGAACAAGGAGGTGGAATCATTACGGCTCTACCTGGACCTGGAGCAGCTGCGGTGCAACAATGTGTTTGAGTACCACATCCGGGTGGCGGACGATATCCATGACGAAGAGGTGATGATCCCACCCATGATCATACAGCCCTATGTGGAGAACGCTATCTGGCACGGGCTGGTGCATAAATCAGGCAAAGGCGTGCTGGACATCAGCATGTCGCTGAAGGGCCGTACCCTCGTATGCGTGGTAACGGACAACGGTATAGGCCGCAGGCGGGCTATGGAAATAAAGGAAAAGAAAGGAGAGACCCATCGCTCCATGGGCATGAAAGTAACCGAGGGACGGATAGACCTGATCCGCAAGATCAATAACAGCAGGGAAACGAACGTCACCATAACAGACCTCGAGGACGAAAACGGTAACCCTGCAGGCACACAGGTGGTGCTAACCTTACCGGTAGAGCTGATCTTTTAGTGAAAAGTGAAAGGTGAAGCGTGAATTTCACCCTTCACCTCGCACCCTTCACCATTTACTAACCTACAATTAAACACAGCATGAGCGAGATCAAAGCGATCATTGTTGACGATGAGCAGCATTGCATAGATGCCCTGAAAACCATGTTGCAGAAAAAATGCCCGGAAGTGAACGTAATAGCCGGCGTAAACAGCGTACGGGAAGCCAGGGCCCTGATAGATGAATGGCAGCCGGACCTTGTGTTCCTGGACGTGGAAATGCCCCATCAGAACGGATTCGAGCTGCTGAAGCAGTTTGACAGGATATCGTTTGACGTGATCTTTACCACTGCCTTTGAGCAGTACGCCCTGCGGGCCATTAAATTCAACGCGCTGGATTACCTCCTGAAGCCTTTCAGCATACAGGAGCTGCAGGAAGCCGTGCAGAAATGCCGGGACAGGCGCGCCGCCCGCCCGAAGGACAGCAACGCCTCCTCCCCGCTGGAAGTGTTCCTGTCCAATATGAAGACCCTGAACCAGGTTCACCGCAAAATAGCCCTGCCTACCATTAACGGCCTGGTATTTATGCCGGTGCAGCACATTGTGCGCTGCGAGTCCACCGGCAATTACACCAAGATATTCTTTACAGACAAAAAGCACCTGCTGGTGTCCCGGCCTTTAAAGGAATTTGAGGAGATGCTGTCGGATATGGACTTTTTCCGCGTACACAACTCCCACCTGATCAACCTCCAGCAAATGCAGTCGTATATACAGGGGGAAGGAGGCTTTGCCCTGATGACGGACGGAACGCAGGTGGAAGTATCGCGCCGGCGGAAAGCGGAATTCCTGAAAAGGGCCATGCAATTCTGATGTGCCGGATTTAGCCGTTTTTACGCCACTTATTGGAAATTCCCTGCCGGATAATAAATGCCGGTTGCACACATATGGCGGAACTGGTATTTTTGATCTCAGATAACTGCCTGTAAATAACGTCAATAGCGATATATATCTTTTTTCTCTGCATTACTAGCATTGAGTAGCCCCAAAGAAAAAAGGCACCTTTCAGGTGTCTTTTTTAATGTGCTAATGTACTGATATGCTAATGTAATGCAACCGATATCAATTCACCCGTATATTCACCTCCATCAGCACATTAGCACATCATCACATCATCAACATTTACCCCATAGAACCCGGCTAATTTCCGGATCACGCCCTCCACCAGTGCATCCGGGCAGGAGGCGCCGCTGGTCAGCAGGATGGTGACCGGCGCCTGCTCCGGCAGGAAACGGGTGCTGTGCAGCTCCTGCTTGTGATGAAAGTTCCAGTGCAGGATCTCGTTGCGGGAAAGGATCTTTTCTTCCGAGGATATGAAGTAGGTAGGCAGTTTTTCTTCGCAAAGCTCTACCAGGTGCGAGGTATTGGAACTGTTATAGCCGCCTACCACAATGGCCAGGTCTCCCTGCTCCTGCAGCAGGCCGTTCACCGCGCTCTGGTTGTCGTTGGTAGCATAGCACAGGGTATCGCGGGTGTCGGCAAATCTTTCGGATACATTGGCTTCCGTAAGCTGGTACCGGTCCATGATCACGCCGCGGATATAATCGGCAATGGCCTGTGTTTCCGTGGCCAGCATGGTGGTCTGGTTTACCACGCCCACCCGCTGCAGGTCCTTTGTAACATCAAAGCCGGGGGAATACTGCCCCTGGAATATGGCCGGGAACTCGGCCGGGGGCCGTTGCCCGCTAATGAACTCTCCCAGCAGCCGGGCCTCGTCCATGTCCTTTACCACCACGGTAGGCGTATTGTGACGGCTGTGCGAAAAGGTGGCCCGCGTTTCCTCATGCCCCGGTTTGCCATGCACGATAACGGTATAGTTCTTCTGGCCGATCTGTTCCGCCTTATTCCATACCCTTTCCACAAAGGGGCAGGTAGTATTGTATTGCAGGGGGGATATGCCCAGTTCGGACAGCCGGGCCTCTATTTCCAGCGTGGTGCCAAAGGCGGGAATGATCACAATATCATCCGGCTGCAGGGTTTCCCAGGGTACCAGCTGCCGCCCGCTGGTGTCCATAATGAACTGCACGCCTTTTTCCAGCAGGTCATTGTTCACGTGTGGGTTATGGATCATTTCGCTCAGCAGGAAAATGCGCTTGCCCGGGTTTTCCTCCACTGTTTTAAAAGCGATCTCGATAGCGTTCTCTACCCCGTAGCAAAACCCGAAGTGACGGGCCAGCAGTATCTTTAACGCCCCAAAATCCAGCAGTGTAGGCTTAAAATCTTTCTTCATCCGGTCCTCCTGCCTGCGCCGCTGCTTGATGGCGGTGATGAGGGGGCTGCGGTAAATGATGGGAACGTTAAATGTTTTCATGCTGCAAAGTTAATCAATGTCGCTGCATTTACAGCAGTAGTGAAAGGGGGGGAAAGGTGAAGGGTGAAAGGTGAATGGTGAATGATTTCGTTATGCACCATTTCTCGCCCATTCACCTTTCACCTTTCATCAATCCCGGCTATGCTTGTCCAGCCAGGCTTTTTCTTCCGGGCTCAGGCTGCCCAGCCCTTTTTCGTTGATCTTGTCCAGCAGCTGGTCCAGCTTCAGCTGTTTGTTTTCCTCCGGCTGCTTTTTTACTACTTTCAGGGGGGATTTTTTAGGCTTGAAAGCGCGTTTGGGCCTGGGTTTGGATGCGGCCGCGCCAGACAGGGTGTCAAACAGCCATATCAGCGGCTGGCAGAGGTCCGTGCCGTTCTGCAGGATCTTGATGTATACAAATCCCAGTGCGGCCCCGCCCAGGTGGGCAATAATGCCGCCCAGGTTGCCGGAGGGAATGGAGATCAGGTCCAGGATAATAATGGCCAGGGCCAGCCACTTCAGCTTTACGCTTCCCAGCAGCAGCAGTCCTATCTCGTAGTTGGGCATCAGGGTGGCGCAGGCCAGCAGCAGGCACATTACGGAAGCGGAAGCGCCCAGCATGGTGGTGTCCGGTCCCGGAGAGTACAGCAGGTTAAAGGTCAGTATGTACAGCAGGCCGCCTGTAATGCCCCCCAGCAAGTACAGCGGCAGCACCCGCTTGTTGCCCAGGAAGGAGCGGAACAGGTTGCCGAACCAGTACAGGTTCAGCATGTTAAAGAAAATATGGAAAATGTTGAGATGCGCAAACATGTAGGTGAACAAGCCCCAGGGCTTGGTAATGAAAACGCCCGGGCTGGAGTGCAGCACTACCTGGTCCAGGATAAATCCCAGCAGGCCGCTCGTCCCCGTAAAATAGGCGATCAGCCGCAGGATGCCCAGCACCACGAAAATGGCGATGTTCCAGAAAAGCAGGTGGTTCACAGTATTGCCTTGCCTAAGCCAGTAGCGGATATCCGATTGAAAAGAGGTCCCGTTCATACCGGAAAATTACTACTAAAATTTCAATGAATTTACAGGGTTCCTTGCTCACCGGGAAAGGGTCCCCGCATTTTCCGCTCAAAATTCCCGGTTTTGCTGGATTTCCGGTGTTTTTTTTGTATCTTTGCCCTCCCGTTAAGGGTTCCGGGCCAAAACCCGGGAAAATTAAAACCTAATAGGAGGACCAAATTTTGGAAGAAAACAACATTATTAACGAACAAAACGCTGAACAACAGGCCCCCCAGGCAGCAGCTGCCCCGGTGGAAACAGCGACAACAAATGCTCCTGTTGCCCCTACTGCTCACGATGATTTCGACTGGAGCGTAGACAAACGCAATGTATCTTCCTACAGCCAGGAAGAAAAAGCGAAGTACGACCAGACGTACGAAAGCACTTTTAAAGTGATCGAAGAAAATGGCCTGATCAACGGTACGGTAGTGGGCCTCACCAAAACCGACGCCGTGATCAACATTGGCTTCAAATCAGACGGCCTGATCTCCCTCAACGAGTTCCGCGACCTGCAGGGACTGAAAGTAGGCGATGAGGTGGAAGTACTGGTAGTGGAAAAAGAAGACCGCGACGGCAACCTGCACCTGAGCCGCAAACAGGCGCGCCAGCAACGTGCATGGGAAAAGATCGTGGAAGTGTACAAGACCGGCGAAGTGGTGACCGGTGTTGTTACCAGCAAAACCAAAGGCGGCCTGATCGTAGACGTGTACGGCATGGAAACCTTCCTGCCCGGTTCACAGATCGATGTGAAACCCGTGACCGATTACGACCAGTTCGTTGGAAAAACCATGGAATTCAAGGTGGTGAAGGTGAACGAAGCCATCCGGAATGCCGTAGTTTCCCACAAAGCGCTGATCGAAAGCGATATCGAACAGCAAAGGGTGGATATCATCTCCAAACTGGAAAAAGGCCAGGTATTGGAAGGTACCATCAAGAACATCACCGATTTCGGTGCATTTATCGACCTTGGCGGCCTCGATGGCTTGTTATACATCACCGATATCAGCTGGGGACGTATCTCTCACCCGAGCGAAATACTCCAGATGGATCAGAAGATCAACGTGGTGGTATTGGACTTCGACGACGAGAAAAAACGTATCAGCCTCGGCTACAAGCAGCTCACCCCGCACCCGTGGGATACCCTGCCCGCTCACATCACCGAAGGTGCAAAAGTGAAAGGCAAGGTAGTGAATATCGAAGACTACGGCGCATTCCTGGAGATCCTGCCCGGCGTGGAAGGACTGGTGCACGTATCCGAGATCTCCTGGGCTTCTACCCCCATCAATGCAAAGGAATTCTTCAAATTAGGCGAAGAGTACGAAGCAGTGGTGGTAACCCTGAGCAAAGACGAGCGTAAGATGAGCCTGTCCATCAAACAGCTTACGGAAGATCCCTGGGCTACCATTGAGACCAAATTCCCACTGGACAGCCGTCACAAAGGAATCGTGAAGAACATCACACCTTATGGCGTGTTCGTGGAGCTGGAAACCGGTATCGGCGGTATGATCCACATCTCCGACCTGAGCTGGATCAAACGCTTCAACCACCCCAGCGAATACACTAAAGTAGGCAACGAAATAGAAGTAGTGATACTGGGTATTGATAAGGACAACCGCAAGCTGAGCCTCGGCCACAAACAGATCGAGGAAGATCCGTGGAACACCTTTGAAACCGTATTCCCCATCGGCTCCCTGCACGAAGGTACCGTGGTGAAGAAAGACGAAAAAGGCGCCACCGTACAGCTGCAGTACGGCCTGGAAGCTTACGCACCTGCCCGTCACCTGAGAACGGAAGACGAGAAACCCATTAACGTGGAAGATGTGAAAGAATTCATGATCATTGAATTTGACCGCAGCGAAAAACGTATATTGGTATCTCACACCAGGGTTTGGGAAGCCGTGAAAGCAGAAGAGAAAGAAGCCATTGCCAAGGAAAAGAGGGCAGATGCCGACAAGACCCGCAAGGCAGTGAAGAACATCCAGAGCAAGGTAGAAAAAGCTACCCTGGGCGATCTGGGCGCACTGGCCGAGCTGAGGGAAAAGCTGAAGCAATCCGAAGGCGGCGAGAAGAAAGAAGGCGAATAATGACGAAGCTTTAACCGCGTATATAAAAATCCCCCGGCCAGTGCCGGGGGATTTTTTTTTGCCCCGGGGCAGATAGCATAGGATACTCCTGTCGTAAAAACAGCCTATATTCCACGGATACTTAAATGACAGCATGGTACAAAAATTCTATTTCCACGTTGCTTTTGTGCTGTGCCTGCTTTGGCTGCAGGCCGGCGCCCGGTCCCGGCCTCCTGTTACCCTGCAGGACCTGCGTTGTGAATCAAAAGTACATCCCCTTGGTATAGCCGTGGCCCGGCCTGTTTTCAGCTGGAAGCTGCAGGCGGCGGACAAAAATGTAGTGCAAACGCATTACCGCGTGCTGGTTGCCTCCGCTCCACAGTTATTGAACGGCCGGCCAGACCTTTGGGATTCCGGCAAAACGCCTTCCGCCCGCAGCACCTTTGTGCTCTACCAGGGCCGCCCCCTGCAAAGTGCTGCCACCTACTACTGGAAGGTGGAAGTATGGACCAGTAAAGGCGGACCCGCCGCAACGGATACGGCCGCTTTCACTACCGGCATCCTGCACCCGCAGGAGTGGGCTGCTGCGCAGTGGATCGGCTACGAGGAAATGCCGGACAGCGCGCGCATCTTCCCCGGTGTGCACGGTAGCGGGAATAAGCTGGGCAGCAGGGGACGGCAGCGCCCCGTGGTGCCTTACCTGCGCAGGTCCTTCCGGGTGCGCAAACCGGTGCAGCAGGCGCTGGTGTTTGTATGCGGGCTGGGACAATATGAGCTGTACCTGAACGGGCAAAAGGTAGGCAACGATTTCCTGGCCCCCGGCTGGACAAACTATCAAAAGACCTGCCTGTATAATACCTACGATGTGACGCAACAGCTGCAGCAGGACAATGCCATTGGCGCCATAGTGGGCAATGGCTTTTTTAACATCAACCGGGAGCGTTACCGCAAGCTGGTGATTGCACAGGGCTATCCCATGCTGCGCCTGAAGCTGGTGATCCGCTACAGGGACGGCTCCACAGAGGAGATTGTAACGGACCGCCGCTGGAAGGCCGCCCCGTCGCCTGTGGTGTTCACCAGCATTTACGGGGGAGAGGACTACAATGCTACGCTGGAGCAGGATGGCTGGTGCAGCCCGGGGTTTAATGACGCCCGCTGGCAGCCCGCCGTTGCCGTAAAAGGACCGGGCGGCGCCATGCAGTCGCAGATGGCGTACCCGCTGCGCGTGATGGATACCTTTGCCGTAAAAAGCGCAGCCACCCCGCAGCCGGGCAGGTACGTGGTGGACTTCGGGCAGAATGCCTCCGGCATTGTCCGCATAAAAGTAAAAGGCAGGAAAGGCAGCGTAGTGCGCATTACGCCCGCCGAGCTGCTGGATGATGAGGGGCTGCCCTACCAGAAGGCCAGCGGCTCGCCCTATTATTTTTCGTACACCCTGAAGGGTGAGGGCGTGGAAGAGTGGACGCCCCGGTTTACCTATTACGGGCTGCGCTATGCCATGGTGGAAGGAGCAGCGCCCGCCGGTGCTGCCGGCGCAGGGGACAGCGTGCAGCTGCAGGATATCACGTTCCTGCATACACGTAACAGCGCGCCCACCGTGGGGCATTTCCAGTGCTCCGATACGCTCTTTAACCGCATATACACGCTGATAGACTGGGCTATCCGCAGCAACCTGGCCAGTGTGTCTACAGATTGTCCTCACCGCGAAAAGCTGGGCTGGCTGGAGCAGACCTACCTGCTGCGCGCCTGTGTAGGTTATAACTACGATATCCGGCATTTTTATAATAAAACGGTCAATGATATGATGGCCGCCCAGCTGCCCAACGGCCTGGTGCCGGACATAGCGCCGGAATACGTGGTGTTTGACGGCGGCTTCCGCGACTCGCCGGAATGGGGCAGCGCCGCCATACAGATACCCTGGTTCCTTTACACCTGGTATGGCGACCGGCAGGTGCTGGAAAGAGCCTACCCCATGATGCAGCGCTATCTCCGGTACCTGGGCAGCCGCGCCAGCGGGCACATACTGGACTATGGCCTGGGCGACTGGTTTGATATGGGGCCTGGGCGGCCCGGTTTTGCGCAGCTCACGCCCGTGTCCCTAACGGCTACGGCTATTTATTTCCAGGATGCGGATGTGCTGGCCAGCATAGCCGGAGTGCTGGGCAGGGAGGAAGACACCCGCCGCTACCGGCTGCTGGCAGACAGTATCCGCAACGCGTTCAACAGCAAGTTCTTCAACGCCGCAACCGGCGTGTACGCCACCGGCAGCCAGACCGCCATGGCCATGCCGGTGTATACCGGCCTGGTAGAGCCGCGCTACTGCGAAAAGGTGATCCGCAACCTGGCAGACTCCATCCGCAGCAATGATTATGCACTGACCGCCGGCGATATCGGCTACCATTACCTGGTGAATGTATTGAGCCATTACGGGCAGTCACAACTGCTGTATGATATGAACAGCCGGGACAATGTGCCGGGCTATGCCTTTCAGCTGAAGCATGGCGCCACTGCGCTCACGGAATCCTGGCCGGCCCTGCGCCTGGTGTCCAACAACCACATGATGCTGGGCCACCTCATGGAATGGTTCTACAATGGACTGGCCGGCATCCGCCAGGCCGCCGGCAGCACCGGTTTTTCCACGCTGGAAATAGCCCCGCAGCCGGTAGAAGGCATCAGCTGGGTAAAGGCCGGCTTCAATACCCTGTACGGCAGCGTGCAGGTAGCGTGGAAAAAGGAAGGCCGGCGCTTTTCCCTGGACGTAACAGTGCCGGCCAATACGCAGGCCCGCATCCTGTTGCCAGGCAGTAAAAAAACAGCGGTAGTGGGTTCGGGCGCGCATCATTTTACCGCTGTATTGCCCTGACGCCCGCTGTTGCAACGGTATTATTGATTCTTAACTATTCATTATGGATGCTTCCATAAAAGTTGGTTTATTCGGAATTGGCCTGGAAACCTACTGGCGCCAGTTCAGGGACCTGAAGGCAAGGCTGGAAGGCTACCAGCAAACCATCGCGCAGCAGTTGCAGCAGCCCGGCATAACCGTGGTGGACGCCGGCCTGGTGGATACCGTGGAAAAAGCCCGGGCCGCCGCAGCTGTCTTTAGGCAGGAGGATGTAGCCCTGATCTTCCTGTACGTGTCTACCTATGCTTTGTCCGCCACAGTGCTGCCGGTGGTGCAGCAGGCCAGGGTGCCGGTAGTGATCCTGAACCTGCAGCCGGTAAAGGCCATTGACTATGCCTGGTTCAACAGCCTGGGCGACCGTGGGCTGATGACCGGCGAATGGCTGGCCAATTGCCAGGCCTGCGCCGTGCCGGAAATTGCCAATGTATTTAACCGCAGCGGCATATCCTTTTTCCAGGTAACCGGTACGCTGGACGATGCCGGGGCCTGGACCGAGATCGGTGAGTGGGTGGCGGCAGCCGGCGTGGCCCGTGGCATGCAGCAGAACCGCCTGGGCGTGCTGGGGCATTACTACAACGGTATGCTGGATATCTATTCCGACCTTACCCTGCAGGCAGCCACCTTTGGCGGCCATATACAGCACCTGGAAATGTGCGAGCTGGCCGCTTTCCGCGAACAGGTGCAGCCTGAAGAGGCTGCGCGCAAGCGGGAAGAGATCTTGGCCTCCTTCCAGGTGCTGGACGAATGTGCCCCGGAGGAGATAGACCGCGCTGCCGTTACCGCCGTAGCGCTGGACAAGCTGGTGGCGCATCACCGCCTTGGCTCCCTCTGCTATTATTATGAAGGCACGCCCGGCGGGCCGTACGAGGACCTGATCTCTTCTGTTATTGCCGGCAACTCCATGCTCACGGCCAATCATGTGCCCGTGGCAGGGGAGTATGAGGTAAAGAATGTGCAGGCGATGAAGATCATGGACCTGTTTGGAGCAGGCGGCTCCTTTACCGAGTTTTACGGCCTGGATTTCAATGATGATATTGTGCTGATGGGGCATGACGGTCCCGGCCACCTGGCCATTGCAGAAGGCAAAACCCTGCTGAAGCCCCTGGGCGTATACCACGGCAAGCCGGGCAGGGGCCTGTCAGTGGAAATGAAGGTGAAGCACGGCCCCGTCACCCTGCTGTCTGTAGTGGAAACAGGGCAGGGCCGCCTGAAGCTGCTGGTGGCGGAGGGCGCTTCGGTGGAAGGCCCCATCCTGCAGATCGGGAATACCAATAGCCGTTACCGTTTTCCCCTGGATATAAAGACGTTTGTTAATAACTGGTGCAGGCAAGGCCCGGCCCATCACTGTGCCATAGGCATAGGGCATATAGCCGGGAAGCTGGAAAAGCTGGGTGCCTTGCTGGACATGCAGGTAGTAAGAGTATGTTGAGCGGAATGCCTAATTTTACCTGCTTAATTTATAAAAATGGATAACCGTCATCATTGGGAAAACATCTATCAGCACAAACAGCCTCATGAAGTAAGCTGGACGCAGGCCGTGCCGGCTGCCTCCCTGCAGCTCATTCACAGCCTGCAGTTACCAAGATCGGCATCCGTTATCGATATAGGCGGCGGGGAAAGCAGGCTGGTGGATTTCTTGCTCGACGAAGGATATGAGAATATCACCGTGCTGGATATTTCCGCCACTGCCCTGGAGAAAACGAAGGAGCGGCTGGGCCCCCGGGCGCAGCAGGTAAAGTGGATCGTAAGTGATATCACTACGTTTGAGCCGGATACCACCTATGATGTATGGCATGACCGGGCTACCTTTCATTTCCTGACCACGCCCGCACAGGTAGCAAAATACCTGCAGATTGCCGGCAGGGCAGTAAGCGGCTGCCTGGTAATAAGCACTTTTTCCGAGAATGGTCCTGAAAAATGCAGCGGGCTTACTATCCGGCAGTATAGTGAAGCGTCACTGGAGCAGCAGCTGGCAGCGCATTTTGATAAGGTGCGGTGTATGAAGGAGGATCACGTTACACCCTTCCATACCCGCCAGGAATTCTTATACTGCCTTTTCAGGCGGAAGCGGCAGGGGGAGGGCGCAGGCATCAGGCAAGCTGTGCCAGGTGCGCATCTGTAAATTCCGTTAATGAATCCAGCTTTAGGTCGGCCAGCGCGTAGCGTTTGTCGCTGCGTTTGTGCGCTTCCGGCACTACCACCACTTTCATGCGGGCCGCTTTGGCGGCGATCATGCCGGTAACGGAATCTTCAAAGGCCAGGCAGTGCAGGGGGCTGCTGTTCAGCGCTTTGGCGCAGGCCAGGTATACGGCGGGGTGCGGCTTGCCATACGGCTCAAACTCCGCGGAGTAGATCGCATGGAAATAAGGCGTAATATCCAGGTGCTCCAGCGCAGAAGTGATCAGGCTCATCGGGGAGGAGGAGGCCAGCCCTATTTTAAAGTCCTTGCCCCGGAAATAGTCCAGGATGTAATGCAGGCCGTCCATGGCTTTGCCCTGGGCGCGTATCTTGGCGGTCACGGCATCCACGATCTCGGTCACTACCTGATCCCGTGACTTGCCGTTCCATTTGAAATAGTCATGCCAGTAGTCCACTACCTCTACGGTGCGCAACCCGGTGGTATGAGCGGTCAGCTCCTTGGTAAGGGTAACCCCCACCGTAGCAAACACCTCCCGCATAGCGATACCCCAAAGTGGCTCGGAATCAATCAATAAGCCATCCATGTCAAAAATCACCGTATTGATCATAATAATGTGCATTTTGCGCCGCAAAGATAGGCTATAATGTGCAAATGTGCGGATGTGCAGATGAAAGTCCCGCTTCCGCCATCTGCACATCCGCACATTAAAACCGCAACTTCCGGGTTGAACCTCCTCCCGAACCGGCCTACATTTGTGGTATATAACTGCATATACAATGGAAACACAAGACAAGATGAATTATGAGCGCATTGCCGCTGCCATCGGCTACCTTTCCGAACATTTCACGGAGCAGCCGGACCTGGACGAAGTGGCGGCGCAGGTGCACCTGAGCCCTTTCCATTTCCAGCGGCTGTTTACCGCCTGGGCAGGCGTAAGCCCCAAGCGCTTCCTGCAATACCTTACCACCGCTTACCTGAAGGGCCGCCTGCAGGAATCCGCCAACCTGATAGAAGCGGCAGAGTGGGCCGGGCTGTCCAGCCAGTCCAGGGTATATGACCTGTTTGTAAACATAGAGGCCGTCACCCCCAACGAATTCCGCAACGCCGGGGCCGGTCTTACCATACAATACGGCTATCACGATACGCCTTTCGGCAAATGTTTTATCGCGGTAACGCCCCGTGGCATTTGCGGGCTGAGCTTTGTAGAGGAGGGTACGGAGGCGGCGGCCCTGCGGGAGTTTAAGGAGCGCTGGGCCTTTGCTGCCATTGTACCGGGGCAGGAAGCTACCGCCGGCTACGTGCAGCGTATTTTCCCCGAAAGCAGCCTGCCCGCCGGCAAGGTGCACCTGCTGGTGCAGGGCACCAACTTCCAGGTAAAGGTTTGGCAGGCCCTGCTGCAGATACCGCCCGGCGCCGTCACCACTTACCGGCAGATAGCGCGCAGCATAGGGCATCCCAATGCAGCCCGGGCAGTAGGCTCCGCCATAGGGCAAAACCCTGTGGCCTGGCTGATCCCCTGCCACCGCATTATCCGCCAGGAGGGCATTCCCGGCGAGTATCACTGGGGCGCCCTGCGCAAAAAGGCCATTATCGGCTGGGAAATGGCCCGGCAGGAGCTGGGGCAGGCCATTTAGCTATAACCAGCAGTTATAGTGCATAATTAAATGTTATCTGCAACCTTTTCTTTTCCCGGAAAAAAGTTTTGAAATGCTGCCCTGTCTATCTATCTTTGTATAGTCCACTAAAACTATAGGAATATAGGTTGTTCACCATAAACAGATTAGCATGCAAAGCTTCAGAACAGAACTGGAAAATCCCGTTGTAGAAAAAGATATCATAGAGCTGAACCAGAAGATACTGTTGTTCCGCGAAGGGAAGATTCCCGAGGAAAAGTTCCGCAGCCTGCGCCTGGCCAGGGGTATTTACGGCCAGCGCCAGCCGGGCGTGCAGATGGTCCGTATCAAGCTGCCCTATGGTAAAATGACCCTGCAGCAGTGGAAACGTATCTCGGATGTGTCCGACGAATACTCTACCGGCAACCTGCACCTGACCACCCGCCAGGATATACAGATCCATTTTGTGAGCCTGGACAGGACCCCCGAACTGTGGGCCCAGCTGGATAAGGATGACCTTACCATCCGGGAGGCCTGCGGCAACACGGTGCGGAATATCACTGCTTCGGACAAGGCCGGCATTGATCCGGATGAGCCGTTTGACGTAACGCCCTATGCGGACGCGGCTTTCCGCTACTTCCTGCGTAATCCTGTTTGCCAGGACATGGGCCGCAAGTTCAAGATCGCGTTCTCTTCCAGCGACAGGGATACTGCCTGGGCTTTCATGCATGATGTAGGGGTGATCCCCAAGATCCGCGAGGTGGACGGTAAAACAGTGCGGGGCTTTAAAGTGCTGGTGGGCGGCGGCCTGGGCGCACAGCCTTACCTGGCGCACACCGCCTTCGAGTTCCTGGAAGAAGACCAGCTGATCCCCTATATTGAAAGCGTGCTGCGCGTATTTGACCGTTATGGCGAAAGGGCCAGCCGCCACAAGGCGCGCATGAAGTTCCTGATACAGAAAATAGGTTTTGAGGAGTTTGAAAGGCTGGTAAAGGAAGAGCACAAGGCGCTGAAATCCAAGAAATTCGTGGTGGAGAGAACAGAGGAGCCCGTAGCCCTGCCGGCTGCAGACCCGGTGCTGCCGGCATTCAGCATCAAAGACCCGAAGAAGTATGAGGCCTGGAAAGCCACCAACGTTTTCCGCCAGAAACAGGACAGTTACTATGCCGCCTATGTGCGGGTGCCGCTGGGCAACATCAGCACCACCATTGCCCGCCAGCTGATTGAGGCGCTGACCCCTGTAATAGCCAACGATGTGCGGGTAACCGCCAACCAGGGCCTGCTCCTGAAATACATCCTCCCGGCCCACCTGCCGTATGTGTACAGCGTGCTGGAAGCAGCCGGCTTTGCGGAGCCTGGCTTTGACAGTATTGCGGATGTTACCGCCTGCCCGGGTACAGACACCTGTAACCTGGCCATCAGCAGCAGCACCGGTATTGCAGCAGCGCTGGAGCAGGTGATACACGACGAGTTCCCGGACCTGGTATATAATAAGGATATCAAGATAAAGATCAGCGGCTGTATGAACTCCTGCGGCCAGCACGGTATTGCCAGTATTGGCTTCCACGGCAGCTCCCTCAAGAGCGCCGGCAAAACGCTGCCTGCCCTGCAGGTATTGCTGGGCGGCGGCATTGTAGGCAACGGCGAGGGCCGTGTGGCAGACAAGGTGATCAAAGTGCCCAGCAAGCGCGGTCCGGATGTGCTGCGCACCCTGCTGCATGATTACGAGACTAACGGGCAGGAGAACGAGTTGTTCAACGACTATTACGACCGCCAGGGAGAGCGCTATTTCTATGATCTGCTCAAACCGTTGACAGACCTGGCTACCCTGCGCGATGAGGATTTTGTGGACTGGGGACGGGAAGAGAAATTTGCCACCGCCATTGGCGTGGGCGAATGTGCCAGCGTAGTGATAGACCTGGTGGCCACCCTGCTGTTTGACGCAGAGGAAAAGCTGGCCTGGAGCCAGGAAGCGCTGGCCAATGCACAGTATGCAGATGGCATCTATCATGCCTACTCTGCCTACATAATGACGGCCAAGGCGCTGCTGCTGGGCGAAGGCGTAAGCTGCAACACCCAGCACGGCATCATGAACGATTTTGAGAAACACTTTGTAGCTACCGGCAAGCTGGCGGTAGAGGGCGGTTATAAAGCCGCTGTTATGCAGATTAACGAGCATGAGCCTACGGAAAGCTTTGCCAAACAATATTTCCGGCAGGCCACAGGATTCTATAACCTGGCGCAGGAGTACCGGCAGGCAGTAACAGCCGCCGAGCAGGCTTAAAAGAGTGAATAGCGAAAGGTGAATTGTGAATTTTAAACGAGAAGATCATTATGCAGAACATAACTCCGAAATTAACACTGGTAGGCGCCGGCCCTGGTGATCCCGAGCTGATCACCGTAAAAGGGCTGAAAGCCATTCAGCAGGCAAGGGTGATATTATACGACGCCCTTTCCAACAACGAGCTGCTGGCCCATGCCCCGGCCAACTGCCTGAAGCGCTTTGTGGGCAAGCGCGCCGGCATGCATGTATATGCCCAGGAGGAGATCAACCGCATGATCGTGAAGTATGCGCTTACCTACGGCAGCGTGGTGCGGCTCAAGGGCGGCGACTCTTTTGTTTTTGGGCGTGGCCAGGAAGAAATTACCTTTGCACAGCAGTTTGGCATTGAAACCGAGGTGATACCGGGTGTGTCGAGCGCTGTGGCAGTGCCCGGCATCAACAAGATACCCGTTACCGCCCGCAACATCAGCGAAGGTTTTTGGGTCATAACAGGTACCACGCAAAGTGGGAGCTTGTCCCGTGATCTGGAGTTCGCCATCCAGGCCAACACTACATTGGTAATACTGATGGGGATGAGCAAGCTGGCAGAGATAGCTGCCATATTCACGGCGCAGGGCAAAGGCGACATGCCGGCCGCCATTATCCAGAACGGTACGCTGCCCAGCCAGAAAATGGGCGTGGGCACAGCCGGGGAACTGGTGCAGATAGCGGAAAAGCATGAGCTGCGTAATCCCGCCATCATTGTGGTGGGAGAGGTGGTACGCTTCCATGAAGCGTTCCAGGCCATGCAGGAAAAGCTGGCCAGCGAGCTTAAACTGGCTGTATAATGGAACAGAATCATTTATTTCCCGTATTCTTCAAACTTAACCGTTTGCAGGTGCTGGTAGTGGGCGGGGGCAACATAGGCCACGAAAAGGTGAGCGCTATGTTGCAGAATTGCCCCGATGCAGGCATTACGGTAGTGGCTACCTGGTTCCTGCCGGAACTGGAAGCCCTGGCCGCGCAGCACCACACCGTGGCCCTGGTACAGAAGGAGTTCTCCTGCGGCGACCTGCTGGGAAAGGACCTGGTAGTGGCCGCCACCAACGACCGGGAGCTGAACAGGACCGTATGGGAAAAGGCCAAATGCAGCAAGGTGCTGATCAATGTGGCCGATACCCCCGAGCTGTGCGATTTTTACCTGGGCTCCATTGTGCAGAAAGGTAACCTCAAGCTGGCCATTTCCACCAACGGCAAGTCCCCCACCATTGCCAAACGCCTCAAGGAAGTATTGCAGGAAGCCCTGCCCGATACCCTGGACGAAGTGCTGCACAAGCTCCAGGCCATCCGCGACCAGCTCAAAGGCGATTTTGCTGAAAAGGTAAAGCAGCTCAACAAGCTGACAGAGGTGCTGGTAAAGGATAAAACAGCACAATAGCCCCCTCTTCCCCTTTTTCCTTCTTGATAAGAATGTTATAGGTGCCTGCTGGCATGCCCTGTCCCGTAACGATGTATTATGATTTTTGAAATATAAATAATTTAAGGATCATTTATTTTTACTGTTTTTAAAGCAATATCCTCCAGAATCTGCTGCAGGAAAGGATGTAGTGAGATTTTTGTCCGTGGTTTCTATATATTATAATTATAAATATATTTTTAAAATGAGCCAATATGCTTTAAAAAATCAATTTGTATCATTAATTTTATGCCAGAAAAAGAAAGAATGATATCAGGCACCGGTTTTGATGCCATGTTGAGCTAAATTGTAATTATTTTAATATATCGCTGTTTTCGGAGAAGGACCGGGTGGCGTATAGCAGTGGACGCCTGGCTGAAGGAACAACACAGGAAAGTTATAAGACCATCGAACAGGAGCAGCGCTGTCATATGATTGCCTGATGGCAGCACAGGTGCTGCTCCTGTTGACCTGATCACAGCTTATATATATTAAAGATAGTAGCGGTCATAGGCGGGGGGCTGCCGGGTATCGGGGCAGCTAAGGCCATGAAAGATCTTGACCTTGAAGCCCGTGCAGCTGATCTCATTCCCCGCCTTATGCCGCGCCAATCTGTTCTGTCATTTTGCACAGCTGCAGGTTTCACATCAACACCGCGATTCCCGCTTCCCTATAGTTTACCTTCTACCGGGCCCGAAAGGGGACCCGGTAAAGGTGCTTGCTGTTGTTATATTGCAGTGATTTTCAGCGCTTCAAATGCGCCGTGAAAGGCTCGGATAGCTTATATTTGTAACTGAGTATGGATGAAACAACGTTAAAGACACAATTCATTGACAGGACCGTTACCTATGTAAAAAAGGAGTTGACCCACGCAGAAGGCGGCCATGACTGGTGGCATATACAGCGGGTATGGCAGCTGGCCCGCCACATAGGGGCCAGGGAGCAGGTGGATATGCTGGTGGTGGAGCTGGGCGCCCTTTTACATGATATTGCAGACTCCAAGTTCCATAACGGAGATGAAACCATTGGTCCCGAAAAAGCCCGCCGCTTTTTACAGCAGATAGATACCCCGGAGCCGGTAGTGCAGCACGTGGTAAATATTATTCAGCACATTTCCTTTAAGGGCGGCAACCACCGGCAGGAGTTTTACTCCCCGGAGCTGGCTGTAGTGCAGGATGCCGACCGCCTGGACGCGCTGGGCGCTATTGGCATTGCCCGCACCTTCAACTACGGCGGATTCAAAAACCGTCCTATCTACGACCCCTCCATCAGCCCCAACCTGCAGATGACCAGAGAGCAGTACAAGCAGAGCATGGGCCCTACCATTAACCATTTTTATGAAAAGCTGCTGCTGCTGAAGGATCGTATGAACACCCCCACCGCCAAAGCCATGGCAGCTGAGCGCCATCAGTTCATGGAGCAGTTCCTGAAACAATTTTATGCAGAATGGGAGGGGAGGATCTAGGATTTTACGTTCTCGATGAACAGCGCCCGCAGCTCGCCGGCCTCCTCCGGTTTCATTTTGCCGCTCAGGATCAGGCGCAGCTGCCGCCTTCTCAATGCGCCGTCATATAACTTTTTTTCCTCTTCCGTGTCCGGGATCACGGGCGGCACTGCCCGCGATTTGCCATTGGGGTCCAGCGCCACAAAGGTCATAAAGGCCTCGTTGGATTTATAGCGGTACTGCTGCACCGGGTCTTCGCCCCACACGCGCATGTGCACTTCCATGGAGGTGGTAAAGGCGCGGCTTACCTGGGCCTCAATATGCACTACATTACCCAGCCTGATGGGCGTTTCAAAGGAAATATTGTCTACAGACGCCGTTACCACCGGGGCGCTGCAGTGTTTCATGCAGGCCAGGGCGGCGGCAATATCCATCCAGTACATGAGGCGGCCGCCCATTAAATTGCCAAAGGTATTGGTATCATTGGGCAAAACCAGCTCTGTCATGCGTATTAAGGAATCCTGGGCATGTTTGGGCGTCAAGGTCATACACTAAAATATAATAAATTTTCCGGGCGCAAACATACCAAAATCCGGGGGGTAATTCACATTATCTGGATAATTAATCCGGGGAATCGGCCCCTGTGTGCAGGATGGTAAAAATTTTGTGTTAACTTTGCCTGACCTTCGGAAGTAATTCTTCATTTGTTTGATAGGAACAGGTTACACCAAACGCAAAGTCCGGCGCTTCCTATATAGGTCAGGTATCTTTTCAGAACTTAGTTTTTATGGCAAAATATATCTTCGTTACGGGAGGTGTTACTTCCTCATTGGGTAAAGGAATTATAGCCGCCTCGCTGGCTAAACTATTGCAGGCGCGCGGCTTAAGGGTGACAATTCAGAAATTTGATCCATATATAAACGTGGATCCCGGAACATTAAACCCTTATGAGCACGGGGAATGTTACGTAACCGAAGATGGCGCCGAAACCGACCTGGACCTGGGCCACTACGAACGCTTTCTTAACACGCCTACCTCGCAGGCCAACAACGTGACCACCGGCCGTATTTACCAGACGGTGATCAACAAGGAGCGGGAAGGGGCCTACCTTGGCAAGACCGTGCAGGTGATCCCGCATATTACCGACGAGATCAAACGCCGCATCCTGCTGCTGGGCAAGGACGGTAAGTATGATATTGTGATCACGGAGCTGGGCGGCACCGTAGGGGATATTGAGTCCCTGCCCTACATAGAGGCCGTGCGCCAGCTGCAGTGGGAGCTGGGAGAGGAGGACTGCCTGGTAGTGCACCTCACGCTGATCCCCTACCTGCGTGCTGCTAAAGAACTGAAAACCAAGCCTACACAGCACTCCGTAAGGCTGCTGAGCGAAAACGGCGTGCATCCCGATATTATCGTATGCCGCACGGAAGAGCCCATGTACCGCGATCTGAAGAAGAAGATCGCCCTGTTCTGTAATGTGCAGGTAGATGCGGTGATCGAGGCCAACGACGTAGGTACCATCTATGAGGTGCCCCTGGAAATGATGCGGGAAAAGCTGGACGTGATCTGCCTCCGCAAGCTGAACCTGCCGGTAGAAAAAGAGCCGGAGCTGGTAAAATGGCGGGAGTTCCTGGACAAGCTGAAGTATCCCAAATCCAAGGTAACAATAGGGCTCATAGGCAAGTACGTAGAGCTGCAGGATGCCTACAAGTCCATCCTGGAATCCTTTGTGCACGCCGGCGCGCTGAACGAATGCAAAGTGGTGGTGCAAAACCTTCACTCTGAACATATTACGCCGGAAAATGTATGCGACAAGCTCAAGAACCTGGACGGCCTGCTGGTAGCGCCCGGTTTCGGCCATCGCGGCATTGAGGGCAAGATCACGGCCATCCGCTACGCCCGTGAGAATAACCTGCCTTTCTTTGGCATTTGCCTGGGCATGCAGATGGCCGTGGTAGAATATGCCCGCAACGTAATGAACTGGAAGGACGCCCATTCCACCGAAATGAACCCGGAAACCGCCCACCCGGTAATAGGGCTGATGGAAGAACAGAAGAAGATCACGGCCAAGGGCGGCACCATGCGCCTGGGCGCCTATACCTGCGAGCTGAAGCCCGGCTCCCGCGCAGCGGAGATATACGGCAGCACCCTCATCAGCGAACGGCACCGCCACCGATATGAATTCAATAATGAATACCAGGCAGATTTTGAGAACGCCGGGCTGGTTACCTCCGGACGTAACCCGGAAAGCACCCTGGTGGAAATGATAGAACTGCCTGAGCATCCGTTCTTTGTGGGCTGCCAGTTCCATCCGGAGCTGAAAAGCACCGTGGAAAGGCCCGCTCCCCTCTTTGTACACTTTATTGCCGCTGCCAAGCAATATGCGGAAGGCAAGAACGGAAAGGTGAAAACAGCGGAGGAGAAGAAGATTGTGCACCATGACTAATATGCAAATGTGCAGATATGCAAATGTGCAGGTGATTTGCGATTAATCATCGCTTTAATTCATCTGCACATTTGCATATCTGCACATTTGCACATTTTTACCTTACCTTTGCTCCCTAAATTTTAATTGTATTTCATTCATGGACAGAAACTCGGTCATTGGTTTTATCCTGTTAGGTGTACTGCTGGTAGGGTATATTATTTTTAACCAGAAACAGCAGACAGCTGCCTTGAAGGAAAAGGCCCGCCAGGATTCCATTGCCAACCTGAACAAACCGAAGACATTTACCGATACCAGCGGCCAGGTGGCCGGCCGGCCCGACGCTGCGCAGCTGGCAGGCGAGTATGGCGCTTTTGCCAGCGGTGCTACCGGTACGGAACAAAATACAACCCTGGAAAACGAGCTGGTAAAGATCGTTTTTACCAACAAAGGCGGCCAGCCCGAAACGGTACAGCTGAAATCCTTCAAAACTTCCGGGGGCGACTCCCTGATGCTGGTAAAAGGCTCCTTTAACCGCCTTTCCCTGCAGATACCGGTCAATAACCGCCAGCTCAATACCGCCGACCTGTATTTTACCGCCAGTCCCGTGCAAAAGGATGCAGGTGGCGGCCAGACGCTGCGCTACCGCCTGCCGGTGAACGGCCAGGCGGATGCCTACCTGGAATTTGTATATACGCTGAAACCGGGCAAATACATCGTGGATTACACCATTCACGCCGTAGGCCTGGAAAACGTGCTGCCGGCATCGCAGAAGACCCTGGCCCTGCAGTGGAACTGGGAACAGCACCGCCAGGAGCTGGACATGGAGAATGAGCGGCTCAACAACCAGGTGCATTACAACCTGGTGGACGACGACAAGCACGATTATTTTACCCTGCAGCGCACCAGCCATGAGAAGCTGGACAGCAAGGTGGAGTGGCTGAGCGTAAAGCAGCAGTTCTTCAATACCACCTTTATTGCCAGGAAAGAGCCGCTGGCAGGTGCAGACATCAACACCAAGGTGCCCCAGAGCGGCAATATTGTGGGGCAGACCTTTACCGTGATGGAAATTCCCTATAACCGCGCCCACAACTTTACTTACCCGCTGGAGATCTATTATGGTCCCAACCATTATAAAACGCTGCGGTCTTTCGGTATTGGCCTGGAGAATATCATTCCGCTGGGCTCCGGTATCTTTGCCTTTGTAAAGTATGTGAACAAGTGGATCATCATCCCCGTGTTCAACTTCCTGAGCGGGTTTATCGGCAATTACGGCATTATCATTATCCTGCTCACCGTCTTCATCCGCCTCATCATCGCTCCGTTCACCTACCAGAGCTATGTATCGCAGGCTAAAATGAAGGTGCTGAAGCCGGAGCTGGATGAGCTGCGCGCCAAATACGGCGACGACCAGCAGGCCTTTGGCATGGAGCAGATGAAGCTGTTCAAGAGCGCAGGCGTAAACCCCCTGGGAGGCTGCCTGCCCGCCCTGCTGCAGCTGCCCATCCTGGTGGCCATGTACAGCTTCTTCCCGTCCTCTATTGAGCTGAGGCAGGAAAGCTTTCTGTGGGCCAAGGACCTGTCTACTTACGATTCTATCCTCAACCTGCCGTTCACCATACCTTTTTATGGCAACCACGTAAGCCTGTTCACCCTGCTCATGACCGCCACCAGCCTGGTGCTGGCCTTTTATAACAGGGGCATGACGGACCAGAGCAACCCGGTGATGAAGTACATGCCGTACATTTTCCCGGTAATGCTGCTGGGTATCTTCAACCGTACCGCCGCCGCGCTTACCTTCTACTACTTCCTGTCAAACGTGATCAGCATCCTGCTGCAATGGGTGCTGCAGACTTTTGTGATCAACCACGACAAGATACACGCCCGCATACAGGAGAACAAGAAAAAGCCGGTAACCAAATCCAAGTGGCAGGAGCGGCTGGAGGAAATGCAGAAACGCCAGCAGTCCATGCAGCAGCGCACGCCCACCAGGAAGAAGTAGGGAGACAGGGCGTAAGAAGCAGGAGGTAGGAAGTAATAGGTTTTTTTATTACTTTTAACATTATCTCCTATACGTACGTACACAAGGGTATGCAGAAAATTCCACATAGTGCAAGTGAACTTGAACTGTTGCGCCTGGTCGCTGAAGGGGATCAGCATGCATACCGGCTTATCTTTGAACGTTACTGGGATACCGTTTACTCCACCGCCCTGCTCCTCACCAAATCTGCCGCCCTGGCGGAAGACATTGCACAGGATGTATTTACCGTGCTATGGGAGAAAAGGGCTGGCCTGGGCGGGGTAAGCCGGCTGGAAGGCTTTCTTTTCATCACTGCCCGCAACCTGGTCTATACGCGTTTCCGCAAGCTGGCGGGCAGCCAGGAATACCGGCAGTACATCCTGCACTGCACCCCGGATGCGGCCGGCGCCGGGGCCGATGAAAAGGCGGAGCTGAAAGAGCTGGAGCAAACCATCCTGCGCACTATCCAGCAGCTGCCTCCCCAGCAGCAGAAGGCCTTCCGGCTCAGCCGTTTCCAGGGCATGCGGCACGAGGAAATCGCAATGGCCATGGGCGTATCCCGCATTACCATTAAAAGTTATATTGTACAGGCCATTGCCACCCTGCGCAAGGCGCTGGCCAAACATCCTTCCGAAGCCCTGGTCATTCTCTGGGCCCTCTCAGCAATAATGCTGAATGCATAACGCACACCAGGCTTTTCCGGGTACAGCATTTTTTTTTAGAACCGGCACCTCCCTTCAGGCAGTTTGCGCGTCTTTATAATGTCACCGGCCTCCGGGCCACATGATCATCCGCGTTATGGATCAGCAAACATTTGCCACATTACTGGAAAAATATCTCAGCGAGGACCTGAGCCGGGAAGATACGGCCCGGTTGCTGGATTCCCTGCAGGACGACGCCATGCGGCAGCAATGGGAGGAGGCGGTGACGGCACTGCTGGAGAACAGGGCCCTGCATGGCCTTTCAGACCCCGCCCGCATGCAGGCCATCTGGGAGTCTATCCTGGCCGGCAGCACAGCTTCGCCCGTTTCTGCACATACCCCTTTCCTGAAAAAATTATGGCCCTATGCCGCCGCAGCAGCCTTGATAGCACTGGCCGTTACCGGTATGCTGTACTTTTTCCGGCCGGCTGATCCCGGCGCCAGGCAGGCAAGCATGCAGGCGGCGCTGGCACGCATGCAGCCCGGCGGCAACAAGGCGGTGCTCACCCTGGCAGACGGCAGCCGGATCACGCTGGACAGCGCCGGCAATGGCGCCATTGCCAGCCAGGGAAATGTGCAGGTGATAAAGCTGAACAGCGGGCAGCTGGCCTATAAAGCCGGTAAAGGACAGCAAGGAGCGGAGCTGCGCTACAATACCCTTTCCACGCCGCGGGGCGGCCAGTTCATGATCGTGCTGCCCGATGGCTCCCGGGTATGGCTGAATGCCGCCTCCTCGTTGCGCTTCCCCACAGCCTTTAACGGCCGCATAAGGGAAGTGCAGCTTACAGGCGAAGCTTATTTCGAGATCGCCAGGAACCCGGCCATGCCCTTTGAGGTGAAAGTGAACGACATGGCCGTGCAGGTACTGGGTACCCATTTTAATATAATGGCCTACCCCGATGAGCACAGCATACAGACCACGCTGCTGGAAGGGGCCGTACGTGTGCAGCACGGCGGGAAGGATGTACGGCTGCAGCCGGGACAGCAGGCGCAGCTGAGCAGCGCCGGTAAAATGACAGTGAACAAAAGCGTGGACCTGGAGGGCGTAATGGCCTGGAAGAACGGATACTTCAATTTTGACCACGAGCCGCTGGAAGGCGTAATGCGCCAGATAAGCCGCTGGTACGACGCAGAAATCACCTATGAAGGCAATATCCCTTACAGGGAGTTCGGGGGGAAAATAGCAAGGGGGAGCAGCATTACCGAAGTGCTGAAAATACTGGAACTAAGCAAGGTACATTACCGGATCGAAGACCGTAAGATAGTAATAACACCGTAGTTCAAAAGACAATTACCACGAATGAAAAAAACATCACACAACATGACCAGACATTAGCAAAAAACGCAACGCCATTGCCCTAAAAAATAACCGGACCCGATGGCACTCGGACCCGGCACTATTGTAAGGGCAAACTCGATGAACTGTTTTTTAGTATTTCCACGTACCCGGCTTTATGCGCGGGGGGGATTTCATTTACCCTAACAAACCAAATTTATGCATTTTACTTCTTTTTGCGCGCAGTATTTTAAACGGCGACTGATCACCAAAACGCTGCTTGTTATGAAGTTCTCCGCAATCATCCTGCTTGCTGCCTGCATGCAGATCTACGCAAAAGGACATGCCCAGCATGTAACGCTTTCCGGGAAGAATGCTTCCCTGGAGAAACTTTTCCGGGACATTGAAAAGCAGACAGGCTACGTATTCTTTTACGATCAAAAACTGATCGACAAAGCGCCGGCAGTATCAGTGAACCTGAAGAACACCACGCTGGAAAAAGCACTGGAAGCCTGCCTGAAAGGCCAGGCGCTTACCTACTCCATTGTAGGGAAGAACATTGTGATCAAGCAGAAGGAGGCGCTCTCGCCGCCCGGCCCGGCCCGCTTAACAGAACAGCAGGATACCATGCGGAACCTGACCGGCAGGGTTACAAGCGATAAGGGTACGGCCCTGCCCGGCGCCACCGTGGTGATAAAAGGCACTAACAGGGGCGCTGCTACGGACGGCGAGGGATACTTCCGCCTCCGGGTGCCGCGTAACGCCGCGATCGTGGTATCCTATATCGGGTACAAAAGCCAGGAAGCTACCGTAACGGATGAAGGTCCCATGAACTTTTCCCTGGCAGAGGAAACGCGGCTCACGGATGAAATAGTGGTGATCGGCTACGGCACCGTGAAAAAAAGCGACCTTACCGGCTCCCTGAGCCAGGTAAAGTCCAAGGACATTAACTCCTATCCCTCCACCAACATTATGCAGGCGCTGAACGGCCGCGCTGCCGGTGTGCGCGTTATGCAGAACAACGGCGCGCCGGGCGGCAGCATCAGCGTGCGCATCAGGGGCACCAATTCTATCATGGGCGGCAATGAGCCGCTGTATGTAATAGACGGCTTCCCCTACAACGGCAATCCTACTTTTCTCCAGAACTCGGATATCGCTTCCATTGAAATACTGAAGGACGCTTCCTCTACCGCTATTTACGGTTCCAGGGGCGCCAACGGGGTAGTGATGATCACCACCAAAAGCGGGCGGAAGAACGATGTTACTACCGTAGATGTGGATGCCGGCTATACCATACAGAGCGTGTCCAAGAAAATGGACCTGATGAATGCACAGCAGTATGCCCTGCTGTATAATGAGCAGGCCAAAAACGACGGGCTGGACCCTTATTTCTCCCAGTCGCAGATAGACAGCCTGGGCCGGAATCCCGGTACAGACTGGCAGGACCTGGTGCTGCGCAAGGCGCCCATTTACAATATCAGCGCTACGGTGAACGGCGGTACCGCCAAGACCAAGTTCTCCGTGTCCGGTGCTGCCTATCTGCAGGACGGTATTGTAAAGGGCAGTGACTACAAACGCTATAACCTGCGCGGTAATATAGAACATGATGTAAGCAAGGTGGTAAGCGTTTCCTTGAACACCATCCTCACCCGGCTGAACAGCTCCCGCAAGAACTCTTCACTGGGCAACCGTGGCAACGACCTGATCTCTGCCATGCTGATGTCACCTCCCTCGCTTACGCCTTATCTGCCGGATGGCTCCTACAGGAGGCTGAACACCGCCTATCCCTTTATCTCCAACGTAATTGTGAACCCGCTGGTACGCATATACGAAGAGCAGGACAATATCCAGGGCGACCGCGTGTTCTCCAATGCCGCCATCACCATCAAGCCGCTGAATGGCCTGAGCATCCGCATATCCGGCGGTATTGACAACCTGAATGACCGGGTGGACATCTACCGGAATATAGAGCCTACCGTAAACTCTGTAGGCTATGCAGAGGTGAGGACCACCCAGCAAACCGGCCTGCTGAACGAGAACGTAATCACCTACGAGAAGGAGATCAACCAGCATTCCTTCAACATCATGGGCGGCTTTACCTACCAGAACAATACCACCACCGAGCTGAATGCTTCCGGTACAGGTTACCTGAGTGATGTGACCGGCACCGGCGACCTGGAAAGCGCCGCTACCCCGGGTATTCCCAATAGCCGCTACTCAAAATGGTCGCTGGTTTCCTTCCTGGGCAGGGTGAACTATTCTTTTGCTGATAAATACCTCTTTACCGCCAGCATCCGCCGCGACGGCTCTTCCCGCTATTCCATGGAAAACCAGTGGGAGAACTTTCCCTCTGCGGCATTTGCCTGGAAGGTATCCAACGAGGACTTCCTGCGGAACTCCACCGTTATTTCCGATCTGAAGCTGCGGACCAGCTACGGCCTGTCCGGCAGCACCGCGCTCAATCCCTACCAGACGCTGAACCAGCTGACGGCCGGCAATACCATTTTCGGGGATGCGCTGTATGTGTCCTACGCGCCCGGCACTACGCTGCCCGGCGACCTGAAATGGGAAACCACCCGACAGTTCGATATAGGCGCGGACATTGGCCTGCTGCATGACGACCTCCGCTTTACGCTGGACTATTATCATAAGAAAACATCGAACCTGCTGAACGAGGTGCGCCTCCCCGCTTCCTCCGGGTATGAGGTGACCCTGCGGAACGTGGGCGAGATAGAGAACAAGGGCTTTGAGTTTGGCGTGGATGCCAATATCCTCAAAGGGGACGTATTCTGGAACGTAAATGCCAACATCGCCTTTAACCGCAACAAGGTGCTGAAGCTCTACGAAGGCCAGGATATTTTCGGTGATGCCGTTTACACTGGCTCCCTGAACGATTATGTGAACCTGCTCCGGGAAGGGCAGCCCCTGGGCATCTTCTATGGTTATAAAGAGATCGGCTATACGGAAGACGGGAACCTGATGTACGAGGACTTTAATAAAGACGGCTCTATCAGCGCGGCAGACAAGACCTACATTGGCGATCCCAACCCGGATTTCATCTATGGCCTGAATTCCGTGACCAGCTGGAAAGGCTTTGAGCTTACCGTGTTCATACAGGGCTCCCAGGGAAATGATATTTTCAATCTTAACCAGGCGGCTACGCTGGACCTGGGCATGGGCCTGAACCTGCCGGCAGAGGTGTATGAGAATCACTGGACACCGGAAAATCCCAATGCCAAGTACCCGAAGATCACGCGCGCACTGGCCGCCAATATGTCTACCCGCTTTGTGGAAGACGGCTCCTACCTTCGCTTCAAGAACATACAGCTGGCATACAACCTGCCCGTGCGCAAGCTGGGCTGGAACTGGGTAAAATCGGCACAGGTATATGCCAGCGGGCAGAACCTGATCACACTTACCAAATATTCCTGGTACGATCCGGAGGTGAATGCCTATGGCGCCGCCAATTCCATCCGCCAGGGCATAGACTATGCCGTGTACCCCACTTATAAATCCGTTACATTCGGTATCCGGTGCGGATTCTGATCTTTTTTCACGTTATAATGATCGCATATGAATATCAAGCAATCTTTTCTCCTTATATGCACCGTACTGCTGATGGCAGCCTGCTCCAATGAGCTGGAGGAACATCCGAAGTCCATTGCAGCGGAAGTTTTCTATAATACGCCTGCCGAAGTGGAGGCAGGCCTCAATGCCATCTATAATCCCATGAGGGGCAGCGGCCTGCTGGGCGCCCTGTACGAGTGCCAGCATGAAATATACAGCGAATACCTGTATGGCCGCGGCAGCCATGCGCCCCTGAACGATTATAACGGGCTGGATAATACGAACATTACCCGTATCAATGGCATGTGGAAATCCCTTTATGAGTCCATACGCAACGCCAATATCGTGATCCAGAAAGCGCCGCAGGGCACGGAGCTGACGCAAGCCGACCTGGACAAGTACCTGGGCGAGGCCCGGTTCCTGCGCGGTCTTTGCTATTTTTACCTGGTACGTAACTGGAGCGGCGTGCCTTTGCGTACCGAAACCAATATGGATACCATGAACCTGCCCAGGGCTTCCGAGCAGGAAGTATACAACTACCTGCTGGCAGACCTGCAATGGGCGGAAACGCATCTGCCAGATGCGCCCCGCCTGGTAGGCACGCCTTCCAAATGGGTCGCCAAGGCCGTGCTGACAGACGTGTACATGAACCTGCACCAGTATGACCTGGCCAGGGACAAAGCGCTGGAAGTGATCAACTCCGGCAGGTTTGCACTGGTAAATGTGACGGTAGCAGATGATTTTGACAAACTGTTTGGCCCTGATGCCAACGGCACTTCCGAGGAGATATTCTATCTCAAATATGCGCGCAATCCCAGCGGGCAGGGCTTTTCCTATCCACACTACTGCCACTATCCCAATTCCGGATATTATCCGCCGGGCGGCTATTATACCTTTTACAGCGATTCCGAGCAGAACAGCTTTATCAAGAACTGGGACAAGAACGACCTGCGTTATATCTTTAACTGGTATCCGCAGACCTTTGGCCTGGGGCCCACCACCATCCTGCTGAAAAAGTTCAGCGATCCCGAGGCCGTTACGGCCGGCGGTAACGACTATCCCATGTACCGCTACGCAGACATCCTGCTGTTCTACGCAGAGGCCGTAGCACAGGCAGAAGGCGCCCCCTCTGCAGACGCTATGGAAAAGCTGAACATGGTGCACCGCCGCGCTTATGGCAAAAACCCGCTGGTGCCGGACCCCACAGTGGATTTCCAGCTGGCGGACTATGCCGGCCAGCAGGCATTCATTGACCTGGTAGTAAAGGAGCGGGGCTATGAGAACTGCGGGGAATCCAAGCGCTGGCTGGACCTCAAACGCCTGGGCATTGCCGAAGAGGTGATAGCAGAAGTGAAAGGCAAGCAAATGACGCAGCGCCACCTGCTCTGGCCCATACCCACTACAGAATACAATTACAATACAGCAATAGACCCGACAACAGACCAGAACCCGGGATATTAAACAAAAAGGAGATGAACATGCGTTTAAGATCAACATTATTATCACTTTGCCTGCTGGTGCTGACAGGCAGCCTGGCAGCACAGCAGGTAAAGGAGGTAGACATCTGCGTATACGGCGGCACCTCCGCGGGGGTAATTGCCGGCTATACGGCCAGGAAATTGAACAAGTCCGTGCTGGTGATAGAGCCGGGCAAACGGCTGGGCGGCCTTACCTCCGGTGGCCTCGGCTATACGGATATCGGGAACAAATATGCCATTACCGGCCTTTCCCGCGATTTTTACCGCCGTATCGGCAAGCACTACGGCAAGCTGGAGCAGTGGATATTTGAGCCCGGCGTAGCGGAACGCACCTTCCACCAGTACATTGAAGAAGGGGATGTCCCCGTGCTGTACGAGCACCGGATCACGGCCGCCAAAAAGGAGAATGGCCGGGTAACCGAAATACAGCTGGAATCATCTACCGGCGGCACGCCCGAATATACGGTGGTCCGCGCCAGGATGTTCATTGACTGCTCCTACGAGGGCGACCTGCTGGCCAGGGCTGGCATCTCCTACACCGTAGGCCGGGAAGCCAACGCGCAGTATGGCGAAACCTATAACGGCGTGCAACTGCTGAACAAGCACCAGTTCGTAGACGGCATTGATCCCTACAAGGTGCCCGGCAAACCGGAAAGCGGGCTGCTGTGGGGCATCAGTCCCGCTCCCCTGGAACCGCGGGGCAGCGGCGATAAAAAAGTGCAGGCCTACAACTTCAGGATATGCCTTACCAACGAACCGGCTAACCGGATACCCATTACCCGCCCGGCGGAATATGACTCTACCCGCTATGAGCTGCTACTGCGCCTGGTGCAAAAGCGGAAGCCCGGCGACCTGCGGGATATGCTGAAGATTGACCACATGCCTAATCACAAAACGGATATCAATAATAATGGCGCTTTCTCCACGGACATGATCGGCATGAACTACGAGTACCCGGAGGCGGATTATGCCACCCGTGAAAAGATCACGAAAGCGCACGAGCTGTATACCAAAGGGCTGCTCTATTTTATAGGTCATGACCCGCGCATGCCGGAGCACCTGCGTAAGGAAATGCTGCAATGGGGGTACCCCAGGGATGAGTACCCCGAATCCGGCCACTGGTCGCCCCAGATGTATGTGCGGGAAGCCAGGAGAATGGTTGGCGCCTACGTAATGACACAGGCCAACTGCCAGGGCAGGGAAGTGGTAAAGGATGGCATAGGCATGGCCGCCTATACCATGGACTCCCACAACTGCCAGCGCGTAGTGGTGAATGGCATGGTGAAAAATGAAGGCGATGTGCAGATCGGCGGGTTTGGGCCTTATCCCATAGCATACCGGTCTATCATTCCCAAAGCGGCAGACTGCAAGAACGTGCTGGTGCCGGTTTGCCTCTCTGCCTCTCATATTGCATACGGGTCTATCCGCATGGAGCCGGTGTTCATGGTGCTGGGCCAGTCCGCTGCTACAGCGGCCGCCCTGGCTATAGACAACAACCAGTCCGTACAGGACGTGAACGTAAAGCAGCTGCAGGAGCTGCTGCGCACCCGGCCGCTGGCAACCGATGCAACGGCAGAGATACTGGTGGATAATGATGATGCAGCGCATGTGACCAAAACAGGCGAATGGAAAAAAGAGACCAGGGGCGCATATGGTCCTTCTGTATTTGTAGCCGGCAGCGGCGGCGCCAAAAGTGTGCGGTTTACGCCGGAAGTGCTGCGCAGCGGCAGCTATCGCGTTTACACCTACGTGCCCAAGCATGCCGGCCTTTCATCCCGTACCAGCATCCGCATATCGGAAGATGGCAAGGCCACCCGGCAGGTATCCTATACGGCAGCATCCGTGCAGGTGCAGGGACAGACCTCCGGTGAGTGGGTATCACTGGGAGAGGTGCAGCTGACTAAAGGCAGCAAAGCCTATGTGGAGATCACGAACGAAGGTGCGGATGGAACGGTAGTGGCAGATGCCGTACTGTTTATCCCGCTGGAACAGCTATAACTGAATATATCATGATCACTTTCTTTGTTGCTATCTTTCTTTTAATAGCAGGATATTTTATTTATGCCCGCGTTTGTGAAAAGATCTTTGGCATGGACCCGCAGCGGAAAACGCCTGCGGAGATGCAGGCCGACGGGGTGGATTATATCGTAATGCCGGGTTGGAAGATATTCCTGATCCAGTTCCTGAACATCGCCGGCCTCGGCCCCATTTTTGGGGCGGTGGCCGGCGCCATGTGGGGCCCGGTTGCTTTTTTATGGATCGTGCTGGGCTGCATTTTTGCAGGCGGCGTGCATGATTATTTTTCCGGCATGCTTTCCGTGCGCCATAACGGGCAAAGCTTCTCGGAGATCTCCGGCATCTACCTGGGTAACGGCGTGCGGCAGTTCATGCGCGGCTTTTCAGTGGTGCTGCTGATCATGGTAGGTACGGTTTTCATTATGGGACCGGCCAGGATACTCAGCGACCTGACAAACGGCTTTGGCGGCACTTTTTTCTGGGCTGCCCTTATCTTTACCTATTATGTGCTGTCCACCATCCTGCCCATCGACAAGCTGATAGGCAGGATATACCCGGTGTTTGGCGTTGCGCTGTTGTTCATGGCAGTGGGCATTATGGTAATGATGGTGTATAACCGCCTGCCGGTGCCGGAGCTGACCCTGGCCAGCTTTGAGAACATGCACATACACCCGGAAAAATTCCCGGTATTTCCCATGCTGCTCATTACCATTGCCTGCGGGGCCGTATCTGGCTTTCATGCCACCCAGTCGCCGCTGATGGCGCGCTGCATCCGTAATGAAAGGCAGGGCAGGAGCATCTTTTTCGGGGCCATGATCACAGAGGGTATTGTAGCGCTGATCTGGGCGGCCATCAGCATGAGCTTTTTCGGCGGCATCCGCGAGCTGAACGCCACCATGGACCAGCATGCGGGCAATGCCGCCTGGGTGGTGAACGAGATATCCCGCTCCCTGCTGGGCAGGATAGGCGGCGTACTGGCCATCCTGGGCGTGGTAGCTGCGCCTGTTACCTCCGGTGATACGGCTTTCCGCAGCGCCCGGCTGATCATAGCAGACTTCCTGCAGCTGGAGCAGTCCTCCTTGAAAAAGCGCTTGTGGATCACCATGCCGCTCTTCGTAGTGGGCTTCCTGTTAACGCAGCTGGATTTCGAGATCGTATGGCGCTATTTTGCCTGGACCAACCAGACGCTGGCCATGATCGTACTGTGGACCATTACCATGTACCTGGTGCGGGAGCGGAAGTGCTACTGGGTGGCGCTGGTGCCCGCTTTTGTAATGACGGTAGCTACTGTTTCCTATATACTGGTAGCGCCGGAGGGCTTTTCGCTGCCGGCAGGCGTGTCCTATATAGCGGGGTTGGCCGCCGGTGCTGCACTGCTGGTGCCCATGGTAAGGGAGGTGAACAGATACAGTGTATACAGGCTGGCAGGGAAGTGAAAATTTAAAAAGACATTCAGCCGTAAAAAATAAGGCAGCTCCGCTATTACGAAGAGCTGCCTTATTTTTTTATTTTCTCCTTTTTACTTTTTAATCATTCCTCGGTGCCGGGGGATACGTAGCTTTCGGTACCTGCTGCGGCCTGTTCTCCTTCGGTTTCTCTTTCTCCCTGCCGGTTTCCTTTGGCTTATTGTTTTCCGGTGCCGGCGCCGGTGCGGTGGGTTCCCCATAGTCGCCTACATCAATGTAATCGCTGGCGCTGCCGGACCCCACATCTTCGGCTTCTGCGCCCGGCTGCACATTGGAGTTGTAGTTCAGGTAAATATCATTGTGCAGCGTAGCGGGAATGTTGAAGCTGGCTTTGTTATCCACTTTCAGTGTTTTATCCGCATATACTTTCTGGAAGAAGTATGCCCATATGGGCAGGCCGGTATTGGCGCCCTGGCCCACAGCAGTGCTGCTGAAGCGCAGGAAGTTGTTCTCGCAGCCCACCCAGGCGCCGGCCAGCAGCTGCGGGGTATAGCCTATGAACCAGCCATCCGTATTGTCGTTGGTGGTGCCGGTTTTGCCGGCTATTTCCCCCTCCATGTGATAGCGGTAGCGCAGGCGGGCGCCGGTGCCGCCGGCAGTGGTTACACCCTGCATCATCTTGATCATGGTATAGGCCTCGGTCTCGCTGATCACTTCCCGTTTGGTGGGAGCAAAGGTTTCCAGTATGTTGCCGTTCCGGTCTTCTATGCGGGTAATGTAGATCGGTTTGGTAATGATGCCCCTGCCCGGGAACATAGTGTATGCCTGCAGCATCTCAAACAGGGATATTTCCGGTGTGCCCAGTGCTATGGAAGGGTAGGGCGGAATATCGCTGCTGAAGCCTATTTTGTTCTTCGCAAAATCCGCAAAGGCGCGGGGGCCCAGCTGCTTGATGAGGTAGGCGGATACCAGGTTCAGTGACCGGGCCAATGCGCCGGCCATGGTGATCTCGCCGCCTACGCTGCCTTCAGAGTTGCGGCTCAGCGTCCAGTTGCCAATCGTAATAGGCTCGTTGGGCAGCATGGTGTTGGGCGACATGCCGTTCATCAGCGCAAAGCAATACAGGAAGGGCTTGAAGGTAGAGCCTACCTGCCTGCGTGTGCGGGATACGTGGTCGTTCTTGAAATAGCGGAAATCCGGGCCGCCCACCCAGGCCTTTACTTCCCCGCTTTCGGGGTCCATGGCCATAAAGCCGGCCTGTAAGATGGCGCGCATATATTTAATGGAGTCCAGCGGCGTCATCACCGTGTCTATTTCGTTCAGGTCAAAGTCGGTGGTGCTTTTCCAGGCAAACACCGTCATCTTTACCGGGGTGTTGAATGCCTTTTTTATTTCCGCCTCCGTGGCGCCTTCTTCCTTCATGCTCCGGTAGCGCTCGGATTCCTTCATATAGCGGTCCAGGTATTTCTGCCACTTCTTCCAGGCACTGCCGGTCTTGATGTCCCTTTGGGCGGCAAATACCTTTTGCAGGTCTTTCAGGTGCTTGGCCACTGCTTCCTCGGCATACAGCTGCATGCGGGGGTTGATGGTAGTGAATATTTTCAGGCCGTCGCGGTACAGGTTGTAGTTGGAGCCGTCCGCCTTTTTATGTTCCTCGCACCAGGTCTTCAGCTCGTCGCGCAGCACTTCTCGGAAGTAGGGCGCCAGGCCTTTGTTATGGTCTATCTTGTTGTAGCGCAGCACAATGGGCCGGCTTTTAGCGGCAGCGGCCTGCGCAGCGGTAATGTAGCCGTTCTTTTCCATCTGGTCTATCACCGTGTTCCGGCGCATCAGTGAAGCGGCCGGGTTGCGGCGCGGGTTATAGATGGTGTTGCCTTTCAGCATGCCTACCAGAGTAGCGGCCTCTTCCACGGAAAGGTGGCCGGCATCTTTACTGAAAAAGGTGCGGGCGCCGTTCTCGATGCCATACACATTATCCCCGAAAGCTACCGTGTTGAGGTACAGCGTCAGTATCTCCTTTTTGGTGAAATTCCTTTCCAGCTTGATGGCAATAAGCCATTCCTGCAGTTTCTGGAAGGCGCGCAGTACCGGGTTGCTGGCGCGTTGCCGGCCGCTTTTGTCGGTTTGCAGGTTCAGTGCCAGCTGCTGGGTAATGGTGCTGGAGCCGCGTTTTTTACCCACCATCAGGTAAAAGGGAATGGCAATGGTGCTCCTGGCGTCTATACCGGAGTGATCATAAAAGCGCTCATCCTCTGTAGCAATGAGGGCATTGATCACGTTCTGGGATATCTCGTTATAATCAGAGCTGGACCGGTCCACCTGGTAGTACTTGCCAAGTATGGTGCCATCCTCTGCAATAACTTCGGAAGCCAGGGAGGCCCGGGGATTCTCCAGCTCCTCCATAGAGGGCATATTGCCGATAATACGGAAGTTGATCAGGAACAACAGCAGGAAGAAAAAGCCCAGCAGGCCCAGTACTACGGTCCACAATATTTTTACGGATCGCTTCATTCGTTAATATCTTTTTTATTATAAAGTCTGGTCAAACGGGAAACCGGCATGAAAAAAGCGGTCACGCTTGGTTTCATCTGGTAATATTATAAATAAATTAAGTGCAACAATCAGGCAAAACTATGAAAAATTGCCAGGATTTAACCCGTATTTAACAGGGCTTTAGGATTGATGATTTTCCCCTTTTTACCTATTGTGTAATATAGTTCCGGTCAAAAAATTCCACGTACCCCTGCAGGTCCTTGGTGCTGTTCAGCAAAATGAAATTGTCCCTTGATATTACGAACATACTGTAGTCGGTGGGCCTTATGCGCGGAATGATGTTGACAGGTGCTTCCACCCTTATCTCGTCAAAATAGTCCAGCGCCTTGTTCTCGTCCGGGAACAGGCGGAACACCAGCATCACTTCCGTGGGCGACAGCACAAAACTGCCCACTTCTATACGGTCTGCCGCGTGCTTGGCTGCATTGTACCGGGTAAATTTGTCCAGCCCCTCGTCCAGCAGCACTTTTGATACCCTTTTGAAGGACAGCACCACAAAATGCGGGTTGGTGGCGCTCAGCTTGTAAGGCGTGCGCGGTTTTACCGGTTTCAGCGGCGGCGGCGTTACTTTTACCTCGGCGGTTACAGTAGGATCGGCGGGCTGGTTCCTTTTCAGCTGTACGGAGTCAAAATTGGGCCGTGGCGTTTGCCAGGGGTAGCGGATGGTAATATCCTCGTCTACCATGGCGCCGCCGGCGTCCTTTTTCTCCAATTGGAGCTGGGCCAGGTAGGTTACCAGCTCCTTTTTCCGGTTCAGCGCATCCAGCAGGGCCGCTGCCTGCTTGCGGACGTCCTCGTTCCCAGGGTATTTGTCGATCACCGCCTGTACCGCCTTTTTGCCCAGGAACAGGGAATCGGTCAGCACGTCGGTGGTATCCGTTTTTATAATGATCATGGCTTCCAGCAGGTCAAATTTGGGTTGCAGGTAGTTAAAGCCAAAGGTGGAGTCTGCCTGCCGCTTTCTTTCCAGGGCCAGGTCATAGCGGCCGCTGCGGTAGGCTATATAGGCGGAATCGTAGGCAGTGGATATCTGCTGTTTCTTTTCCTCGTCCACATCCTTTAGGGACCCGAATTTGATGATATTGGCAAAATTGGTATTGCCGTACTGGCTCAGTACCATCTCCTTATACCTGTTGGCCTGGGCGGTATGGTTCTTCAGGCTGCCATGCCATACGTACAGGGAGTACAGCACTTCCGGCTTGCGGGGGTGGTCCGGGAACCGGAACAGCAGCGTGTCGTAGGCCTCAATGGCCAGCTCGGTAGCATCCAGCTTGTCGTGGTAGAGCTTGCCCAGCTCAAACCAGGCGTCCATTTGTATGGTCCTGGACTGTTCCAGCTTGTCTGGCGTAAGCGGCAGGCCTGCTGCCAGGCTTTGCGCGGTCACGCTGTCCGGCGGCAGGCTGGCAGCCTGGCTGGGTGCGCCGGCAGCGGCCATCAGGGAGTCCGTGGTTTGTCCGGCGGGTTGGTTGCCGGCAAAATTAACGGTGCTTTGCTGGCTTCTGCGCCAGTTATCACCCGGCTGCCGGTTGCCCCAGCGCCGCTTGAACTCGGAGTAGCCGGATGCCTTGCTGGCGGCATTGTAGAAATACCACTCGCCCTGGTTGTCTGCGGGGCCGGAGCCGCTGCTGGAGCCTCCTTTGGCGGCAAAGGAGCTGTTCATGGCCAGGGTATTGGTATCATTGTAGCTGCGGTTGTCATCGCTGGCCTCCGCCGCTGCTTTTCTCTTTTCCTCGGCCGCTTTCCGGATGCCGGCGGCCATGTTTTCCAGGAAGGCCAGGCGTTCCGTTTCCGGCATGGCGGCAATGTGCTGCAGGCTGTCTTCCCGCTCAATGGCATCCACCCGGGTGGCTACGTCGCCCAGTACGGCCTTGCGCACGTTCACTACCTCGGCGTCTGCAAAATCGGGGGGCATCACGGTAGCGGTGCTGTCATAATAATCTTTGGCCTGCCGGTACTGGCGCTGGTTGTAATAGATGTCCGCCACCGCCTTGAAGGAAAGCGTTTTTTGCATCGGGTTGTCGCTTTCCTGCTTCAGGGACTGCAGCAGGAATTGGATGGCGGCGTCCGGGTCTTTGGAAGCCACCAGGTCGGCCATGGTATAATAAATGGCATCCCGGAAGGGGATGAAGCGTTCCTTTTTGAGCATTTTGTGCAGGGCGGCCATGCTGCGCTGCAGGGAGCCAGGGTGGCCGTCCTGTACATTGAGCCTGGCTATCTGCACGCGCGCCTGAAAGTCCATCATGGGGTCCGGCTTCTGGCGGATCACTTCCCGGAACATGTCCATGGCGGAATCTGCCTGCAGCTGCCGGGCATACAGCTGGCCCAGGATAAACGACATCCTGGCCCGGGATTCCCGGTTATCGCTGGCGGCTATGGCCGTGCGCAGGGGGCCTATGGTTTCGGGATACCTGCCCTGCTTGTAATAGCTGTAGGCGCGTACCTCGGCCAGTTCGCCCTTCAGGCGCTTGGGAAAGTTGGGATCGGCTTCCAGCACGTTCAGGAGGCTCTGCACCTCGTCATATTCCTCTTGTTCCAGCAGGGTCCTGGCATTCCACAGAAAAGCGTCGTTTCGCACGTTCTTATGCTTGAGGCGGCCGATGAAGCCTTTCCTTTTCTCTTTGCTGGCAATGGAAATATGATCATTTTCGGCGGAGCCTACTACTGTGCTGTATTCCTCTTTTTTCTTGGGGGCAAAGGTGCGGTTCATGAACTGGAAGGTCTTGCGGGCGTTCTCCCAGTCGCTTTTATAGAAATAGGCACGGCCTATCAGCAGGTAGCAGTCATCTATCCATTTGCCGCGGGGGTCATGGATCTGGATGGCCACGGAGGCTTTCAGTATCACGGAGTCCAGGTCGTTCTCATTCAGGCCCTGGTCCTGCAGGCTGTAGGGGTAGAAAGGCAGCAGGTCATTGTAGTTGTCCAGGCCCTGCCGGGCAATGTTCTTTACGATGCCGTCCAGCTTTGTTTTGGCATTATAATAATAGTTGTAGCGGGTCACCAGGTTCTGCATCACCTTGCGGTTCCAGGTAAACCGCTTCTCGGCCAGCTTTTCAGAGGGCGGTCTTCTGTCTTCCACCTTCCGGGTCGCCTGGGTTTTGACCGGGGCTTGGCTCTGCGCAAACACCGCTATAGGACAGGTAACGACTAATAAGAAACTTACAGCGCGGGGAATAATATATAATAATGATCGATCGCGATTCATGGATGCCGGGTGTATAGGCTACTATTATAACTGTTTATGAAAAAAAATATTTTAAAGATAGGATTATTTTTTTAGCTGAACGCCCGGGGCCGGGCGCTGGCCATAGCGAATTTTATCCGCCCGGAAGCCGAGTCAGGCATGCTGCCTGCCGTGTTCTGCATTTAACGCCCAGCTTTTTGCTGATTTATAATATAATTGTTTAATTTTAGCCGACTTAAAATCGATATGGCTAAGCGTAACAAAAAAAAGGGGAGGGACCTGGGGAGAATACGGCATAAATACAGGCTGGTGATCATGAATGACGATACCTATGAAGAGGTGACTTCTTTCAAACTGTCGAGAATGAGCGTGTACGTGGCTTTAAGTACGCTGTTCGTGTTGCTGGTGGCCATTACCGTAGCTACGGTGGTATTTACCCCGCTGCGGTACTACATACCGGGCTACGGCGACCTGAAGCAGCGTAAAGAGTTCATTAAACTGAAAATGCGCACGGATTCGCTGGAGAATGCGATCATTGCCCGCGACCAGTACCTGAACAACATCAAGCAGGTAATCAATGGCGACTTTACCGGTAAGTTGGACAGCACCATGCTGAAAGTACCTAAGGTAGACAATAGTACTTATTAGTTTAATTGTTAATATTTTTTTTATCTTCATCCCTGAATTGAAAAACCGAATAAACACTTGAAAACCTATGTTTAACAACAACAACCGTAATTCAAAAGGCGAAAGCAAGACCATACTGCCTTCTTCCAACGTGAATATTATAGGCAGTGGCACCTCTATCCAGGGCGATATTGTGTGTGAAGGAGACATCCGTATTGATGGACAGGTGAACGGCCTGGTATCTACCAAAGCGAAGATCGTGGTAGGCCCGGAAGGCGAGATCACCGGCGACCTGGTGTGCCAGAGCGCGGACATACTGGGTAAGGTGACCGGTATTATCAAGGTAGAGGAACTGTTGTTCCTCAAGGGCAGCTCTATGGTAAAGGGAGATGTATACACCGCTCATTTTGAAATGGAGCCTACGGCCAAGTTCAACGGCCGCTGCTATATGGATGCCGAGGAAAACGAGTCCGTGAAAGATAAGCATGAAAAAACCTTCGTCCAGGAAGAAGCCGCCACAGGAGAAGAAGCGTAATTACCTGTTGTTACGTTACGCCGGGCTGGCTTTTCAGATGATGGCCACATTGGGGCTGGCAGTATTCGTTGGTTATAAACTGGACCAGCGGACAGGATGGTCGTTTCCTGTGTTCCTGATCATTTTTTCTTTACTGGCTTTAACCCTACTTTTGTGGCAAATTATAAAAGACACCCGGCGGAATGAGTGATCGTTTTTTTATCCGACTGTTCATTGTTTTCTCCATCCTGAATGGAGCCTTCATATTACTGAAGCCCCGTTTGCTGGACGCCGGCATGCACTACAACGTGCTGCTGGCGGGTAACCTGGTACTGGCAGGTATAACGGGGCTATCTTATCTCCTTAGCCGCCGCGGGCTGGCGGCTGCCAATAACCATGTGTTTGTACGTATGGTGTATGCCTCCACCTTCAGCAAGCTGATGCTGTGCATGGTGGGCATCACGGCCTATGTGCTCGTCACCCGCCCGGACGTAAGCAAGGCCACCATATTCACCTGGATGTTCCTGTACGTGATCTATACCGTGCTGGAAACGCTCAGCCTGTACAAGTTGCTTAAAAAGAAAACCTGAACCGGTGTGAAGCAGGAAGCGCCTTTACATGCACTCGCTGCCTACCTGCCAGATGGTACTTTTGAGCAGGTGATGGCTTATATTACCACTTTTAAAGTGCACCTGACCATTACCCGTGAGCGGCAAAGCCTCCTGGGCGATTACCGGCATCCCGACCGGAAGGGCGGGCACCGCATCAGCGTGAACGGTAACCTGAACAAATATGCCTTTCTGATCACCCTGCTGCATGAAATAGCCCACCTGGTCACCTTTATACAATATGCCAACAGCGTGCCTTCGCACGGCAGGGAATGGAAGCAGGAGTTCTCGAAAATACTGCGGCAGTTTGTAGGCAAAGGCTTTTTGCCGGACGATGTGGAAGCAGCCCTGCGGCAAAGCATGCACAACCCGGCTGCCAGCTCCTGCGCAGACGACAACCTGATACGCGTGCTCAAACGGTACGACAAACGCCGGGAGAACCATTTCTTTGTAGAGCAGCTAGCCCTCCACCAGCTGTTCAAGACCCGGGACGGCCGTATTTTCAGGAAAGGGGAACGGATCCGGAAGCGTTACCGCTGCGAGGAGGTAGCCACCAACCGCATTTATCTTTTCAGCCCTATTTATGAAGTGGAGCTGGCCGGCTAGGAACCAGCAGTTCGCTGTTAATGGACTGCCATCTGCCAGCGGCCAATGGCTAACTGCCGGTGCTTTAGCCGGCCAGCGCCTTTTCCTGCTCCATGCGCCGCTCGTAGTCCATTTCCCGCTGGGCCATCCGCAGCCTGCGGTGTATCTCAAAAGCGTGTTCATGCTGCTGCAGCAGGTCGTCATAAGGCCCGCGCGGTGAAATGAGCTTTACGATCACCGGAGCGCATTCTATGGCAATGAACAGCAGGATGATGAACCAGTTGGCCCAGCGGATGGGGGCGCTGCGGTCCGTTAGCCGGCCCAGGGCATCCAGGCGGGCAGCCAGCCCGTTCAGCCGGCTGCGGCCCATCTGCTGTATGTCGGCCTTCATCATGGAGTCTATGGATTGCAGCTGCTGGCGCTGCGCAGCTATCAGCTCACGGTTGCGGGTGTTAATGTCTGCCAGTTCCGCTGCTGCGCGGTCTGCGTCGGCTTTTTTGGCTTTGTAGATAGGGCCCAGGTTGCGGATGCGGGAGCCGCCGGTGCCGTCTGCTTCCTGCTGGGCAATCAGCGCCAGCGTGTCCCTTTTGGCGGCCTGCTGCTGTATGGCGGTATTCAGCCGGGCAATGTCTGCCTGCAATGCGTTGATGCGCGCCTGGTAGCGTTCCCTTACCTTGTCTTCCTGGGTTTTGTACACCTGCTGCTCCATAGTGATCAGCTCCGCCTGTATTTCCTTGTTGAACATCTGCAGCTCCAGCGGTTTGGAGATCACGATGGCAATGAGCAGGGCCAGCACCAGCCGGGGCAGGGCCATGCCAAACTCCTGCAGGAAGCGGTCCCGCTTTTTCAAGCTGGATACAATGTAGCGGTCCAGATTAAAGATCATCAGCCCCCAGATCAGGCCAAACAGCAGGGCCGCCCACAGGGTATTGAACACGGTCCACAGCGCATACCCGCCGGATATGGCGGCCAGCAGGCCCGTAAAGAAGATGGTGCCCCCGATGCCGGCGTACTTGTTGGTTTCAACCGGCGCCCTTTTCAGCATAGGCAGGTGCGCCCCGGAGCAGCATAAAAAGAAGGATCGTAAACGTTGCATTATTCAGACTTTAACAATAAGCATAAAAGTCTGCTTCCCCGCGGAAAGCAGGGTATATAAAGGATGGAAGTGTAAAGGTAGGAGAAAATGAAAAGGAAAAAATAAAAAAGGGAAAATTTAAATAAGGGCATTCAGCGGCAAAAAGTAAGGCGGTCCTTCCTGCTGAAGGACCGCCTTACTTTTTATTTTTTGCTTGTTTATGCGCTTACGGCCTTGTTCACCAAAGCAGCGGCTTCGCTCAGCAGGATGGCAGACTGTACCTTCAGGCCGCTCTCTTCGATCAGCTTTTTGGCTTCTTCTGCATTGGTGCCCTGCAGGCGCACAATAATAGGCACGCTGATGTTGCCGATGGACTGGTAGGCGTCTATCACCCCCTGGGCTACACGATCGCAACGCACAATGCCGCCAAAGATGTTGATGAGGATCGCCTTTACTTTCGGGTCTTTGAGGATGATGCGGAAACCGGCTTCCACGGTCTGGGCATTGGCAGTACCGCCTACGTCCAGGAAGTTGGCCGGCTCGCCGCCGCTCAGCTTGATCATATCCATGGTAGCCATGGCCAGGCCGGCGCCATTTACCATACAGCCTACGTTGCCGTCCAGCTTTACAAAGTTCAGGTTGTATTTGCCGGCTTCTACTTCGGTCGGGTCCTCTTCGGTGATATCGCGCAGCGCTTCCAGGTCGGGGTGGCGCATCAGGGCGTTATCGTCCAGGATCATCTTGCAATCCACGGCAATGATCTTTTCGTCGCTGGTCTTGAACAGCGGGTTGATCTCCAGCTGGGCGGCGTCCAGGCCTATATAGGCGTTGTAAAGGCTGGTCACGAACTTCACCATGTTCTTGAAAGCCTCGCCCTTCAGGCCCAGGTTAAAAGCGATCTTCCTGGCCTGGAAAGGCTGCAGCAGCCCGCCGGGGAATACCCATTCCTTGAATATCTTGTCGGGCGTTTTATGCGCCACTTCTTCTATATCAATGCCACCTTCGGTGGAGTAGATGATCACATTCTGACCTTTGGCGCGGTCCAGCAGGATGGACAGGTAAAATTCCTTGACAGGATTGGGGCCGGGATAGTATACGTCCTGGGCCACCAGCACCTTGTTTACCAGCTTGCCGGCAGGGCCTGTCTGTACAGTTACCAGCACGCCGCCCAGTATGTTGCCGGCAATGGTCTTGATGTCTTCCGCATTTTTACCCACCTTTACGCCTGTCTGCTCCGTACCCCGTATCTTGCCTTTACCACGGCCGCCGGCATGGATCTGGGCTTTTACCACCGCAAATTCATTACCGAACTGCACTTTCAGCTGTTTGTAAGCCTCGGCTGCAGCTTCCGGTGTATCCACCGGGATGCCTTCCTGTACCGGTACGTTATATTTTTTTAACAGTTCTTTCGCCTGGTATTCATGTAAATTCATCCGTATAATGTTTTTGTTTTTGTAAGGTCGGAAGGAACCGCTCCGTCGGTTGGCGGATTGGTTTCATCAGTCAAAAAATTTGCGCTAAAATAGGTCATTATGATTTAAATATAAAACCACAGGGTTTGTGAATTTAAAAATAACTTTGCGCGGCAGGAACGTAACTAACAACTGGCATACATGAGTGACCTTTTACAGCAAATAGCCATGGCCAAAGGCTACATCACCAGCCAGACCGCGCTGCAGCCGGCCGTAGGCATTATACTGGGCAGCGGTTTGGGCGGCCTGGTACCGGACATTACAGATCGTACGGAGATCCCCTACGGGGATATACCCCATTTTCCGCCCTCCACGGTAGAAGGGCACCAGGGCCGCCTGGTACTGGGCCGCCTGCAGGGGTGCCCGGTGGTGGTAATGGCGGGCAGGTTCCACTATTACGAGGGGCTGTCCATGCAGCAGGTCACTTTCCCGGTAAGGGTTATGAAGGCGCTGGGCATCCATACGCTGCTGATCTCCAATGCAGCCGGCGGCCTGAACCCCGCCTTCAGGGTGGGCGATCTCATGATCATCCGCGACCACATCAACCTGCAGCCGGAGCACCCGCTGCGTGGCCGCAATGAAGATGCCCTGGGCACCCGCTTCCCGGATATGAGCGAGCCCTATGCCAAAGCGCTGATTGCCCGGGCGCAGGAAATTGCCGCCGCCGGCAATATACCGGTGCATACCGGCGTATATGTAGGCGTGCAGGGCCCTACCTTTGAAACCAGGGCGGAATACAGATATATGTACATCATTGGCGGTGATGCCGTGGGCATGAGCACCGTGCCGGAAGTGATCGTGGCAGTGCATGCCGGGTTGCAGGTATTTGCCATGAGCGTGATAACGGACATTGGCATACGGGAAGAGGAGAATGTAATCACCCATGCAGAAGTGCTGGAAGCAGCTGCAGCCGCAGCACCCAAACTGACGCATATTTTTAAGGAGCTGTTAGCGGCAAGCCGGTAGCTTTTAGCAGTCTGCCCTCAGCTAAAAGCCAATAGCTACGCAGCCAACAGCTAATCATATCATTAATGAGGCATCTTTTTATCATCCTACTGGGGTTGCTGGTAACAGGCGGCAGCCAGGTAATGGCACAGTTCAATACAGGCAGCTTCGGCAACTATGGCGCCGGCGGCAACACCCGTATGCAGCGGGATACTTCCCAGCGTAACCTGGGGCCGGACACCCTTACCCTCAAATACCATTACCTGAATGACCCGGTGCAGCACCGGCTGGATTCTTCCGTGATAGACTTTACCGGCAACTACCTGCGCGTACCGGCCAGCTACGTGACCCTGGGCAATACCGGCAGCGCTGCCCGCAACATCCTCTTTACACCGCGCATGCAGGCCGGTTTTGATGAAGGCTTTCATGCCTACGACATCTACGGCTTTAGCCATGAGGACGCCCGTTTTTACAATACCACCCGTCCCTACTCGGAGCTGCAGTACCTTATCGGCGCCAAGCAGGAGCAGGTGATCGGCGTATCGCATACGCAGAACCGTTCGCCGAATTTCAATTTTTCCTTTGATTACAGGAAGATCAATGCGCCGGGGTATTTCCGCACCCAGAACACCAATCATGACCTGTACCGGGTAACGGCCGCCTACAAGAGCAAGAACCTGCGCTACCATGCTTACCTGAGCTACTACTATAACAAGATCAACGGCGGGGAGAACGGCGGCATCCGGGACCCGTCCTACCTGGACAGTTCCAATTACAGCAACCGGCGCACCATTGACGTGAACCTGGGCAACGAGGATGTGCCCACCTACGCGTTCTTTGGCACCACTATCGCTGTTAAATCCGCCTACCAGCAGCGGGGCATACTGGTAGAACAGCAGTACGACTGGGGAAAAGGGGATACCGTGCGCGTGAATGATACCACCCAGTACTATAAGTTCGACCCCGTATTCCGCGTGCAGTACACCTTTAAATCCCAGAGTAATACCTACGCCTTTACCGATAATGACCCGGATGAGGAATACTACCCGCGGCATTACGATATCGTGTACAAGGCCAATGATACCATCCATGCACGGCAGCAGTGGCGCACCCTTTCCAACGACCTGTCGCTGGTGCAGTTCCCGGTAAGGGGTAACCTGGCGCATTTCATTAACCTGGGCGCCCGTTTTGACCATACCCGGGGCGAGTTCCTGGACGATGTGAGCCTGCAGTTCAACAACCTGGCTTTGCATGGCGAATACCGCAACAAAACCCGCAACGAGCGCTGGGACTTTTCCGCCAAAGGCGAGTTCTATGTAGTGGGCCGCAACCTGGGCGACTACAGCGTGAGCGGTATGCTGAGCCGTTACCTCAACGAAACCCTGGGCAACATCAGCCTCCTGTTCCGCAACGTGAACCGGGAGCCTTCCTATGTATATAAATTCTTCAGCTATAACCGGGACAGCTGGTACAATACAGACCTGGGCAAGGAGAATATTACACAGCTCCAGTTTGCCGCGGATAATAAAAAGCTGAAATACAACCTGGTGGCCAATTACTATATCTATAACAAGTATACTTACTTTACCGATTACATGCACAGCGCGCAGGCCTCCGGCCTGTTCAACCTGTTGCAGATCATATTCAGCAAGCATTTCCGGGTAAAGCACTGGAACTGGTATGCTGATATCGCTTTCCAGCAGGTGCATGGCAACGGACCGGTGAATGTGCCTACCATCTGGACCCGCCACCGTATTGCCTATGAAAACCGCCTGTTCAACAACCTGAATATGATGGCGGGTATAGAAGCCCGTTATAATACGGATTATTATGCCGATGATTATTCACCCCTGCAGGGCCAGTTTGTGTACCAGCATACACAGAAAGTAGGGTATAATCTCCCGGACCTTACTGCGTTCCTGCATTTCCGTATCAAATCCCTGTCAGCGTACATACGGGCGGAAAACCTCAATACCTTCCTGAAAACCAATAATTTCGCCGCACCCCTGTACCCCTATAACGATTTCGGGATACGGGTGGGCCTCCGCTGGTGGTTTGTGAACTAACGCAGGAAGCTGAACGCAGGCTGCACTGCACAGGAAGCCTGCAGCTTTAGGCAGTCTGCTTCAAATGGCTTAACTTTTGTATAAGATTTTGTTGGAAATGGTGTAACAAAATTTTATTCAGATGAAGGCATTTACGATAAAACATAACGCGAACCGGTACGATGTGTTGCCCCTTAATGGCCATTCTCAACGGTACAAGGTAAATGTAAACGGACTGGATGTGTATTACGAGCCGGACCTGGACGGTTACCTGCGCCCCGAAGTAACCGGCGGTAACGGCGTTAACATCTCCCTGCTGCTGGACCTGGCAGACCGTATACAGGAAACCGCCGGCCAATAGGCAGCCCTGAAAATATGTGCTATCTTTGTGCACGCTATGCAGAATTTTGAATTGCACATTAAGAATATGGTGTGCCCCCGCTGTATTAAAGCAGTGAGGGCCGTGCTGGAAAAGGAGGGCCTGTCTGTACAGGATGTGCAGCTGGGGAAGGCTGTGCTGAACGGCCAGCCGGACAGCGAACAGCTGCAGGCGGCGGCCGCTGCCCTGGAGCAGGAAGGGCTGCCCCTGGTCGACGACCGGAAGCAGCAGCTGGTGGAAGCTGTCAAGAATATCATTATTACCACCATCCATCATTCTCCGCTGAACGAGATGCGGGAAAATTTCTCTACGCTGCTTTCCCGCCAATTGCACCGGGATTATCATTACCTCAGCAGTCTGTTCTCCGAAATAGAGCAGCTCACCATAGAACAGTATATTATCCAGCAGAAGATAGAGCGGGTAAAGGAGCTGCTGGTATACGATGAGCTGAGCCTCAGCGAAATAGCGTACCAGCTGGGCTACAGCAGCGTGGCCCATTTATCCGCCCAGTTCAAGAAAGTGACCGGGCTCACCCCCAGCCGGTTCAGGCAAATGAAAGAGCACAGGCGCCGGCCGCTGGACGCCATATAAACGATTGCAGGATGAAACAGGTATTAACAGGCATATTACGGTTTGTACAGTCGCTGTTCGTAAAGAAAAACTGCTGTAAATGAGCGTCCTGCACCGGTTCAAGGTGCCCGAATTAGCGTATGCACCGGTTTTTTGAATTTCCTACCCCATTTCAGCACAGAATTTGCAAAGGGGTATCGTTAAACCAGCGTGCGCATCATTTGTCAATGAGTTACAAGTATATCATCTGCCTGGCGGCGTTATGGGTACTGGCCGCCTGTGGCCGGAAAAAGGAGCCGAAGCAACAGGAGATTGTCAGGAACATCAGGCAGTTGCACCAAGCCATCCCGGAGAATATTGCGGAAAGGCTGGCTTATATGGCAGACAATAACGGTATGATGGAAGACAGCATACCGGCGCTTGCCATTGCCCTCCGGTACTTTTACCGGCAGCAGAACAACGCGCCCCAGTGGTCTGACAACGGGGTGGCCAATGCCAGCGCAGATTCCATGCTGCACCTGGTGCTGCATGCCATGGATGCCGGCCTGCTGCCGGAGTATTACCATGCCGGGGCCTTAACGGCAGCCATGCAGCTGGTAAAGACCGACAGCACCTCCCGGAAGGATGCTGCCCTGTGGGCAAAGATAGACGTAATGATGACGGACGCGTTCATGAAAATGGCCACCCACCTGCATTTTGGCGCTGCGCCCCGCGACAGTGTTACCCTGCGCCCGGATTCCGCTTTTACAGATACCACCCTTGCCAGCCTGCTGCAACAGGCCCTGCAACAGCAGCGTATAGCCGCGGTGCTGGACAGCCTGGAGCCCGCCCACAAAGGGTATGCGGCACTGAAACAGGGGCTGCTGGCATTCCGGGAAAGATATAAAGGGCTTACCCGCGATACCCTGCCGGACGTATATATCGATACGGCCGCTTACCGGCAGCGGTTGCTTAACAGGCTGGTGCAGATTGCTTTTGTGGATACCGCCGGCCGCTATGGCGATACTACCCTGCTGAAAGATGGCGTAAAAGCATTCCAGCGGGCCTTTAACCTGTACCCCGACGGTATTGCCGGGAAAAAAACAAGGGAGTTCCTGAACCGGTCCCTCTATGACTGGGAAGTGCAGGTGGCCCTGAACCTGGACCGCTGGCGCAAGCTGCCGGATACCCTGCCGGACCGCTACCTGATAGTGAATATTCCTGCCTACAACCTGCAGGTGATAGACAGCGGGGAAGTGGTGCTGCGCTCCCGTGTAATAGTGGGCACGCCCCGCAACAGAACGCCCCTGCTCAATTCCCGGATGACCAACTTCGTGATGTTCCCTTACTGGCGCGTGCCCTACAGCATCGTGTTCCGGGAAATGCTGCCGGCTATCCGCAAGAACATCAATTACCTGGCGGAAAAGAACCTGGAGGTGATAGACCGGCATGGCAATGCCGTAGATCCCTATACGATAGACTGGACGAGGCTGGGAAGAGGGCATTTCCCCTATGTGCTGCGCCAGATGGATGGCCTGGACAACTCGCTGGGTATTATGAAGTTCAATTTCATGAACAAGTACAGCGTGTACCTGCATGACACCAATAACCGCAGCCTGTTCCGCAACAGCTACCGTGCGCTGAGCCACGGATGCGTAAGGGTGCAGCAGTGGGATAGCCTGGCCATGTACCTGATCAGGGACGATACCCTGCGGCATATGCGCGACAGCGTGCTTACCTGGCTGGCCTTCCAGGAAAAGAAGCAGGTGAACTTTACCTACCGCCTGCCCATTTATATCCGCTATTTTACAGCAGTAGCAAAGGACGATCGCCGCCTGGTGTTCTACGAGGATATTTACGGGGAAGATAAAGCGCTGCGGCAGCAGATGGGGTTTGAAAAGTAAAACAATAAAGGCGCTGTCTTAAATACAAAGGCAGCGCTTTTCTATGAAAGGCTGCCTTTGTATTTTTAATTTTTTCCTTTTTACTTCTTCAGCTTTGCTTTCAGCGCGCTGTCCAGCTCCTGCAGGAACTCTTCCGTATACAGGTAGTGCTTGCCATGCTCCACTTTGTTGCCGTGGATACATACGGCAAGGTCTTTGGTCATTTTGCCGTTTTCCACGGTTTCCACGCACACCTGCTCCAGCGCATGGCAGAAGTTGATCAGCTCCTGGTTGTTGTCCAGGCGGCCGCGGAACTCCAGGCCGCGGGTCCAGGCAAAGATGGAGGCAATGGGGTTGGTGGAAGTAGGCTTGCCGGCCTGGTGATCGCGGTAGTGGCGGGTTACGGTGCCGTGCGCGGCTTCTGCTTCCATTACCTTGCCGTCCGGCGTTACCAGGGTGGAGGTCATCAGGCCCAGGGAACCGAAGCCTTGCGCCACTGTATCGGACTGTACGTCGCCATCATAGTTTTTACAGGCCCATACAAAGTTACCGTTCCATTTCAGGGCGCTGGCCACCATATCGTCTATCAGGCGGTGCTCGTAAACCAGGTTGTTTTTGTCAAACTCGGCTTTGAACTCGTTCTGGTAGATCTCCTCGAAGATGTCCTTGAAGCGGCCGTCGTATTTTTTCAGGATGGTGTTCTTGGTGCTCAGGTACAGCGGCCACTTTTTCATCAGGGCCTGGTTAAAGCAGGCGCGGGCAAAGCCCTTGATGGATTCGTCCGTGTTGTACATGGCCAGGGCCACGCCGTCGCCTTTGAAGTTGTATACTTCGTGCTGTATCTTTTCGCCGTTCTCACCTTCAAAGGTGATGGTCAGCTTGCCTTTGCCTTTGGTCACAAAGTCGGTAGCGCGGTACTGGTCGCCGAAGGCATGGCGGCCAATGCAGATGGGAGCGGTCCAGTTGGGCACCAGGCGGGGTACGTTCTTGGTCACAATGGGCTCGCGGAATACCGTGCCGTCCAGGATGTTACGGATAGTGCCGTTAGGCGATTTCCACATCTGCTTCAGGTTGAATTCCTTTACGCGGGCCTCATCCGGCGTAATGGTAGCGCATTTGATGCCTACGCCAATCTCCCTGATGGCATTGGCTGCATCTACGGTCACCTGGTCGTTGGTGGCATCGCGGTGCTCTATGCCCAGGTCGTAGTATTTGATATCAACATCCAGGTAGGGAAGTATCAGCTTGTCTTTAATGAATTTCCAGATGATCCGTGTCATCTCATCTCCATCCAGTTCTACTACCGGATTTGTGACTTTGATCTTTTCTGCCATTTCAGGTGTTTTTTTTAGAATTATATAAGGTTATCTGCAACTGTTTTTCAAGCAAGATAAACCCGAAATATACTATAACGTGGAGGGAAATCCAAAAGTTCACTTTTCACTTTTCACTTTTCATAAATGTTTAATGATCTCGTCGGCAAACTCGCTGGTGGAAACCAGGGTGGCATCGTCCATCAGCTTGTAGAAGTCAATGGTCACCCGCTTGCGCATGATGGCGGTGCTGAGGCCGTGCACAATAATGTCCGCGGCTTTTTTCCAGCCCATGTACTCCAGCATCATCACGCCGCTCAGTATCACGGAGGAGGGGTTCATGGTGTTGGTATTGGCAAAGCGGGGGGCGGTGCCATGCGTAGCCTCAAATACCGCGTGCCCGGTCACGTAGTTGATATTGGCGCCGGGGGCAATGCCAATACCGCCTACGGCCGCTGCGGCCGCATCTGAGATATAATCGCCGTTCAGGTTCAGGGTGGCTACTACAGAGAAATCTGCAGGCGCCAGCAGGATCTGCTGCAGGAAATTGTCGGCGATCACATCCTTGATCAGTATCTTGTTATGCGCCAGGGCAATGTTCAGCTCCTTGTTGGCAGCGTCTTCCCCCTGCTCTTTCTTGGTAGCTTCCCACTGTTCCCAGGTGTATACCTGCTCGCCAAACTCCTGCCGGGCCAGCTCGTAGCCCCAGTTCTTGAAGCCCCCTTCGGTAAACTTCATGATATTGCCCTTGTGCACCAGGGTAACGGAAGGCAGCTTGTGCTCAATGGCGTAACGGATGGCGGAGCGGATCAGCCTTTCGGAGCCCTCTTTGGAAACCGGCTTGATGCCGAAGGAAGAGGTTTCCGGGAAGCGGATCTTCTTCACGCCCAGGTCGTGCTGCAGGAAATGCAGCAGCTTTTGCGCATCGGGAGTGCCGTACATATATTCTATACCGGCATAAATGTCCTCGGTGTTTTCACGGAAGATCACCATGTTCACCTGGTCCGGGTGGCGCAGGGGAGAGGGCACCTTGTTGAACCAGCGTACCGGCCGTACGCAGGCGTACAGGTCCAGCTCCTGCCGCATGGCTACGTTCAGGGAACGGATGCCGCCGCCTACCGGCGTGGTAAGAGGACCTTTAATAGACACCAGGTATTCCTTCAGGTCGGCCAGGGTAGCGGCTGGCAGCCATTCCCCTGTTTGCTGGAAGGCCTTTTCGCCTGCCAGTACCTCTTTCCACGCTATCTTTCGCTGACCGTCATACGCTTTTTCCACGGCCGCGTCAAATACGCGCACACTGGCCCGCCAGATATCGGGACCGATACCGTCGCCTTCTATAAATGGAATTACTGGTTGGTCAGGAACCTTTAACTGTCCGTTGGTCATTACGATCTTTTCTGCCGGCATAAATCATTACTTTAGTGCGCAAAGATAGCAATTTGAGAAGTAAGAAGTATGCGGCAGGGGATGGGAAGCAGGAAGTATATCCTGCTGGGTATTTTTCGCCGGTCTTTTCCCCCCGTTTACCGGAACTTCGCCAATTTTAGCCTAAACGGGCTTGAGCGCCCGGCTGCCCCTCCCTAGCTTTGTATCATAATCTTAAAAATAATGGACGAAAGAAAAATAGACCCAAAACGGGACACTACTGGCTGGGGAGTGATACTCATCGTGATCGGCCTGTTCCTTTTCCTGCAGAACATGAAGCTGTACGGGATGCCGCATTGGGTATTTTCCTGGCAGATGCTGATGGTGGTGCTGGGGCTGATTATCGGCGTGAAACACCGTTTCCGCGGCGGCGCCTGGTTTATCCTGACCCTGCTGGGCACTGCTTTCTTGATAGATGAAATGGGGATATGGGAGTTTGACTTCTCCCGCCTGGGCTGGCCGCTGGTGCTGGTGATCATAGGGGTGTACATGGTGATCAAGCGCCCGTACCGCAGGAGCAGGTGCTTCCGGGGAGGGCGGCAGGCCCCCGGGTTTACCGCCGCATACAGGGACTCCTCGCCTGAAAACGCTCCCGGGAGCGCCCTACAGCCGGGCCCGGACAGTGACGATTTCCTGAATGTGTCCTCCATTTTTGGAGGAACAGAAAGGGTGATCCTGACCAAAAACTTCCAGGGGGGAGATGTAACGTCCATCTTTGGCGGGTCTGAAGTGAACCTGAGCCAGGCGGACTTTAACGGTACCGTGGTGATAGAGACCACCGCCATCTTTGGAGGTGTAGAGCTGATCGTGCCCTCCAACTGGGCGGTAAAGCTGGAAGTGAGCACGATCTTTGGCGGTGTGGAAGACAAACGTCCGGCGGAGCTGATGGCGCCTGATGCCGGTAAAACCCTGGTGATCAAAGGCTCCTGCATCTTCGGCGGCGTAGAGATCAAAAGTTATGCATAACATAACCTGTATTCAATAAACTTCTTTAACCCTTTTAAAATTATTAGTAGTATGCGTTGGTTTGTAGCGAAAATAGTGTACCAGATCATTTGTGGCAGCGGTAACCATATGCCGCAGTTCGATGAGCAGTTGCGCCTGATCAGTGCGGAAAGCAAGCAGGTGGCGGCGCAGAAGGCGCGTGAGATAGGCCTGCAGGAGCAGTATGCGTTCCGCAACCAGAAACAGGAGCTGGTAGAATGGAAATTCATCAATGTACCGGAGCTGTACACGCTGGATCAGCTGTCAGACGGTATGGAGCTGTACTCCCGTATCGAGGAGCCGGCAGATGCCACTGCCTATGTGGCCTGGCTGCAGATGAAGTCTGCCCAGTTACAGGACCCGCAGTACATTGAGATCAGTTAATAACCGGCACAGCGTGATCAATCGCCCTTTATCCGACAAATATTTCCGTTGGACCGTTATAGTGACCACCTACATCTCCCTGTTGCTATACGGGGTGCTGCTGATACAGTGGTTTCAGCTCAGCCCGCCCGTAGCCTGGGCGGACAGTGTGGTGCATACCCTGCTCCTGGCCTTTGCGGTGCTGCTTATTAATCATAACCTGTCCTACTACCGCCCCGGCAAGGGCAAGTATGTGTTTGTGCTGAGCTATAGCACCGCGCTTACTGGTCTTTGGCTGGCGGCGGCCACCTGCCAGCTGCGGTACTTTTTCCCGCGGGAGCCGGAATACCTGCAATGGCTGCACCTAGCGCTGCCGGTGCATTTTATCATCGGATGGCTGGTTATTTCCGGTATGGGGCTCAAGAGCCTGTTCTGGTACGATATGGCGGAACAGCGGGAAATGCTGGAACGCCGGGAAGCAGCGGAGCGCATCTCCCGGGAAGCAGAGCTGTACAAGCTGCGGCAGCAGCTGCAGCCGCATTTTCTGTTCAACAGCCTGAACTCCATCAATGCGCTGATCACTATCCGCCCGCAGGAAGCCCGGGAAATGGTGCTGAAGCTGTCCGAGTTCCTGCGGGGCACGCTCAAAAGGGAGGACCAGCAATGGATAGCGCTGCCGGAAGAGCTGCAGTACCTACAATGGTACCTGGACATTGAGAAGGTGCGCTTTGGTCACCGCCTGTCTACCCTAGTGGAGGCCGACCCGGCCGCCGAAAAAACGCGGATACCGCCCATGCTGCTGCAGCCTGTAGTGGAAAATGCCATTAAATACGGGCTGTATGATACCACAGAAGCTATTACCATCACAATAAAGGCCTGGGTGCAGGACAATATGCTGTACATACAGGCGCAGAACCCGTATGATGGCGTCCTGCAGCAGCCTCACCGCGGCACCGGCTTCGGGCTCAGCTCCATCCGCCGCCGCCTGTACCTGCTGTTTGCCCGGCAGGACCTGCTGGAAACCAGCTGCGATGATCACATTTTTACCACCTTGATTAAAGTTCCGCAACCACATGATAAAAGCAATCATAATTGACGATGAACCACTGGCCCGCGAAGTAGTAAAGGAATACCTGCAGTCATTTCCGCAGGTGCAGGTGATACAGGAATGCAATGACGGGTTTGACGGACTGAAAGCCATACAGCAGCACCAGCCGGATATTCTTTTCCTGGATGTGCAGATGCCCAAGATCAACGGTTTTGAAATGCTGGAGCTGGTAGAGGAGATGCCCGCCGTGATCTTTACCACCGCTTTTGAGGAACATGCCATACGGGCCTTTGAAGTGAATGCGGTAGATTACCTGCTGAAACCTTTTTCCAGGGACCGTTTTGAAAAGGCCCTGCAGAAATGGCTGGACCGCCTCTCCGCTGCCGCGCCTGCGCCGGCTACGGAACAACTGCTGGAAACAGCGGCGGCGTCGCCCCTGCAAAGCAACCGTATTGTGGTGAAGATTAACGGCAAGATCAAGATCATTCCCGTGCAGGAAGTGCACTACCTGGAGGCGGCAGACGACTATGTGAAGATCATCACTCAGGAAGGCGCTTTCCTGAAGAACAAGACCATGCAATTCTTTGAGCAAACGCTGGACGCCCAGCAGTTTGTGCGCGTGCACCGCTCCTACATACTGAATGTGAACCAGGTAACGCGCATAGAGCCCTATGAAAAGGAGAACCACCTGGCCATTTTACGCACAGGGGCCAGGGTGCCGGTCAGCAAAACCGGGTATCCCCGGCTGAAAGTCGCGCTGGGCCTGTAATTTTATGATCCTGCCATTTAACCTTTATATATCCCGCAGGGCGGCATTGCCGCCCTGCTTCCTGCCTGTAAGAAAAATGTCGTGATTACCCCCTTTTAATGTCAGATTTGCAACCCATGCCATCCGGGAAATCAAGCTAGTTTTACACCGTTAAATAAAACGAAACAACATTCACCTAAAATATACACTGTATGAAAATCGTAAAAAAGATCCTGATTGCTATTGCCGTGCTGATCGCCATTCCCCTGATCATCGCGTTATTCACCAAAAAGCAGTATGCCGTGGAAAGAGAGATCATTATCAGCAAGCCCAGGCAGGAAGTGTTTGATTATGTAAAGTACCTGAAGAACCAGGACCACTTCAGTGTATGGACCATGATGGACCCCGGAATGAAAAAAGATTTCAAGGGCACGGATGGCACCGTTGGCTTTGTATATGCCTGGGACAGCGAAAAGGCAGGCGCAGGCGAGCAGAAGATAACAAAGATCACGGAAGGCGAAAGTGTAGACATGCAGCTGCACTTCATCAAACCTTTTGAGGGCCTGGCAGATGCGCGTATCAGCACCGCAGCCGTGTCTGACAACCAGACCAGGGTAAAATGGGGCTTTGAAAGCAGCATGCCTTACCCGATGAACATCATGCTGCTGTTTATAGATATGGACAAGCACCTGGGCAAGAACCTGGAAACAGGCCTGCAGAATTTAAAAGGCGTGCTGGAAAAGCAGCCCATCACCAGCAATGTCAGCAAATAGGATAACCCATATATATTATCCGCCATTCTCCATTGCACAGGGGCCGGTTAAAAAGTAGCCGGCCCCTGTGTGTGTAATGAATACCCCGCATATCAGGACAAAATGCTTACATGAATGCTGCCGAGGGCAATATCTGCGGCGGTAACAGTATAATAAATAGCCAGTGGCAGATCGAATGAGTTCAGGTAAAGCACGTCTCCCTCCTCCACTTCCACATCAAACCGGTTAGGATCAATAGCCGTACCATAGGCGCCGGTGTTTTGGTTTTGAACGCTGTAGATAGCGGTAGGGATAGTAACTTCTATTCCCGCTACTATTTGAGAAAGCCGCAGGGTGGCATGTATGCGTATCCTGCTATCCATGTTTACGTTTTCAGCCGGGTCCGGGATGCTGGTGAAGGAACTGTTGGCAAATAACAGGAGCAACAGCGTACAGGCTAAAGTGAGTGTTCTCATAAAGGGTTTTATTTTAATGGTGAAACAGGGTTTTCCATAAAAGTAAGCATCATAGCTGCTATGTAACAGCAGCCCGGCGCAGGGGTATATTCATCATTGATACGTAAAAAAAGCGGGGCCGGCCAAAAAGTAAAAAAACGCTTTTTGGCCGGCCCCGCTTTTACAAAAGACCTGGTTCAGGTCAGTGCATCCGCATGCTGGCGAACGTAGGTGTTGTATGCCTCCTGCGTCCACTGTTCGTAATCTTCAAGTTGAATGCCCAGTTTATTGTCGCGCTGGATCTCCTTATCATCACGTACATCCCAATAGCCCTTTGCCAGTGACCGGATGTTTATGCTGGTCTCCTGCTTGGCAGGATCATACTCTTGCGGATAGCTGGAATAATTACCCATCGCCAATTCCTGAATGCTCCGTTTAACGTTTTCCTTTGAATGCTTAGACATGGTTTAAAACTTTTGGTTCACAGTAGTAAGACCAAAAGTTATTCCGGTTAGTGTAAGATTTACATTAATTAGGAAAGCTTTATACTAATATTTTGTTAAAATGCCGGGCGGTGGTGGTTATTCTATAATGTGCCAAACAGCCTTTGCAGTTTTTCTTTCTTCAGTATTTTTTGTTCCTGTTCCCCGCTGGCGATCAGCGTATCGCCGCACCAGGCCTCGTACCGGCAGGTGAGCGCATGTTCCTGCAGGCGTACCATGGTGGCAGTAAAATGCACCGTGCTGCCCACTTTGGCGGGTGCATGGTGCTGTACCGTGATCATGGTGCCAATGCCTTCCTCATCAGCATCTTTCATGTCCAGCACAAACAGGCGGCAGCACCATTCCGCATCCCGCGCCAGGGCAAAGGTGCTGTAAACCGGGTGTACCGCGCCGGTTTCAAAGGCTGCACAGTCGGCTTCCCTTACCGTACGGGTAAAATGCTTTTGATCGCCGGTAGAATGACAGTGTTGCATGGTGAAAAAAGTGAAGGGTGAAAAGTGAAAAGTCAATATGACAGGTGAAGCACAACAAGTAAAAGGCCCTTCCATTCACCTTTCACTTTTCACCTTTTACTGCACTACCAGCACCGGTATTTTCACCTGGTGCCGTACTTCGTTGGCGGTTTCGCCAAATACCCAGTCCCGGATGCCGGTGTGCCCGTGGCCGCCCAGCACCAGGAAGTCCGCTTTTTCCTCTTTTACGATGCGCACAATTTCCTTGGCCCGGTGCCGGTAGCCCAGCACGCCTTTGGCCGGTATATTGCGCTCGCGGAGCAGGGCCACGTAGGTATCCATCTGCTCCTGGTCCTTCCGGGTCTCAAAATCGTCGGACTCTTTGCCAAAGTACCTGGCGGAAGCGCTTTCCACGATATGTATGAGTATATACTCCGTTTGTTCGTTGCCGTAGGCCACGGCATTGCTGATCACCTGTTCGTCCTGCTTGCTGAAATCCAGCGCCATGGCAATCCGGTTATACTGCGGCTTTTCCATGGGCCCCAGGGACAGCTGGGAGGGGTGTATGCGTACGGAGGCCGCCTGCCGGTACCTGCTCAGCAAAGGGTATACGATCGTAATGGCCAGCAGCACTACAAAGCCCAGGCCTGCAGCAATGATCAGCGTGTCTATCCAGCCATTGCCGCCTTGTGTAATATAGCTATAGGCTTCTGTAAACACCATGCGCAGGTTCAAATATACCAGTATGCCGGTGATCAGCCAGCTCACTGTTTTCGTTAAAGGCTTAACAGCATACTCGCCCATGGTATACCTGTCGCTCACAAAATGGATGAGCGGTATAATGGCAAAGCCCAGCTGCAGGCTTAGCAGCACCTGGCTGAACACCAGCAGTTCGCCCACCTTGTCGTCGCCGGCTATCAGTATGGTCAGCAGAGCGGGCACAATAGCCAGCAGCCGCGTGATGAGGCGGCGCAGCCAGGGATTGATGCGCAGGCGCAGGTAGCCTTCCATCACGATCTGCCCCGCCAGGGTACCGGTAACGGTAGAGCTTTGGCCGGCCGCTATCAGCGCCACGGCAAACAGGATGGGCGCTACTTTGTTGCCCAATAACTGTTCCAGCAGCCGGTGGGCGTCCTGTATCTCTGCAATATCCGTGCGGCCCGTTTTAAAGAATACGGTGGCCGCCAGTATCAGGATGGCGGCATTCACAAAAAAAGCCAGGTTCAGGGCCACGGCGCTGTCAATGAAGTTCAGCTTCAGCGCCTGTTTGATACCGCCATTGTCCCGCTGTATCTTGCGGGTCTGCACCAGGGCGGAATGCAGGTACAGGTTATGCGGCATTACGGTAGCGCCTATAATGCCAATGGCAATGTACAGCGCGGTATTGTCCGGTATGGAGGGCACAAAGCCGGTCACCACTTCAGACAGCTGCGGTTTGGCCAGCACCAGCTCCGTCAGGAAGGAAATGCCCACAATGGCCACCAGGCTGATGATAAACGCCTCCATTTTGCGGATGCCGTAGCGCTGCAATATCAGCAGCAGGAAAGTGTCCAGCACGGTAATGCTTACGCCCCAGGCCAGGGGCAGCCCGGTAAGCAGCTGTATGCCGATGGCCATGCCCAGCACCTCTGCCAGGTCTGTGGCGGCAATGGCCACTTCTGCCAGCAGGTACAGCACAAAGTTGATGGGGCGCGGGTAGGTTTCCCGGTTGGCCTGGGCCAGGTCGCGGCCGCGCACAATGCCCAGCCTTGCACTCAGGCTCTGCAGCAGCAGGGCCATGAGGTTGCTCATCAGCAGCACCCACAGCAGCTGGTACCCGTACTGGCTGCCGCCGGCCAGGTCCGTAGCCCAGTTGCCAGGGTCCATGTAGCCTACGCTTACCAGGTAGGCGGGTCCGAAAAATGACAGTAATTTTCTCCAGCGCGAACGGGCAGTGGTGTCTACGCTCTGGTGTACTTCACTCAGCGATGTAGTATGATCCATAGCTTTAACATATTTCCTATAACGGTCTTACCATAATGTTCCTGCTGACCTGTTCACTGATGGTAAAGGCCGGTTGATTCCTGATCTTTATTTCAATTGAATTGTCAAATTCATATCGTTCTATTATTTCCAGCTGGGTGCCCAGGCGGATGCCCTTGGCCGTAAGGAATTCCAGCAGGGCGGTGGACTTGTCGGACACGGCCGTTACCTCCAGCCGCCGGGCGCGGGCCTGGTCCAGGGATACCTGTGTCCGTTGTTTCCCCATTTTGCCCTGCGCATCGGGGATAGGGTCCCCATGTGGGTCTATGGTAGGATGGCCCAGGAACTCGCTCAGCCGGTTGATCAGCTTTTCGCTCCTTACATGCTCCAGCTCCTCTGCCAGCTCGTGCACCTCTTCCCAGCTGAAGGCCAGCTTTTCCACCAGAAAGCATTCCCACAGCCGGTGCCGGCGTATGATGTGCAGCGCCGCCTTTTTACCTTCGGAAGTAAGGTTAATGCCCTGGTATTTTTCATAATCTATCAGCTTCTTTTCCTTCAGCTTTTTAGCCATGTCTGTTACAGAGGCCGGCTTGGTGTCCAGCTCATAGGCCAGCCCCGTGGTGGTCACGGATTCCTGGCCTTCCTCCAGCTTGTAAATGGATTTAATGTAATTCTCCTCTGCTACCGATAAATTCATAAGGTCTAAAATAAAATTTAGACAAATCTAATAAATTTCAACAGAATGCAAAACGCTGCTGGCCACATTCAGCTTTTTTTTGATTTGTCATGCGCTATATATCAAAATTATCTTTAACTTTTCGGCCATAACAATTCAATACAACGCATGAACAGGTTGTTGGTTCTATTACTGGGGGTGGGGATACTGGCGGGTTGCGGGTCCGGGAAGGATCGTGCAAACGGCGACAACCCGCTGACCTTTGAGGATTTTGAAGCGCTGTTTCCCGAAAAGGAGTTGCCTTACCGGTTAATGGCGGATTCGCTAGGGCAAGGGCCTACCGATACGGTGGTGCTGAAGCCGGCGGTGCTGCAACAGTTCCTGGCAGACACCATAGCAGCGGCGGATTTCCCCGGGAAGGCCGCGCCACGGTTCTTCCCGCTGGCGCATTTTGAAAGCGGGGACCTGCATTATTTCGTGGTACAGGCCGTGGGCAAGTCCCGCGCAGCTGCCTACCTTTGCCTTACCGACAAGGAGGGCCGTTACCTGAACCGGGTGCTGGTTGCCTGGAAGGCGGCCAACAGCAAAGACCAGCTGAGCTTTACGCTGGACAGCAAATACCTGGTGAAGATAAGCACCGAAATGCGGCTGGGCCCTTCCCATACCGCACTGAAGGAAGATTTTTACATGGCCAGGCCAGACGGACAGCTTACCCTGATCATGACCAACTCCAACGGGCCCACCATGCCGGGCCAGATCTTTAACCCCATAGATACTTTACCGGGCAGGCACAAGTTTTCTGCAAACTATACTTCCGGCGATCTGAATATTATATCCATCCGCGACGGGCCGGACCCCAAGACGTTCCTGTTCTTTATCTCTTTTTCACGGGAGAACGGCAGCTGCAAGGGAGAGCTTAGCGGCACCGGCCATTTTACCGGGTCTAACCGCGGGGAGTACAAGGACAAGGAAAGCTCCTGCGGTATTGCTTTCCAGTTCTCCTCCAGACGGGTCAGCATCCGGGAAATTGGCGGCTGCGGCGCTTACCGGGGCATTAAATGTCTTTTTGAAGGAAGCTTTACACGGGAAAAAAGCAAGGATCAGGATCGATCATCAGCGCGCTAGAGGATCGGTCCTGATCCTTGTTCCTTACTTTTTATCTCCTGCTTATCGGGCCGGGAATCCCGGGGCTGCTTTCACCTCTTCTATCTGCACGGTATGCCGGCCGGTATGGGCTGATATCAGCAGCAGCATCTGGTAGCCATCCAGGGGAGCGTTGGGCATGTCCACTACATGATTGCGCAGGTCGTCATGGGTGTTTTTCGCGTAATCCACAATCTTGTCACGCTGTTCTGTAAACGCCTGTATGGCGGCGGCAGTGGAGGGATAGGTGCCCTTGGGCTGTATCATTTCCGGCGCTTTGCCTTTCTGGCTGCGGTCTGCAAGCATTTTGAGCAGGCCTTCGTCCGTTGCCTTAATGGTTTTGCGCTTTTCCGGGTCGGCCGGTTGTTTCATGGCGTTTTGCTGCATCTCAAAAAGCCCTTTTTCGGAGAGGATGATATGCTCCAGGCACTGGCGCACAGACCAGCGATCCGGGGCGGGCTTGAAATCCATCTGTTCGTCGCTCAGGCCATCCACGGCTTTCAGGAGGTTGTCCCTGGTTTCCTGGAAATGATTGAGCAGCACTTCCCTGTCGTCCCGCGTAAGGCCCTGTTTTTTTACAGTAAAGGCAGACAGGAGCACAACAGCGAGCAATAGTGTTAATTTTCTCATGGCGGTAAATTTGGGTAATGATATTAGTATCAAGAAATATTTGAAGCAGGCATAAATTACGGATTTTCCCGGACAGCAATACCGTATTTATTGTCCGCCTGTTCCCTGGTGCTGCTCCAGCAGCTCCAGGAAGGAGCTGCGGGTAATGAAGCGGGCGCCCAGGGAGGCGAGGTGGTCCGTATATACCTGGCAGTCTACCAGCGCCAGTTCACTGGCCTGGATAAAGCTGATGAAGGCCGCCTTGGAAGCATTGCTCACCAGGGAGAACATGGATTCCCCGAAAAAGCAGCGGCCCAGCTTAATGCCATACAGGCCGCCTACCAGCCTGTTTTCCTGCCAGCATTCCACGGAAAGCGCGTGCCCCTGCCGGTGCAGTTGCGTGTAGGCCTGCTGCATGGCGGAAGTGATCCAGGTGCCATCCTGCCCGGGGCGGTGCACCTGGCTGCAATGGGAGATCACGTCCTCAAAATTCCGGTTGACCGTGATGCGGAAGATGCCCTTTTTCAGCACCTGCTTCATGCTGGAGGACACCCGCAGCTCCTCCGGGAATAATACAAAGCGCGGATCGGGGCTCCACCATAATATGGGCGGCTCGCTGTACCAGGGAAAAATGCCGGAACGGTAGGCCAGCAGCAGCCTTGCCGGGGAAAGGTCGCCGCCCATGGCCAGCAGGCCGTCGGGTTCGGCCATATGAACCGGGGGAAATACAAGGTCTTGTGTAAGCGGGAATATCATGCTCAACCTTCCACGGCTTCTTCAATGGTGGCACTGATGCCCCTGTCCAGCAGGGCTTCGCACATGGGGCGCAGCTGCGTGTATTCGCCGTGTTTAACTGCGTATTTGCCGTTGTAGTGGATAAAGAGCGCGCATTGTTCCGCCTGTTCCGCCGTGTGCTCGCACACTTCTATCAGGGACTGTATCACCCAGTCAAAGGTATTTACCTCATCATTCCACACAATTAGGCTGAAGGGGAACTGCTCGTCTTCTGCGACCAGCACTTCTTCCCATTCTCTGGTCAATGTGCCTGTTTCTGTACGTTGACTCATGATCGTTTACGCGGCTTTTTGGCAAAATTACAGTTATTATCCAGAAATGGTAGTGGTCACCCGTTAAAGGACTACTAGCGGTTCGGTATTAGTCATTAACGATTAATAATTAATTTGTAAGTTGCAGATACAATAAAAAATTAGGTGGCGCTGTAAATTGTATGTTTATGTTGCAAGTATTGAAAGGCTCGGTTTTATTACTGGATATCAGTTTGCCGTTGAAGGACCCTGTGCCTATTTTTTCGCTGGTATTATTTATTATCCTGCTGGCGCCCATTATCCTTCGCAAATTCCGCATACCCAGCATCATAGGGCTGATCCTGGCCGGGATGGCCATTGGCGACCATGGCTTCAAGATCATAGAGAAAGGCAGCATAGACCTTTTCGGAAAAGCAGGGCTGCTGTACATCATGTTCCTGGCCGGCCTGGAGCTGGACATGACGGAGTTCCGCAAGAACCGCCACCGCAGCATCATTTTCGGGGCATTTACCTTTTTGATACCCATGCTGCTGGGCTACCTGGTATGCACTTACCTGCTGCATTTTAACTTTATGGCGTCCCTGCTGGTATCCAGCATGTTTGCCACCCATACGCTGGTAGCCTACCCGCTGGCCAGCCGTCTGGGCATTACCAAGAACGAGGCGGTTACCATTGCCGTAGGGGGCACCATTATAACGGATACGGCTGTACTGTTGATACTGGCGGTTATTACCGGCGCTACGGCCGGCCACCTGGATATGTATTTCTGGATCCGGCTGGGCGTGTCCCTGGCTGTTTTTGCCACTATCATCCTGTGGATATTCCCCATGATCGGGCGCTGGTTCTTCAAGAAGATCAAGGACGACAGCACCACTCACTTTATTTTCGTACTGGCGTTGGTGTTCCTGTCGGCTTTCCTGGCAGAGCTGGCAGGGGTGGAAGGCATTATCGGCGCTTTCCTGGCAGGGTTGGCGCTGAACCAGCTGATACCGCATACCTCTCCCTTGATGAATCGCATTGGTTTTGTAGGCAATGCCCTGTTCATTCCCTTTTTCCTGATCAGCGTAGGCATGCTGGTAGACCTGCAGGGGCTGTTCATGGGTACCACCGCGCTTATCATAGCCGGTGTGCTGATCGTGATGGCGCTGGCCAGTAAATGGCTGGCCGCACTGCTGGCACAGTGGGTATTCAGGTATTCGGCTATCCAGCGCAAGCTGCTCTTCGGGCTTACTACCTCCCGTGTAGGCGCCACTATAGCGGTGATCATGATCGGTTTCCGGATGGGGCTGATCCATGAGGATGTATTGAATGGCACCGTTATACTGATACTTATTACCTGCCTGGTCAGCTCCTTTGTAACGGATAATGCAGGCCGCAAGCTGGCCATTATAGAAGCAGAGCGCAAGCCGGAAACAGATGGCGGCCCCGAGCGCATCCTGGTGCCCGTATCCAACCCGGCCAGGATAGAGGCCATGCTGGACCTGGCCGTGATGATCAAGGACCCCCAGGCGCAAACACCCATCTATCCCCTGGCCGTAGTGCAGGATAACGAGGAGGCCAGGGAAAAGGTGCATGTAACCAATAAAATGATGGAAGCGGCCGTGATACATGCCGCCACCACAGAAAGCCAGGTACAGGCCATTACCCGGATAGACCTGAACGTGGCAGACGGTATTGCCCGCGCTGCCCGCGAACTGATGGTAACAGATGTGATCCTGGGCTGGACGGACAAGACCAGCACCACGGACCGCCTGTTTGGCTCCATATTCGGCACCACGCTGGATAATGTGCTGCAAAGCGTGTGGGAAACGGTGTATGTATGCGACTTCCACCATCCCATGAACACGGCCAAGAAAATGGTGCTGGTGCTGCCCCGGAACACGGAATACGAAAAAGGCTTTTTGCATTACCTGCAAAAGATGATCATGCTGGCCAAGCAGATAGGCGTGCGCCTGGTAGTATATTGCCAGGATAAGACGAAAGCCGCTATAGAAGCCTATATACAGCAAACCAAAACCAGCGTGGAAATTGTTTTCAAGTACTTCGGGGAAATAGAGGACTTCCTGGTGCTGTCCCGGGAAATTACCCCGGACGACCTGCTGGCTGTAGTGTCCGCCCGCAAGGGCACGCTGTCCTACAGCCCCTACCTGGAACATATCCCGGCCAAGCTGGGCCGGCATTTCCGGGACAATAACGTGATCCTCATTTTCCCGGAACAGATGGAAATTGATTTCCTGGAAGCAGGCGTGCAGCCGGAAGACCTTACGCTGGCGCCCATACAGGAGCAGCTGGCCAACCTCAACAAGCTGGGCAGGGCGGTGAAACGGATATTCAAAGGGAAGAAATAATAAAATAAGTGAAAACAGCATTTATTGCCGGTATATGGCTGGCTAGGTTCAACAGCCAGGATGAGCTGGAAAATTATGTGGACCGGGTATACCCCGACGATGGGGATGATCCTTATTGCAGATTTGCCAGCGACGCCGGGCTGGGCTATTTTGACCATGATTTTTTAGAGGTTGCATATGCTGAAACATCAGCAGAGCTGCTGAAAAACATGGACAAGCTTTCTTTTGCAGCGAACTATAAAGACCAGCTGCTGGCCAGGCTGGACAAGATAAATTACGATAACAAAAATTCGATCATCCTGCTTTCGGGGCGTAAAGATAATGAGAGTGGGCCAGGCGGCGTTAACGACAAGCTGTTTGATCTTGTACCCGTTATAAATGATAAAGACCATTTGCAGTTTGTTGGCCTATTCAGATTTGATCTATAACAGGTATTGGCCGGGCAAAAAAAAGAAGTACAGCTAAGGCTGTACTTCCATTCCCTGTGTGGGAGTTGACGGGGTCGAACCGCCGACCCTCTGCTTGTAAGGCAGATGCTCTGAACCAACTGAGCTAAACTCCCAAAAAGAAGTTTCAAAGGTGATGTGGGAGTTGACGGGTTCGAACCGCCGACCCTCTGCTTGTAAGGCAGATGCTCTGAACCAGCTGAGCTAAACTCCCGGTATTTTGGTCCCCTGTTGTCAACCTTTCGTTTGACGGGATTGCAAAGGTAAAAACTATTTTTATTTCACCAAATTTTTCCTCGCATTTTCACTATCATTTATCGCAATTCCCAGTCCACCAGCGCATTCACCCATTCCTGCCGGAAAGGGGTGGTCACCTTGATGTAGTTATCTGTATACCCTTCCATCATGCCGTCCTTGTTATGGGATTCAAACAGCACCTTGCGGGTCTGGCCGATATGTTGCGCGGTGAAGTGCTGCATTTTCTTGTGGCTCAGGTTGCGCAGCATTTTGTTGCGCTCATGGCGTTTGCTCATGGGCACTACCGGCTCAATATCCAGCGCCGGGGTGTTGGCCCGTTCCGAGTAGGTGAATACATGCAGGTAAGATATATCCAGTGCGTGCAGGAAATCATAGGTTTCCCGGAAATGCGCCTCACTTTCGGAGGGGAAGCCCACAATAACGTCCACCCCTATACAGCAGTGCGGCATGAACTGCCGGATCAGCGCTACCTTTTCCGCATACAGCTCCCGGCGGTAGCGGCGGCGCATCAGCCCCAGTATCTCGTTGCTGCCGCTTTGCAGCGGTATGTGGAAGTGGGGCATAAAGCGGCGGCTGTTGGCCACCAACTCAATGATCTCGTTGCTCAGCAGGTTCGGCTCGATGGAAGAGATACGGTAGCGTTCCACGCCCTCCAGCCGGTCCAGCTCCTGTATCAGCTCAAAAAAGGTCTCTTCCCTTTTTTTGCCCCCGTGCAGCCCTTTGCCAAAGTCGCCCAGGTTCACGCCGGTCAGCACAATTTCCTTTACGCCGCTGGCAGCCAGCGTTTGCGCATGCTGCAGCACCTGTTCAATACTGTCGCTGCGGCTCCTGCCCCTGGCCATGGGAATGGTGCAGAAGGTGCAGCTATAGTCGCAGCCGTCCTGTACCTTCAGGAAAGTGCGGGTACGGTCATGCAGGGAGTAGGAGGTATGGAAGGAGCTGACCTCGCTGATATCGCAGGAGCAGATGCGGGCGCTGTCGCCTTTGGTGAGCGTTTTCAGGTGCTCGGTGATGTTGAACTTCTCGGCGGCTCCCAGCACCAGGTCCACGCCCTCTATGGAGGCAATCTCCTCCGGTTTCAGCTGTGCATAGCAGCCGGTGATCACCACCATGCTTTCCGGTGCGCGGCGCTGTATGCGCCTTACCAGCTGCCGGCATTCCTTGTCCGCATTGTCCGTTACAGAGCAGGTATTGATCACATATACATCTGCCAGGCTGTCAAAGTCCGTTTTCACAAAACCGTCCTGTTCCAGCAACCTGCTCAGGGTGGAGGTTTCTGAAAAGTTCAGCTTGCAGCCCAGGGTATGAAATGCCACTGTTTTTGCCGGTGTCATAAGGAGGGCAAAGGTACGAAAAAAGCGGAAAGCAGCAGGCATAAGGCAAAAAGCCGGCTAGTACAGGCAGCTGGCGGGAAACCGGCTTTCTATTGAAAAAATGTATTTTTAGCATAATTTGTAACCGCTGTAATAAACAATGCATCTACAATATGAAGCTGGGGATAATACATAAATACTTTCCCGTACTGGTGCTGGCAGTGGTATTGCTGCTGGTATGGCGCTGGCAGCAATCGAACAGGAAGCAGGCTGCTGTACAGCCTGCCAGTGAAGCCGCTCCCCCTGCGCGGACAGCCAGGGGGCATGACGCCGGTTTTGACCGTAGCGCCCCGCTGGAATATACTGCGCATGCGCGCTGCCGCATGGCATGCCGCCAGGTTACAGAGGCGGAGGTGCGGGAGATCATGGCCACGGGCCGTATCGATCTCAGCCGCTCTGATCTGCAGGACAAGCCCTGCCCTACCTATGCCCTGGAGGGCTATTCGCAGGAAGGTCAGCATTTGCGGGTCATATTCGCGCCATGTGGCCAGGTAACACGGGTGGTTACCTGCATTGACCTGGACAAGGCATGGAAATGTAATTGTAATTAACTTTTTTCAGCTACGCTTAACTTGAATATTGCCAATTGTTGTTTAATTTTCCGGTTTGGAGATCATTAAAACCGGGATGGGTGCTTATGAATTTGTTATTGAAACTGGTACACGTCATATATCTGGTATATGCGGCGGGGCTTTGGCTGGGAATCATGTTCCTGATATTGCCGTTCATTTTCCTGGCTTCGCTGCTGGGGAAGGTAAGGGGAGGGAATATTACCTTTTATTTCCTGCGGTTATGGGCTCACCTGTGGTTTCCGCTGGTAGGCATCTGGGTCAGAAAGATCAATAAGGACCATAATGAGAAGGGCAATTTCCTGTACGTAGTGAACCACCGTTCCTACCTGGATGCCTGCATTGCAGTAAAAGTGATGCGCCTGCCTTTCCGGCCCCTGGGCAAAATTGAAATGAAGAAAATACCTTTCTTTGGTTTTATATACAAGCAATCGGTAGTGCTGGTAGACCGTTCTTCTGCAAGAGGCCGGTCCAGCAGCGTGCGCGAAATGATGTGGATGATCCGCAAAGGCATTTCCATCCTCATTTTCCCGGAAGGCACTACCAATGAGACCGACCAGTTGCTGACCCCTTTTCACAACGGCGCGTTTCGTATAGCCATTGAAACACAAACGCCGCTGAAACCCGTCTTATACCTGGATAGCGGTACCCGCCTCCCGCATAAGGGGCTGCGCCTGTCGCCGGGGCGCTGCCGGGTGCTGTTCCTGCCCTCCATACCGGTGCAGGGTCTTACTATGAACGACCTGCCTGCATTGAAACAGCAGGTATTTGAAGTGATGGAAACTGCGCTGCGGCAATATACGCGCTATCCGGACGTTGAGTTGCAGGAAACGAATTAATGTGCCGATGTGCTGATATGCGGATGTGCAGATGATCGGGCGCGAAGACCTACATTTGCATATTTGCATATCAGCACATCCGCACATTCGCACATTATGAAGTACGCAGATGTAATATTACCGCTGGCATTGCCGAAGAACTATACGTATGCCATACCGGAAGATATGGAGTCCGCCATACAGGCCGCAGCCGGGTGGCCGTGCAGCTCGGGAAACAGAAGAAATACGCGGGCATTGTAAAGGCGGTGCATGAGCAGGCCCCCCTGGAATACAAGACCAAGCCCATACTGGACCTGCTGGATAAAGATCCCGTAGTATACCCGGCACAGTTATCTTTCTGGAGCTGGATAGCAGGCTACTATATGTGCAGCGAAGGGGAGGTGCTCAACGCTGCCCTGCCCGCCCATCTCAAGCTGTCCAGCGAAACGGTGCTGCTGTACAACGACGCATACGGCGATGATTTCACTGCGCTGGATGAGGATGAATACCTGGTGGCGGAAGCCCTGCATATGCGGAAAGAGCTGCGCATAGAAGAAGTGCAGATGATACTGGACAAGGCCGACGTTTACTCCACCATCAAAAAGCTGATAGAAAAGAAGGTATGCCTTATATACGAGGAGCTGAAAGAGGTATACAAGGAGAAGAAGGAGAACTATGTGCAGTTGCACGCCGCTTATGAGCAGGAGGAGAACCTGGCCGCCCTGTTCAACGAAATGGGCCGCGCGCCCAAGCAGATGGAGCTGCTGCTGGCTTACCTGCATCTGCTGAAAACGCAGGGCGCCGTACTGCAAAGCGAGCTGCTGAAAAAATCCGGCGCATCTCCCGCCCAGCTGAAAGGGCTGGTAGACAAGCAGGTGCTCTGGATAGAGAAGCGTACGGTAGACCGGGTGCCGGGCGGCAAGGCGGAACTGCTCAACGACCTTAGCCTGAGTCCTGCCCAGGAAACCGCCCTGCAGGCCGTGCGCCAAAGCTTTGAGCAAAAGCCGGTGACCCTGCTGCACGGGGTTACCTCCAGCGGCAAAACACAGCTGTATGTAAAGCTGATAGAGGAATACCTGGCCACTGGCCGGCAGGTGCTGTACCTGCTGCCCGAAATTGCCCTTACCGCGCAGATCATCCGGCGCCTGCAAAAGCATTTCGGTAATAAAATAGGCATCTATCATTCCCGCTTTAATAATAATGAACGGGTAGAGATCTGGAACAAGGTAAAGAGCGGCGAGCTGCAGATAGTGCTGGGCGCGCGCTCCAGCCTGCTGCTCCCGTTCCGCGACATTGGCCTGATCATACTGGACGAGGAGCATGACGCTTCCTATAAGCAGCAGGACCCGGCCCCCCGCTACCACGCCCGCGACGCGGCCATCTACTACGCCGGCCTTTTCGGCGCCAGGGTGCTGCTGGGCTCCGCCACGCCATCCCTGGAATCCTATTTCAATGCGCAGCAGGGCAAGTACGGGCTGGTGGAATTACAGGAACGTTTTGGCGGGCTGGAGATGCCGGCCATTGAGATAGTGGACACCAAACAGCCTACCGCGGAAAAGAAAATGCAGGAGCATTTCACCCCCGCGCTGGTAGATGCCGTTTCCCAAAGCCTGGCCGCAGGCCGGCAGGTGATCCTGTTCCAGAACCGGCGGGGCTATGCGCCCTTTCTCCTGTGTTCCACCTGCGGCTGGATACCGCACTGCCGCCAGTGCGATGTGTCGCTTACCTGGCACCGCAACCTGGACAAGCTGCACTGCCACTACTGCGGTACCCAGTACCCTTATCTCTATACCTGCGCCGCCTGCGGCAGCCAGACACTGGTACCCAAAAGCTTTGGCACGGAGAAAATCGAGGAGGACCTGCAGCAGCTGTTCCCCCAGGCCCGCATTGCCCGCATGGATGTGGATGCCGTGCGGAACAAGGACAGCCATAATAAAATGATACAGCTGCTGGAAGAGCGGCGTATAGACATCCTCGTAGGTACGCAGATGGTAGTGAAGGGGCTGGATTTCGAGAATGTGAACCTGGTAGGCATCCTGAGCGCAGACAGCCTGCTGAGCTTCCCGGACTTCCGGGTCAATGAGCGCGCTTTCCAGCTGATGGAGCAGGTGAGCGGCCGGGCCGGCCGCAAGCATGATAAAGGCCGGGTGATCATACAGGCTGCCAATACCCGCCACCCTGTACTGCAGTATGTAACGGCGCATGACTACAGGGCCATGTATGACACGGAGATCGCTGAGCGGCAGCGTTTCGGCTATCCACCCTTTATACGCTTGCTGAAGATCACGGTGAAACATAAGAAGCAGACCACTGCAGAGCAGGCAGCGCATGTGCTGGGCCACTGGCTGCAACCCCACCTGGGACCACAGCTGGTAGGACCGGCCGCCCCGCTGGTGAGCCGGGTGCGCAACAACTATTTACAGGAAATGCTGGTAAAGCTGCCCCGCGATACCAAAGCCATTGCCCATACCAAACAATTACTGAAAGAGCATTTTATCAAGCTGCAGGCGGAAAAGAAATTCCGGTCAGTGGGGATCATTGCGGATGTAGACTGTATCTGATGTGCGGATGTGCAAATGCATTACGCGAAGATTACCATCCGTACATCCGCACATTATAACGGTTCCCCCGCCATTTCCTTGATCGCATCCGATTCATAAATATGGGCGCCGCGCTCTCCTTTGGCAGCCGCGGCTATCATGGCTTTGGCAACAGTATGCGCCTTGATGCCCCGGTATTTTTTCCAGCGTCCCTGTAGCAGGAAGTAAAATACCTGCACCAGCCACTGGCCGACGAGCGCGCCGGGCCGCCGCTCCTGCCGCTTGCCCAGCAGGGCAGAGGGGCGGAAAATATGCAGGCTGCTGAAGCCCAGCCGGGTTACGGCCTGCTCGGTCTCACCCTTGGTGCGCAGGTAAAAGAAACGGGAATGCACATTGGCGCCCACAGACGACATGAGCAGGAACTGGCGGAAGCCCTGCCGCCTGGCCATCGTGGCGCAGCGCACGGGAATATTGAAATCCACCTGGCGGAACTGTTCCTGGCTGCCGGCCTTACGCCGGGTGGTGCCAATGCAGCAGAACAGCACGTCGCCCTGCAAGGCGGATGCCAGGCTGGCCTCATCTTCAAAATCAACAATAATGCTTTCCAGCCCCGGCCGCTGCTTCAGCGAGGGCCTGCGCAGCAGCACCCTTACCCTGTCAAAGGCGGGGTTGTGCAGCAGCAGGTTTACCAGGTGGCTGCCCGTAAGGCCGGTAGCGCCGATCACAACAGCAGTTTGAGGCATTGTTCTGTTAGGTTATCTTTGTCAGATGTTTTTAAAATAAACCTGTCAGGTTTTTAAACCTGACAGGTTTATATAAAGTTAAGTTATTGAACACGTAATTATGCAGGTATCCGAAAATGTTTTGCTACAGCCCTATAATACTTTTGGCATCCGGGCGCAGGCCCGTTATTTTATGCCCTTTGCGGATGTGCAGCAGCTGCAGGCCGTGCTGCAGGATGCCCGCTGGCAGGGGCTGCCGCGCATGATACTGGGCGGGGGCAGCAATGTGCTGTTCACCAGGGACTTTGACGGGCTGATGCTGAAGAACGAGCTGAAAGGCATTACGCTGTTGCGGGAGGATGATGAATACATCTACGTAAAGGCAGGCGCAGGGGAGAACTGGCACCAGTTCGTGATGTACTGTATTGACCGGCAGTGGGCGGGACTGGAGAACCTGTCCCTGATACCCGGCAAGGTGGGCGCCAGCCCCATGCAGAACATAGGGGCCTACGGCGTGGAGATCAGGGATTATTTTTATGAGCTGGATGCCTGGCACCTGCATGACCATACGCTGGTCACTTTCAGCAATGCAGACTGTGCATTCGGGTACCGGGAGAGCGTGTTCAAGAAGCAATACAAAGGGCAGTTCGCCATTCTTTCCGTTACTTTCCGGCTGCGCCGGCAGCCCCGCTTTAATACCAGCTATGGCGCTATAGAAGAGGAGCTGCAGCGCATGGGCGTCCGCGAGTTGTCTATCCGCGCTATCAGCCAGGCGGTGATCAATATCCGCAGCTCCAAGCTGCCCGATCCTGCACAGATAGGCAATGCCGGCAGCTTCTTCAAAAACCCCACGGTCAGCGCTGCACAGTTTGCCACTTTGAAAAGCGCGCATCCCGGCATCGTGGCCTACCCGGCAGCGCACAACCAGTACAAGCTGGCCGCCGGGTGGCTGATAGAACAGTGTGGCTGGAAAGGCGTCCGCAGGGGAGACGCCGGCGTACATGCCCGGCAGGCCCTGGTGCTGGTCAATTATGGCCAGGCCAGCGGCCAGGAGATCTACCAGCTGTCGCAACAGGTGCTGGACAGCGTGCAGGAAAAATTTGGCGTGGAGCTGGAGCGGGAGGTGAATGTTATTTGAGTGAATAGTGAAGGGTGAAGCGTGAATAACGAAACAATTCCATTCACCATTCACTATTCACCTTTCACCCTTCACCTTTCACAATATGTGACACTATCCTGTCCGCATGTTCCCTGGAGTTCTCAATGAACCATACATGCGTGTCCATGCCGCCGCAAACTACGCCGGCCAGGTAAATGCGGGGCATATTGGTTTCCATGGTATCCGGGTTGTACGACGGGTACCGTTTGCTGTCGGCAGATAAGGTGATGCCGGCTTTTTCCAGGAAAGCAAAGTTGGGCTGGTAGCCTGTCATGGCGATCACATAATCATTGTCCACGGTCACCTCGCCTTCCGGTGTGGAGATATCCACACTATCGGGGTGTATGGCCTTGATCACGGAATGAAAGCATGCTTTGATGGAGCCTTCCCTGATACGGTTCTCGATATCCGGCCGCACCCAGTATTTCACGCGGTCCCCGATCCCGCCTTCCCGCACTACCATGGTTACTTCCGCACCTTTGCGCCAGGTTTCCAGCGCGGCATCCACGGCAGAGTTGTGCGCGCCTACCACGATCACTTTCTGCATGGCATAGAAATGGGGATCTTTGTAGTAATGCTTCACTTTTGGCAGGTCCTCGCCCGGTACATTCATCAGGTTCGGAATATCGTAGAAGCCGGTAGCGATCACCACATGCCTGCCCATATAGGTGTGCCGGGGTGTTCTTACCTGGTACAGGCCTGCATCCGGAACAATGGACAGCACTTCTTCAAAGAGCCGCACCTGCAGCGCTTTGGAGGTGGCTACCCGCCGGTAGTATTCCAGCGCCTCCGGCCGGGTGGGTTTGGCATTGATGGACATAAAGGGAATGCCCCCGATCTCCAGCCGCTCGGAAGTGGAAAAGAATGTCATGTTTAGGGGATAGTTGTACAGTGAATTGACCAGGCAGCCTTTTTCCAGTATTATGTAGCGCAGCCCCGCCTTCTGTGCCGCCAGCCCGCAGGCCAGCCCGATAGGTCCTCCGCCAACGATCACAATATCATACGTTGTATCCATAAGGATAAAATTACTACAGCGTGGCCATATAGTCCAGTAATTTATACATCCCCGTATTGGCTGCGCCGGCCAGCCCGCTCAGCTGCGCAATGGTAGCGGCGCTTTGTATGCAGGGCCCAGGCGTTAGCTCGTGCGCTCCTGCTGCCACCATGTCTGCTGCATCCTGCGGTCTTACCTCCAGGTGGAACTGCAGGCCTGCTACCTTGCTGTTATACAGGAAGCCCTGGTTGGCGCAGGCGGCCGTTGCAGCAAAACGTGTAGCCGTTGGCGGAAGGTCAAAAGTATCGCCATGCCAGTGAAAAACGGTCAGCTCCGGCGGGAAAACAGTTGCAGGGAAAGCAGCAGCTCCCTGGCTGATGAACTGTACGGGAAACCAGCCGATCTCTTTTTCCCGGTTAGGATATACGCGGGCGCCCAGCGCAGCGGCGATCAGCTGCGCACCCAGGCAGATGCCCAGCACTTTTTTCTGCTGCTGTATGGCATCGGCTATAAACTGCTTTTCAATGCTGAGCCAGGGATGTTGTTCCGTTTCATAAACGCCCATAGGCCCGCCCATTACGATCAGCCAGTCAATATCCTGCAGGTCCGGCAGTACCGGCGTTTCATACCATCGGGTGGCCGTCAGGGTGTGGCCGTGCTGCTGTATCCAGTCCCTGATACAGCCCAGCCCTTCAAAAGGCACATGCTGGAAGTAATGTATACGTAGTGGTTGCATCCCGTAAAGATAGCATAGGGCTACCGTACCACCGCCATGGCCACGCGATAGAATTCATAGCCGCTCATTTTACGGGCCTTTTCCCCGAAGTATCTTTTCCGGTAGTCAGCCACGCCTTCGTCAAACGCCAGTTCCATATTGTATCCTGCCAGGAAGTGCGGCAGGTAGGAGGGGTCCAGCCCTACATTCCAGGGCTCGGCGATCCTTTTCAGGAGGCGGTCCACGTTGATCGCGCCGTAGTAGGTGCCGGGATCATCCAGCACGCGCTTGTCCACGTAATTGAAGATGATCCGCGTGCCTGGCGGGAAGGCCTGGAAATACCGGAACATGGTATTGCCAACGCTGGCGGTCAGGTTATTGGTAGCGCCTTCCCAGATGAACAGCGTTTTGTAATGCGATCCCTGCATCAGGCCGGTAATATGCTTGCGGGGATGCTGTGTTTTAAAATCCATGGCTACATAATCCACGGGCATGTAAGGCCCCTGCCGGACCTTTGACAGCTGTTCCTGCTTGAATTGCTGGGTAACAGGGCGGTCCACTTCTACAAACTGCACCCGTTCCCGTATCCGCAGGCGGTGCGCCCTGGTATCCAGGCCGGCGCCCAGTATGATCACCTGGTTAATGCCGTAGTCCCGGATGGTATTGACGGTCATTACGTCTATCAGCCGGGTTCTGGCTACTACGGCCGCTTGCGAGCCGGGCCAGCAGGTATTGATGTACCAGGGCACCAGCCAGCGGAAAAAGGGGTAGGCGGAAAGCGATGCCCACATTTTCAGTACGGGAGGCAGAAAATGGATGGCGTAAGGATCGTAGAACAGCCGCTTGTGGGCTGCCCGGTTGGATTCAATGGCGCGAAAGAAAGCGATCAGTATGGTCGACCTGCTGGCACGGGCCTGTCTGCGCATATACAGGATTTTGGTTATTGCATATTTTCCAGGCTTGCCTCGATCCGGTGGATCTGCTGCAAATGCCGTTCTGTATGGTAAATCAGGTAATATACCCATTCCATCCTGGTCATAAACCCGAAGGTGGCATGCTCGGTGCGCTTGCACAGCCAGTCTGCCGGCTGGCTGGCCAGCAGGGCCTTTATGCATTCCCGGTTGTGGCGGAAGGCTTTGCTGAAGGTTGTTATATCCTTATAGCCGCCCTTCAGCGTTGGCGGATCGCTTAGTGCAAGCAGCCGCTTGTCAAAGTCCACAAAGGTCTGGCTGATCCGCGTTACCTTGCTGTTAGGCGCCCGGTCCTTTACAGGCTCGGCAGGGCCTTGCAGCGTTTGAGCCACCTGCTGCTCGGCTATCAGCATATGTTCCGCACATTCCATAATGCTCCAGGCCGTTTGCTCGTTCTTCATTTGCAGCCTGTCTGCCGGCACCGTATCCAGGATGTCCAGGAAAAGCGCGGTGTTATTGTCCAGGTCGGTATGGAGTTTATGAACATCGGGTATCATGTTCATTGTTTTTTGTTTTCACACTGGCCATGGCCACCCGGTACCATTCATATCCTTTCATTTTATCGGCGCGTTTCCCGAAGTACAGCTTCCTGTATTCCGTGGTGCCTATATCTGTTTCCAGCTCCATATTATAACCGGCCAGGAAATCGCGGATGCCGTTGGGGTCCAGGCCAAAGCTCCAGAAATCATTGCTTTTTTTCAGCAGCTTTGTCATACTCGCAGCCCCAATAAACATGCCCGGATTTTCCAGTATCCGTTTGTCCACATAAGTAAACAGGACCCGGGTACCGGGCGGAAAGCCCGCAAAATAGCGGAACATCTTGTCGCCGGTAGCGCCGGTCAGGGAGTTGCTGACGCCTTCCCAGATGAACAAGGTCCTGTAATGGGGGCGTTGCAGCAGGCGGGGAATCACCTCCTCCGGCCGCTGGGCGGCCATATCCATGGCCACGTAATCCACTGGTGAGCGCCGGTAGGGCAATGCCGCCAGCACGGCCTGCTTGGCCTTTTGGGTCAGCGGATGGTCCACCTCCACAAACTGGGCCTTTACTTCCTGCAGCCGGTGCGCCCGGCAGTCAAACTCGGCGCCCAGGATCACTACCTGGTTAATGCCCTGGTGCTCTATGGTGCGCACCGTCATTACATCTATCAGGCGGGTGCGGGCCGCGCCGGAAGTAAGCGTACCGGGGTACAGCTTTTCAATATACCAGTAAATGAACCGGTTGAAAAGCGGCAGCCGGTGCAGCCACAGCACAAATTGCAGTGAACGTGGTAAAAAAGCCTTTGCATAGGGATCATAGAACAGACGCTCATCAGCGGGGCGGTTTGATTCTATGGCGCGGTTAAATGCTTTGTACAAGGCCATTTTACTGCCGTGGACCAGGCGCATACAGGGGCATTTTGTTTACTATCTGCGGCACGATGCACGCTCGTTAGGAACCTGTTCAACGCGGGCGCGTAACTTTTCTGCGTTGATGGTAAATATACAGATTATCAGGGTTTGATAAAGTTATGATCATATGTTTATTGTAATTATCACACATTTGTGTGAATGGCCGGTGCAAACGTCTTTATCAGGAACACTAATTAGTCGTATTTAAGGACCCCGGCGCAATATCCGGAACTGTCTGCTGCATAGAAGAAGTTTCGGCAATGTCAATACCCGTAAAAACAGCCATGCCCCCGTTTAAAACGGGGGCATGGCTACTATATCTGGCACTGTATAGCTCCTACATGAAATGATACCTTACAAAGGCTTCCATGGCCGCATACTTTTGCAGGCCTAGCTTATCATACAGGTCCGCGGTATTGGCATTGCGGTCTTCCGCCCTTTGCCAGAACTCACGCAGGTCCGTGCCCTGGAAAGGCACCACGTCTTTCTGGCTCTGGTGAATGAAGATGCCCAGGCGCTTCTGTATCACCTGGTCAGGGCTCATGGGCACGGCCATTTCAATTTCATGGATATCCCATTCCTGCCAGGCGCCCTTGTACAGCCATACCCAGCAGTCTTTCATGAAGTCCTCGTGCTTCAGCCTTTCCAGCGCGGCAAATATAATGTCCAGGCAAACCTTGTGGGTGCCATGCGGATCGGCCAGGTCGCCGGCGCAAAAGATCTGGTGCGGTTTTACCTGCCGTATCAGGTCTACGGTCAGCTGGATGTCGGCTTCGCCCATCGGTTTCTTTTCCACGAGGCCGGTTTCGTAGAAGGGCAGGTTCTGGAAGTGGATGTTCTCTTCCTTGATGCCTACGTAACGGCAGGTGGCGCGGGCCTCGCAGCGGCGTATCAGCCCCTTGATGGCGCGGATCTCCGGTGTGTCTTTCTGGCTGGGCTTTTTGATCTTCAGGAATGCCTTGGCCTCGTCCAGTATCTGGGAGCTTTTGCTCCGGTCTATGTCAAACATGCCTTCAAAGCCTACGGCAAAGTCAATGAAGCGCAGCACAAACTCGTCTGTAACGGCGATATTGCCGGAGGTCTGGTAGGCTACATGCACATCGTGCCCCTGCTCATGCAGGCGTATAAAGGTGCCGCCCATGGAGATGATATCATCGTCCGGGTGGGGGGAGAAGATCAGCACGCGCTTGCTGGCAGGCTCGGAACGTTCCGGGTGCTGGGGCAGGGGAGCGCCGGGCTTGCCGCCGGGCCAGCCGGTAATGGTGTCCCGTATCCCGTTAAACTCTTCAATGTTCAGCTCATAGGCAGAGCCGTATTGCACGATCAGGTCGTTTAAGCCGCTTTCATTGTAATCCTTATCGGTCAGCATCAGGATGGGCTTGTTCAGCTTCTGCGCCAGGCTGGTTACGGCTTTGCGGCGGAGCTTGGGTGTCCATTCGCAGTCGCCGGTAAGCCAGGGCTCTTTAAAGCGGGTCAGCTCCTGGGCAGCCTGCTCGTCTATTACAAACTTGCAGTTGGGATGCTGCTGCAGCAGGGAGGCGGGCACCTGGTCGCTGCTATGGCCTTCTACGGCGCGGCGCACGATCTTGGCCTTATGGGTGCCCCAGGCCATCAGCAGTACGCGTTTGGCTTTGTAGATGGTACTGATGCCGGCGGTAATGGCCAGCCTGGGCACCTGGCTCATGTTGGGAAACTCATAGGCATTGGCCAGGCGGGTGCTGTTGTCCAGCGTTACCAGCCGGGTATGGGAGTTCAGGTTGGAGCCGGGCTCGTTAAAGCCGATATGCCCGTTGTTGCCGATGCCCAGTATCTGCAGGTCGATACCGCCTGCCGCTTCTATTTTACGCTCATATTCCTCGCAATAGGCCTTTATTTTCTCTTTGGGCACCGTACCATCCGGTATGTAATAATTTCCTTCGGGGATGTCAACATGGTTAAATAACTGCTCTTTCATGAACCGGTTGTAGCTCTGCAGGGCGTCCGGCTCTATGGGATAGTATTCGTCGAGGTTGAAGGTGACCACGTTCCTGAAGCTCAGTCCTTCCTCCCGGTGCAGGCGCACCAGCTCAGCGTATAGGTACTTGGGTGTGGAGCCGGTGGCCAGTCCCAGTACACAGGTTTCCCTGGCCGCCTGCTTGGCTTTGATGAGTGCTGCTATTTCCTGCGCTACCGCGCGGGACCCTTCCTTAGCTGTGGGATATATATCCACGGCTATCTGTTCAAAACTGTCAATCAGTTCGATCTCCTGATGATTAAGCGTCATGGTAAATGTTTTGGATTAGAGGCGTTTTAAAAGCGAGCCGGAAAATTAAACAAAAATGCGCTAATGTGCTAATATGCTGATATGCTAATGTGCTGATGAATAAATTCATTAGATAATATTTATCTATATACCTTCATTCATCAGCACATTAGCATATCAGCACATTCATTAATTAATTATTATTTCGTCTATGAACAGCCAGGCCGGGCTGCCTGCGCCCTGTGCGCCGGCCGGTATTTTGCCTGCGTTCTGGGCCTCCACCTTTATATAGCGGCCCCTTACCTCCTGCAGCGCCTTGCGCACCTGGTTAATACCGTCCCTGTCAAAGCTGCGCTGTGTGTATACTTCTTTATAGTGCTGCCCGTCGTCAGATACCAGGAAGCGTACCTGTTTGGGGGGGTAGATGCCCGGCCCCTTGAAGTTCAGGGTATTCAGCCCAACGGTATGGATATCCTGCACGCTGTCCAGGTCCACCACGGCTTCCATGTTCTTGCCGCTGTAGCCCAGCCATTGATTGTCATTATATTCCTTTACGCCGGCAATACCGTTTACCAGGGCAAAGGGGCTGCCGGGGTTGTAGCTGGCGTTGGGCGGTTCGGCCAGCGTTACCTTTTTGCCCATGGCTTTGTGATAGGTAAAGGGCTGCACGTACTCATTGCCATAAGGCTTGCCGTCCTGGAATACCGCTGCCCGTATGGTTTCGGTCTTTTTTACGGTGATAGGGCCGGTGTAAGGGGTGGATTGGGTGGAAGGCGCGCTGCTGTCCGTGGTATAAAAGATTTTTCCGCCATCCAGCTTGCTGTCCAGCTTTACCACTACGCCGCCTTTGCCGTCGCTTTCCACTGCGCCGTGTATCTCGAACACGTGTTTGGCATAGTTCACTTTTTTCATGTCCAGGCGGTGCAGGTGCTGTTTCAGCCTTTCCACAAAATCGTCGTAGTTGCGTTTATCCGCCGGGCTCCATACCACTTCGGCCAGGGCGCTAGCACGGGGGTACACCATGTATTCCACGTGGGAGGAGTTGTCCATGTACTCTGTCCATACATTGCCCTGCGCTCCCTTGATATAGGTGGCTTGTTCCCTGCCCAATTCTTCCGGCACCGGCTCATAGCTGTAAACCTCGCTTACGGGTGTAAAGCCGCCGATAGCCACGGGTTCGTTCTTGCTTTTGGACTGGTAGTGGTCAAAATAGCAGTAGTTGCCCGGCGTCATGATCACGTCGTGCTGTTGCCTGGCTGCGGCAATGCCGCCCTCTATGCCGCGCCAGCTCATCACGGTGGCATTGGGGGCCAGTCCGCCTTCCAGTATCTCGTCCCAGCCAATGATGCTGTGTCCCTTGCTGTTCAGGTATTTTTCCATGCGCTGTATGAAGTAGCTCTGCAGGGCATGTTCGTCTTTCAGTCCTTCTTCCTTCATGCGGCGCTGGCATTTGGGGCATTTTTCCCAGCGCGTTTTGGGTGCTTCGTCGCCGCCAATGTGGATGTACTTGCCGGGGAAGAGTGTTATAACCTCGTCCAGCACATCCTGCAGGAACAGGAACACGCTGTCGTTGCCGGCGCAGAAAATGTCGTCGTACACGCCCCATTTGGTGCCTACCTCGTAGGGGCCGCCGGTGCAGCCCAGGTGGGGATAAGCGGCCAGCGCGGCCAGCGCGTGGCCCGGCATTTCTATTTCCGGTATCACGGTTACGTGGCGTTCCGCGGCATAGGCCACCACATCTTTTATCTCTTCCTGGGTATAGTAGCCGCCATAGGGCTTGCCGTCAAATTGCTGATCATTGTAATGTCCCACCATGGACTCCTTGCGCTTGGAAGCGATCTCCTGCAGGCGGGGATATTTTTTGATCTCTATACGCCAGCCCTGGTCTTCTGTAAGGTGCCAGTGGAAGGTATTGAGCTTGTGGATGGACAGCAGGTCAATATATTTCTTGATGAAATCCACTGGGAAAAAGTGCCGGCATACATCCAGGTGCAGGCCCCGGTAAGAAAAGCGGGGATAATCCGTGATGTCCACGCCGGGTATCCAGAGCGCATTGCCTTTTTCCACGGGCAGCAGCTGTATCAGCGTTTGTATACCGTAGAAGGTGCCGGCGCCGTCGTTGCCGTTGATGTCAATGCGGTCTTTAGCCACCTGCAGGCGGTAGCCCTCTGCGTGGGCGCTGCTGTCAGTGCCGGTATGCAGCACAATGGCGTTCTGTTCGCCCTGTTCTGCAATGGTCAGCTCGTAGCCGGTCAGCTCTTTCAGCCAGGCATTGAACAGGCCAGCCGCCTGCTGGTCTTCCGGCGTGGTGGCTACCAGTACGGTCTGTTTGTCCAGCAGGAAGGAGTCCGGTTTTTCCGTTACGCTTACAGGTATGGGAATGATGCTTACCTTGCCTTTAGGAGCGTTCTGATGATTGTTGTTGCAGGCAGACACGCCTGCCAGTGCCAGTATTACTGTAGCATACAGTATGGCACGCATACGGCTCATTGTACTGTTCATAAAGAAGTGTGTTTCAACCAGTGATGTTGTGGTACTTAATAGACGGCTCCCAAGATACAATTATTCGTGTGAACCCGCTACTCTTTATCCTGCTTTATTCTCAGCTCGCAAACCACCGGCCGGTGGTCGGAGGCTACTGTTTCCTCTATCACGCGCGGCTCTACTACATCCCAGTACTGTTTGGGATGGAGCATGATGTAGTCCAGCTTTACAGCGGGCGTATCGGAAGGGCAGGTGGGCCCGGTGCCCTGCGTGGCGTCGGCAAACAGTTCCTTCAGTATGCCGATCTCTTTGGCAGCAGGGGGCGCATTCAGGTCGCCGGCCAGTATCACGGGTGTTTTCGCATTGGAGAAATATTTTACAAGGGCGTTGGCCTGGCTTACCCGGTCAGCCGGGTCTTTACCGGCATCCAGGTGGGTGCTTACAAATTGCACCAGGCTGTCGCCGGGCAGCTTGATGGTAGCAACGCCGGCTACCCGCGGCTCCCTGCCTTCGGTTCCGGGCAGGGCTATACGTTCTCTGGCGGTAATGGGCAGGCGGGATAATATGCCGGTGCCGTAGCCGCCGCCATCATAGTCCATCGCTTTTGCAAAGTAGGTGTACATGCCGGTGAGGGAGGCCAGCTCCTTCAGCTGGTCCACGCCGTTGGTGCGGCCGGTAACGCTGTCCACCTCCTGCAGGGCCACCAGGTCCGGATTGGTAGCCAGTATTACGTTGGCAATACTTTGCAGGTCAGTTTCCCCGTTCATGTTCTCTGCATGATGAATGTTGTAGGTCAGCACTTTAAGATGCTGGGCAGACAGCATAAAGGGCAGGCTGCTGACAGTAAGTGCTGTTAAAATAAAGATACGTTTCATAGTAAGAAGGATGAAATTATGATGCAGGAAGCAGGAAGCATTTACTTCCCGCCTCCTGCTTCCAATTTACAATATTTCCTGATAAGCCCTGGTGGCCGTTTCCAGTATCTGTGCTACTTCGCTTGCCTGCGTAAGGGATATGCCGTACTCCGGCACGCCCGGTATGCCGCCCATGCTTACATGCGGGTTGCGGTAGCGCATGCCGCTTTCCGTATAGGCTTTGGCAGTAGTGTGGTACTCCGTGGCGCCGGTCTCTTTTACCAGGGTGGCAATGTTGTGCGCCCTTACCCCGGAACCGGCCATAATGGCAATACGGCCGGCGGCGCGCTGTACCAGCGTTTTCAGGAGCGGAATGCCTTCCGCAGCGGTATTGCGCTGCCCGGAGGTGAGTATGCGCTCACAGCCGATATCAATGATATCTTCCAGCGCCTGCAAGGGATCTTCCGTCATGTCAAATGCCCGGTGAAAGGTAACCCCCATGGGCCAGGCCAGGTCTATCAGGGCTTTACAGCGTTCCTTGTCCACCTGCCCCTCCGGCGTCAGTATGCCTATTACCACCCCGTCGCAGCCCAGTTGCTTGCATACTTCAATATCTTTCTGCATAATGGCAAATTCCAGGCCATCATACAAAAAATCACCGCCCCTGGGCCTGATGATAGGGTAGAGGGCAATATCCACCTTTTCCCTTGCCAGCGCTATGGTGGCAAAGCTGGGCGTGGTGCCTCCCTCCAGCAGGTTATCGCACAGCTCTATCCGCTGCGCGCCGCCCTGCCGGGCGGCTATGCAGGAAGCCACAGAGCCGGCGCATATTTCGAGCGTGATCTTTGTATCCATGTATTATATCAGCAGTTAGCTATTGGCTTTCAGCCACGATTGCTAATAGCTATTTAAAAATAGTGTTTGCCCGCTATCAGCTCATTATGCGTGTCACTGTCGCATACGGCATAGCTGAAGCCTTCCTGCAGGCAGTAAGCGCCGTACTCGCCCTGCTTGTTGAGGGCCAGGAAGCCTACCTGTATTTCCTTCGCCTTTTGCGGGCTCTTTTTTACAATGCGTGTCACCGCCTCCCTGCAGGCGGCTTCAGGCGTATATCCCTGCCGCATCAGCTCCACTACTAGGTGGCTGCCCACAATGCGGATCACTTCTTCGCCCACACCGGTGGAGGTGGCGGCCCCTACTTCATTATCCACGTAGAGGCCTGCCCCGATAATGGGAGAGTCGCCTACCCGCCCGTGCAGCTTGTAGGCCATGCCGCTGGTGGTGCAGGCGCCGGACAGGTTGCCCTGCGCATCCAGGGCCACCATGCCGATGGTGTCGTGGTTGTATACATTGCCCGGCAGCTGCAGCGGGTTGAATGCCGTAGTGCCGTTGCCGTTATAGGTCTTGTTCTCAATGTTCATGATCGGCTTGTACTCCGATCTTTTCAGCCATTCCTTCCAGGCTTTTTCAGATGCCGGTGTCAGCAGGTTCTCTTTTTTAAAGCCGTTGGCCAGCGCAAACTGGAGGGCGCCTTCGCCGGTAAGCATCACATGCGGCGTTTTTTCCATTACGGCGCGGGCTACGGAAATGGCGTGCACAATATGTTCCAGGGCAGTTACGGCGCCGCAGTTGCCCTGCTCGTCCATAATGCAGGCGTCCAGGGTCACGTGGCCGTCGCGGTCAGGCAGGCCGCCCAGCCCTACGGTCTGTATGCTGGGATCGGCTTCCGGTACCTTTACCCCGGCCTCTACGGCATCCAGTGCGCGGCCGCCCCGCCTCAGCACCTCCCAGGCAGCCTTGTTGGCAGGCACGCCAAAGTCCCAGGTGGACAGTACGACCGGCTTGCCTTTTGTTACCCTGCCGGCAGCCTGTGCGGGCTTTATCCCGTCCAAAGAGAAAGCAGCGGCACCCAGGGCCGCTGCTTTTAGAAAGTTCCTTCTATCTTGCATAATTATTTAAATTCCAGATTCCAAACCCTGCGGTCCAATATATTCCAATTTAATTATAAAAAAGTCCAACGTTCGTTTTATCACTTTCCTGTTCCGGAATCTGGTATTTTGAATGTTGTCTAGTCCTTCATTTCCCAGGCCAGTGCGCTGGCGCCCAGTATGGCGGCGTCACTTTCCTTCAGTTCGGAGAACACCAGCTTCACCTTGTTCTGGAAAATGGGCAGCAGGTTCATTTCCATGTGCTCCCGTACCGGCTTCATGATCAGGTCGCCGGCTTTGGTAAGGCCGCCGAACAGGATGATGGCTTCCGGGCTGCTGAACATCACGAAATTGGCCAGCGCTTCGCCCAGTATCTTACCGGTGAACTCGTATACTTCCCGGGCCAGCGGGTCGCCGGCCATGGCTGCTTCAAACACCAGCTTGGAGTTGATCTCCTCTTTCGGGTGGTCGCGCAGGATGCTTTTCACATCCGGGCGCTCAGCCAGGAACTCCAGGGCGGTATTGGTTACGCCGGTAGCGGAAGCATAGGCTTCCAGCGAGCCATGCGCGCCGGTGCCCGGGTGCAGGCGGCCGCCAGGTATCACAATACAGTGCCCCAGCTCCCCGGCAAAGCCGTCGTGACCATATATCAGCTGGCCATTGGCCACAATACCGCTGCCCACGCCGGTGCCCAGGGTGATGACAATAAAATCTTTCATGCCTTTGGCAGCGCCGTAGATCAGTTCTCCCAGCGCGGCAGCATTGGCATCATTGGTTAATACGGTAGGCAGGCCGAACTTTTCTCCCAGCAGGTTAGCCAGTGGTATAATGCCTTTCCAGCGAAGGTTAGGAGCATATTCAACATTGCCGGTATAAAAGTTGCCGTTGGGCGCGCCCACGCCAATACCTCTTATGTTATCTATGCCGCCTACCTGGTCTATCAGTTTGGTAAGATGGCCGTGCAGCTCGTCCAGGAAGCCTGCTACTTCTTCGTGCTGATTGGTTAACATGCGGCCGTCGCATAAAATATTTCCTCTGCGATCTACGATGCCAAACTTTGTATTGGTACCGCCAATATCAATGCCCACTACTAATTGCTGACTCATAATCGATTCCCTGAGATTTTAGTATGTTTTTAACTCGAAATGCAAAAAAGGCCAGGTATGCAAAGCATAGCACAGGAATAACATAGGAAGCATGTATCCCCAGCCCGGGTATGTCTGCCAGTCCTCCCTGTACCGGCGGTATCAGGGAACCTCCCAATATCATCATTACCAGGAAGGAGGATGCCTGACTGGTATACTTGCCCAATCCTGCAATGGACAGGGAAAAGATAGAAGGCCACATTACAGAGCAGAAAAGGCCGCCGCTCACAAAGGCGAAAGTAGCTACCGCACCGGTGGTCAACAAGCCGGTTACCATGGCGCCTACGCCCAGCAGGCCGAATATCATCAGTGTTTTGGCAGGTTTTTCCTGGCCGGCAAAGAAACCGATGATCTGTATCACGATCACGCCGGCATAAGGATACAGCCCGCTCACGTCATTACCTTTCCAGGCATTGGCACCCAGGATCACCCCGTAAGCGATAAAGGGCACCAGTACAAACAGCAGCTGGCGTGTGCTTCTGGACACGTTGAACACCGTAATGGCACCTGTCCAGCGGCCGATCATCAGGCTACCCCAGAACAGGGAAATGTACGGGTCTATCTGCGATTCCGGCAGCCCCTCCGGTGTCAGGAAACCCGGCAGCTTCAGCAAAGCGCCCATATTGCTGGCCACAGATACTTCCACCCCTACATATACAAAGATGGCGATCATGCCCAGCACCAGCTGCGGGTACTTCATGGCGCCCCAGCCTTCCCCGTTCCTGGTAGAGGCAGTGCGCGCATAGAACAGGATGGCCAGGATACCCAGGATGCCGGCTATAAAAAAAGGCAATGCGTAATCCAGCGCAATGCCTGCCAGTATCAATACAAACATGGTGGTAATGGCCACCAGCGCGCCGCTTGCCTTGCCAGACCTTTCAAAATGCTCGTCGCCGGTGGTTTTGGGCATCTTGCTGAAAGCAAAGATGGCGGCTGCCACCAGGAACAGCACGATCAGCAGGATGTACAGCGTATTGATCTTGCTGATGTCCGTATGCGTAGCGTCCCCGCCCTGGGCGCTGCCAAAGAGCAGCATGCTCACAATGATGGGGCCTATGGTGGTGCCGAAAGAGTTGACCCCGCCGGCCAGGTTCAAACGGTGGGTGCCTTTGGCCGGGTCGCCCAGCAGGATGGCAAAGGGATTGGCCGACGTTTGCTGCAGCGAGAATCCCAGGGCCACTATAAAAAAGGCGCCCAGTATCAGGTAAAAGGCAATGGTCTTGTCTTCCATGCCGTTGCCGATATTCACCGCGCCTATCAGCGCTACGGCGCCCACTACAGAGATCAGCAGGCCATAGATAATGCCTTTCTGGTAGCCGATCTTGTTGAGGATATCCACCCCCCTGATGGCCGAAAAAAGATATAAAAGCAAAGACCCGATAAAGTAAGCGCCGTAAAAGGCAAAATCTATCAGCTGTGATTCCAGCTGGTTCAGATCAAAATGGGCTTTGCAGAATGGGATAAAAATGCTGTTTGATGCAGCCACAAACCCCCAGAAGAAAAATACAAGTATGAGTACAAAAAAGGAAGGGTGTGTGCTTTGCTTTGTTTGTTCAGCCATAAACGTGTTAAATTACGGTAACTTTTTGCCCGATAAATGTATAAATTATTTTTTAAGATTTTCTAAAATAAAAATAAATTGTTGCAATTTTATATTATGCAAAAACGTTTTAGCGCGTAGATTATAGAAAATTATCTAAAATTGATGATGAATGAATAATCTGGCAAAATAGATGATAAAGCGCTGTAAAATACAAGAATAGTTACTTAAGTTCGTGCTGCCTTTACAGGACCAAGATCTATGTACTATAACATTTAATTGCTATGTCATCACAAACTGCTGCCGCGCTAACAGGAAAGAAGACTGCCAGTTACGCGCAATCCATCACTATTATTGGCGTCCTCTTTTTCGTTTTCGGTTTCGTAACCTGGCTGAACGGCACGCTGATCCCTTTCCTGAAAATTTCCTGTGAGCTGAGCGTTGCCCAGGCCCTGCTGGTAACTTTTGCCTTTTTCCTGGCATACCTGGTCCTGGGCCTGCCTTCTTCCTTTATCCTGAAAAGGACCGGCTTCAAGAACGGCATGGCGCTGGGCCTGCTGGTAATGGCTGCCGGGTCGCTCATTTTCCTGCCTGCCGCCAACGCCCGCAGCTTTGGCATGTTCCTGACCGGCCTGTTTGTCCAGGGCGCAGGGCTTACCCTGCTGCAGGCTGCCTCCAATCCCTACATCAGCATTATTGGCCCCATTGAGAGCGCGGCCAAGCGCATCAGTATTATGGGTATCTGTAACAAGGTGGCCGGCATCATTGCGCCACTGGTGCTGAGCACTATTGTATTGAAGAACGCGGAATCACTGGAAAAGCAGATAGCTGCTGCTACAGATGCGGCCCAAAGAGCGCTGCTGCTGGATAGCCTCGCCTCCCGCGTAATAGGCCCGTATATTGTAATGGCGATCGTATTGTCCATACTGGCATTTATGATCAAACGCTCTTCCCTGCCGGAGATCAATGTGGAAGGAGAGGATACAGGTACCGCCACGGGTGCTGCCGGTAGCAGGACCAGCGTGCTGCAATACCCTTACCTGCTGCTGGGAATGCTCTGCATTTTCCTGTACGTGGGCGTGGAGGTAATGGCCGGCGATGTGATCGGCACCTATGGCCAGCAGATGGGCATGAGCCTTGACAAGACCAAATACTTCACTTCTTTTACCCTGCTGGCCATGCTGGTAGGGTACGTTATAGGCATCCTTACCATTCCCAGGATCATTTCCCAGGATAAAAGCCTGCGCATTTCCGCTATACTGGGCCTTGTTTTTACTACCTGCGCCTATTTAACGGAAGGCAACACCGCGGTTACTTTTATTGCCCTGCTGGGACTGGCCAATGCCCTTATGTGGCCCGCTATCTGGCCCCTGGCTATTGACAAGCTGGGACGGTTTACACAGATCGGCTCCGGCCTGCTGGTAATGGGCATTGTAGGGGGTGGCGTGCTGCCGCAGGTGTACAGCGGGCTTTTCGATGAGAAAGGGCTTTTCGGTTTTCTTTATTCCGGTAATATCAATTTCCGGGAAGCCTTCCTGTACTGCATGCTGCCCTGTTACGCATACATCCTTTATTACGCCGTGGCCGGCCATAAGATAGGGAAAGCAAAAGCATAATTACAGGCATGTTACAACAAGCAAAGGACAGGTTCCTGCAACTGTTCGGGAAAGCGCCATTGCTGGTAAGCTCTCCCGGCAGGATCAATCTCATTGGAGAGCATACGGATTACAACGACGGGCTCGTGATGCCCGCTGCTATCGACAAAAAGATCGTATATGCCGTTGCGTTGAACGGTACCCGCCGCTGCAACGCCCATGCGGCCTTCAGCAGGGAAACGCTGGGCTTTGACCTGGATGCCGTGCGCCCCACGCCAGGCTGGATCAACTACCTGCTGGGCGTGGTAGACCAGCTGCAGCAGCGTGGGTACAACGTGCCCGGCTTTGACTGCGTGATCACCGGCAATGTGCCTATCGGCGCCGGCCTGTCCTCTTCCGCAGCCGTGGAAGGCGGGCTGGTGGCAGCACTGGACCACCTGGCCGGCTATGGCCTTTCCCGCATGGAAATGGCGCGGATAGGCCAGCTGGCAGAGCATACCTTTCCAGGGGTGCAGTGCGGTATCATGGACCAGTTTGCCAACCTCCACGGGCAGCAGGGCCAGGTGATGCTGCTGGACTGCCGGGATCTTTCCTACAGGTATTTCCCTTTTAATTTCCCGGACCGTAAGATCGTACTGTGCAACTCCATGGTGCATCATTCCCTGGCTTCTTCCGAGTACAATGTGCGGCGCAGCCAGTGCGAGGAAGGCGTAAAGGTAATGCAGGCGGTACAGCCTGCGGTCCGCTCCCTGCGCGATGCGGACGAGGCACTGCTGCAGGCGGTGAAACCGCAGCTGGATGCCGCCGTGTACAAACGCTGCGCTTATGTGATAGCCGAAATTGCCCGTGTGCGGCAGGCCGGCGCATACCTGCAGCAGGGCAACCTGCAGCAGTTCGGAAAACTGATGTATGCAACGCATGATGGCCTGAGCCGCCTGTACGAAGTGAGCTGCCCGGAGCTGGACTACCTGGTGGAGCTGGCTGCCCGGCGCCCCGAGGTGGCCGGCGCGCGCATGATGGGCGGCGGCTTTGGCGGTTGTACGATCAATATTGTGCAGGCAGACCAGGTGGATGCCTATACTACGTATATACAGGAACGTTATCAGCAGAAATTCGGCAAGGTGCCGGAGGTATATGTTACTTCTATCGAGAACGGGGTGCAGGTGGAAAGCTATTAGCAGCCAGCTGTCAGCCAATGGCCGAAAGCTGACTGCTAATAGAAAAAGCGCTGCTAATATTCTCCATCCAGCGCAAATACCGGCTTGCGGTTGATCCATTGGCCCCGCGTAAAGTCCGGTATGTATTGCACATTGCCGCCCTCCGCTACAGATTGTTCGCTTAGCGGCGTAATGGCGTACCAGGTGGCCAGGTCATACACGTCCAGCGCATATGGAGCCTTGCGCTTGATGCTTTCTATAAAGGAATTGATCACAAACCAGTCCATGCCGCCGTGACCGGCGCCGGATGCGTCATTGGCGTACCGCTTCCACAGCGGGTGGTCATAGCGGCTCATGTAGCTGTCCGCATCTTTGGGGCTGCCTGCTTTTTCCCACTCGTCATGAGGGCTCTTGCCTTCCACGTAAATGGAATCAAGATCATCCATCCACAGCCCGTTGGTGCCCTGTACCCGGAAGTTGAGGGAGTAGGGACGGGGTGAGTTGGTATCATGGGACAGCATGATGGTTTCCCCGTTGCTGGTCTGTATCAGCGTGCTCACAATATCTCCCAGTTTGAACCGCACATTGGCATTGGGATGGTCTGCGCCGCCATTGTCCATGATATATTTGTGCAGCCCGCGGGACTTGGTGGCTACGGAGGTCAGGGATACCAGGCGGTTGCCGCGGTTAATATTGATCATGTTGGCCACCGGTCCCAGCCCGTGGGTGGGATAAAGATCGCCATTGCGGTGTACAGAGTGGTTGGTCCTCCATCTGGCCTCGGACATGGCTTTTTCACCGAACTCCACGCCGCCGCCGTACAGCTGCTTGCCGTTGTTGAATTTTACAGGGCGCAGGTCATGCTGGTAGCCGCCCTGCAGGTGGGTCAGCTCACCGAACAGCCCTTGCCGTACCATGTTCAGCACTGCCATTACATCCCGGCGGTAACAAACATTCTCCATGCCAAATACCGGCACCCCCGTTTCCTCGCTGGTATTCACCAGTTCCCAGCACTCCTGTATGTCGGAAGCGCCGCATACCTCCACAGCCGGTGTTTTGCCCGCCTTCATGGCCGCTACTGCCTGTATGGTATGCCACTCCCAGGGGGTGGCAATGATCACGGCATCAATATCATCCCGTTTCAGCAGGTTCAGGAAGTCCTCGTTGCCGTTGGAATACTCGGCTACTTTCTTCTTGGCGCCATAGGCTTTGCTGATCAGCTCCCGGGATCTTGGAATGGCCCACCGGGTATCGGGGTCGCAAATGGCAACTACTTCCACATCACTGCGCTGCAGGCACAGGCTCAGGTGCCCCTGGCCCCTGGCACCTACGCCTATAAGCCCTACTCTTACTTTTTCCTGCCTGGCCCGGGCAAACAGGCGGGCAGGGGTATCCAGCAGGGATAAGCCTATCCCGGCAGCGGCTGTTTGTTGAATGAATTTTCTGCGATGCAATGGCTGCTTGTTCATACTGAATGGTTTTGAATGGATTTTGATAACGTGGCACGCAAGTAATGCAGCGCTAAATTTATATAATCCTATTATCTTATCAAATGCTGGTCAAATTTTCTCTTTCCGGCTGCGTTCCCTCTTTCCTGTATTATTTTTAATTTTTGTATTACGATTGTCAATGTATGATAAGAAAACTGGCTATACTGATCACCGCCCTGGCAGGGAGCTGTTTACATGCCTGTAACAACGCGCAGCAGCAGCCCATCCAGCCTTATGGTGCGGTACCTACCAGGGCCCAGCTGGAATGGCAGGACCTGGAGTTCTATATGTTCATTCACTTCGGGCCCAACACGTTTACAGACCGGGAATGGGGACACGGGGACGAAGACCCCAAAGTATTCAACCCTACCCAGCTGGATGCCCGCCAGTGGGCGCGTACTGCCAGGCTGGCCGGTATGAAGGGCATTATCATCACCGCCAAGCACCACGATGGCTTCTGCCTGTGGCCCAGCAAATACAGCACGCATACCGTGCGGGAAAGCGCCTGGAAGGATGGCAAGGGGGATGTGCTCAAAGAACTGTCTGCCGCCTGTAAGGAATATGGCCTGCTGTTTGGCGTATACCTGTCGCCGTGGGACCGCAATCACCCGGCCTATGGCACCCCGGAGTACAACCAGGTGTTTGCCAATACGCTGAATGAGGTGCTGTCCGGCTACGGCCCCGTATTTGAACAGTGGTTTGACGGCGCCAACGGCGAAGGACCCAACGGCCGCAAACAGGAGTATAACTGGCCGCTTTTTCACGAGGTGGTATACCGCAACCAGCCCAATGCCATTATATTCAGCGATGTAGGCCCCGGTTGCCGCTGGGTGGGCAACGAGAACGGCTTTGCCGGTACCACCAACTGGAGCACCCTCAATATCAAAGGCTTTGCGCCCGGCCGGGAAGCGCCGCCCACCTCAGTGCTCAACACCGGCAACGAGGATGGAGAAAAATGGGTGCCGGCGGAAAGCGATGTATCCATCCGGCCCGGATGGTTCTTCAGCCCCGCTACCAACGACAAGGTGAAAAGCCTGGCGCACCTGATGGAAATATACTACGGCTCTGTAGGACGCAACAGCAACCTGCTGCTGAACGTGCCGGTAGACAGGCGGGGGCTGATCCATCCCAACGACTCCACCCGCCTGATGGAGCTGCGCCGCTACCTGGATGAAGCATTCAAGACCAACCTGGCCCCGAAAGCGGAAGTAACGGTAACAGATATACGCAATATTCCCGAAGTGAGCGCCGCTCACCTGAATGACGGGGATAGCAAGACCTACTGGGCTACGCCGGACGATGTAAAGCAGGCCGGCATTACCCTTACCTTTCCGCAGCCGGTTACCTTCAACCGCCTGGTGCTGCAGGAGTACATTGCCCTGGGCCAGCGGATAAAGGCCTTTACCGTGGAGGTATGGGAGAACGGCAGCTTTAGGGAGGTAGCCAGCGAAACCACCATAGGGCACAAGCGCATCCTGCGCCTGCCGGATATTACTACAGACCGTGTGCGCATACAGGTAAAGGAAGCCAAGGCCTGCCCGGTGATCAGCGAGGTGCAGTTGTACCAGGCGCCCGGCCTGCTGGCCACCCCGGAGATCCGCCGTAACAGGGAAGGCATGGTATCCATTACCAGTGTTTCCCCGGACCCTGAGCTGCACTATACGCTGGACGGCAGTGAGCCGCAATACAGCTCTCCGCGCTACACTCAGCCCCTGGCGCTGCCGCAGGGCGGGGTGGTGAAGGTGAAAGCCTTCCTGGACAAAGGAGCAACCGCCGGCCCCACTGTAACCGCCGAGCTGGACATTGCGCCGGTGCAATGGAACGTGTTGCATGCAGATGATAACCTGGAACAGGCCGGCCGGGCCATTGATGCAGACCCCGGCACCTACTGGGTGGCCGGCGCCGGCCAAAGCGCGCACTATCCGCATGAGCTGCAGGTGGACCTGGGAGAAAGCATGTCCCTCAAAGGATTTACCTACACTCCCCGCCGCGGCGGCCACGATAGCAATGGCACCTTTTACCGATATGCCTGTTATGTGAGCCGGAACGGGAAGGATTGGGGCCAGCCCGTAGTCACCGGCAGCTTCGATAATATCCGGAACAACCCCGTCAGGCAGACCGTCCGGTTCCCGCAGCCGGTCCGGGCCCGCTATATCCGCCTGGTGGCCCTGGAGCCTGCGGTAGACAAGGACCGGACCGCCAGTATTGCCGAACTGGGTGTTATCACAAAATAGGCGTTTGCTAAATGCTTAATACAGAACGCTTAATGCATAACATTTAACGCATAATGTAGTATGGCGTTAAGGTTTTTGCATTAAGCGTTCTGCATTTTTCCTTAAAAAAAATTTGACGAATTATAATGAATAAGTTATAATTTTGCGCTGAATTCAATAAAGACAGTTTTTTAACAATTTAACGCCGAACTGAAGTTGGAAAACGTTACAACCCATACCAACATCTCTGCATATCATCCTTCTCTGAGGGAAGGCATGTATTCTATTGGGTTTAATGTCTTTAGATATCTTTCCCGACGACCTCGCATTTGATAGCGTTCGTCCTGCATCCGGCACGCTATCGCACAATGATCCCCCGTCATTGCTGACCCTTTTCCCGTAGAGGAAGCTCATTTAATATTATTGGTTCACTTTTTTCAATTTCCGAAGTTGGAAAATCAACATATCGTCGTTAGGGTGGCCACCCCTGACGATAAGCATTATGCAAAGATCATCACAGATGAGATGGAGTCCTCCGCCAGGGCGCGCGGAACCGGTATTGCCAAGCGCACGCCGGAATACGTGCAGATGAAGATGGAAGAAGGCAAGGCCGTGATCGCCGTTACCGACCAGGGCGAGTGGGTAGGCTTTTGCTACATCGAGGCCTGGGGGCATGAGAAGTTCGTGGCTAATTCGGGCCTGATCGTAAACCCCGCTTTCCGGGGGCACGGCGTGGCCAAATCCATTAAGCAACGCATATTTGAGCTGTCCCGGAAAAAATACCCGGACGCCAAGATATTCGGCCTGACCACCGGCCTGGCCGTGATGAAGATCAATTCCGAGCTGGGTTATGAGCCGGTGACCTACTCCGAGCTGACCGACGACGAGGAGTTCTGGAAAGGGTGCCGGAGCTGTGTGAACTTTGACATACTGACCGCCAAGCAGCGCACCAACTGCCTTTGCACCGCCATGCTGTATGACCCGGAGCAGAAGCGCAGGGAAGCAGAGGAAAAAGCGGCCCGGGAAAAGGCCGCCACGGAAAACGTGCCCACCGTGCAGCCCCAGATGATGGTGGCCGCCAACGGTACGGTACGGCAGCAGAAAAGGCAGCGGCTGTTCAAGGAGAACTTTCGCCTGTTTGAACGCTGGCTGCGGTATAAAAGATACGTGCTGCTAAAAAGCCGGAAAGACAGCGGCGCTGCCAGCAACATGAAGAAGAAATTCTTTTTATTTAACCTGTTCTGATAGAACATTCCAAAAAACGTCCTGATGAGTAAAAAAGTAGTACTGGGATTTAGCGGAGGGCTTGATACTTCCTACTGCGTAAAATATCTTTCCGAAGAGAAAGGATATGAGGTGCATTCTGTGATCGTGAACACGGGCGGCTTTACTGCCGAAGAGCTGCAGGAAATAGAAAAGCGCGCTTACAGCCTGGGAGTAAAAAGCCATAAAACGGTAAATGCCGTACGCTCTTATTACGACAAGGTGATCAAATACCTGGTGTTCGGGAACGTGCTGAAGAACAATACCTACCCTCTGAGCGTATCCGCCGAGCGGATGAGCCAGGCCCTGGCCATTGCAGAATATGTAAAGGAGACCGGGGCCACCGCTGTAGCCCATGGCAGCACCGGCGCCGGCAACGACCAGGTGCGGTTCGACATGATCTTTCACATCATGATCCCCGGCGTGGAGATCATTACCCCCATCCGCGACCTGAAGCTGAGCCGGGAGGAGGAAATTGACTACCTCCGCTCCAAAGGCGTGCAGATGAATTTTGAAAAGGCCCTGTACTCCATTAATAAAGGCATCTGGGGCACTTCTGTAGGCGGTAAGGAAACGCTTACCTCCAACGGCATGCTGCCGGAATCTGCTTTCCCTACCCAGCTGACCAGGCAGGAGCCGGAGCAGGTAACCCTTACCTTTGAAAAAGGAGAGCTGAAAGGCGTGAATGACCAGACCTTTGATCATCCCGCCGAAGCCATTCAATATCTACAATCCATCGCAGGGCCCTTTGCCATTGGCCGCGATATCCATGTGGGCGATACCATTATCGGCATCAAGGGCCGCGTGGGCTTTGAGGCCGCTGCGCCCATGGTGATCATCAAGGCGCACCACGCCCTGGAAAAGCATGTGCTCACCAAATGGCAGCTGAGCTGGAAAGACCAGCTGGCCCAGTTCTACGGCAACTGGCTGCATGAAGGACAGATACTGGACCCCGTGATGCGCGACATAGAAGCCTACCTGGAAAGCTCCCAGCAACAGGTAAGCGGCCAGGTGTTTGTAACGCTTATGCCCTACCGCTTCCAGGTAACCGGCATTGAATCTCCTTACGATCTCATGAGCAGCAAGTTTGGTAAATACGGTGAGATGAACACCGGCTGGAGCGGGGAAGACGTGCGGGGCTTCAGCAAAATATTCGGTAACCAGACCATGATCTGGCATCAGGTAAACGAAGCCGAACGCTAAATGCGAGACGCAGGGCGCTGATCATATGATGTGTGAAGGCGTTCAGCGTTTAGCCTTCGGTGTTCAGCGTAAAAAGCAACAAATGGCAAATACTCTTACAAAAGTCAGGACAGGCATTATAGGCGGCGCGGGCTATACCGGCGGGGAAATGATCAGGATACTGCTGAACCACCCGCAGGTGGAAATGGCGTTTGTACATAGCCGTAGCAATGCGGGTAATCCCCTGCATGCCGTGCATACCGACCTGCTGGGAGAAACGGACCTGACCTTTACGGCAGATATCAGCAACGATATAGATGTACTGTTCCTCTGCCTGGGGCATGGGGAAGCCAGGAAGTTCCTGGAGGCCAACGCCATTGATCCGGCGGTGAAGGTCATTGACCTGAGCCAGGACTTCCGCCTGGGCGAAAGCCTGCCGGGCCGGGAGTTTGTATACGGCCTTCCCGAGCTGGAGAAGGACAGGATAGCAGCGGCGCAGAACATTGCCAATCCCGGCTGTTTTGCCACTGCCATACAACTGGGCCTGCTGCCCCTGGCACAGGCGGGCCTGCTGCAGGAGGTGCACACCACTGGTATTACCGGCAGCACTGGCGCCGGGCAGAGCCTGCAGACCACCACTCACTTTACCTGGCGGGCCAATAATGTTTCCACCTACAAAGTGCTGACCCACCAGCACCTGAAAGAGATACGACGAAGCCTGCAGCTGTTGCAGCCTTCCTTTACCGGCAATGTGAACTTTGTGCCGGTGCGGGGCGACTATCCCAGAGGCATCTGGATCACCTCCTACCTGGATAGCGACCTTTCCCTGGAACAGGCGCTACAGCTATATCAGCACTATTATGCACCGCACCCGTTTACGCATGTAAGCGAAAAGCAGATCCACCTGAAACAGGTGGTGAACACCAATAAATGCCTCATTCAGCTGGAAAAGACCGGCAGCAAGCTGGTGATACATTCCATAGAGGACAACCTGCTGAAAGGCGCTTCCGGGCAGGCAGTGCAGAATATGAACATTATGTGCGGGCTGGACGAGACCGCCGGGCTGAGGCTGAAATCCATCGTGTTTTAGCGCATGGCCCCGCCGGGATTTGAACCCGGAGCCCATACATTTTCAAATAATAGTTGCTTACCCAATCTCTTTCAGCATCATGAAATTATTCGACGTATATCCCATTAACGATATCACCATAGCAAAAGCGGCCGGCGCCCATGTATGGGACGACAAAGGCACGCAATACCTGGACCTGTACGGCGGTCATGCCGTAATTTCCATCGGCCATACCCATCCGCACTATGTACAGCGGCTGACCGAACAGCTCAGCAAGGTGGGCTTCTATTCCAATTCCATCCGTATACCGCTGCAGCAGCAGCTGGCGGAAAAGCTGGGCCAGGTGTGCGGCCGGGAAGACTACCAGCTTTTTCTCTGCAACTCCGGCGCAGAAGCCAATGAGAATGCGCTGAAGCTGGCCTCCTTCCACAATGGCAGGAAGAAGGTGATCGCCTTCCGGAGATCCTTTCACGGGCGTACCTCCCTGGCCGTAGCGGCTACGGACAACCCGAAGATAGTGGCCCCTGTAAATGAAACGGACAACGTGGTATTCCTGCCCTGGGAAGATGAAGCTGCGCTGGAAGCAGCCTTTCAGCAGCATGCCGTATCTTCCGTGATCATAGAAGGCATCCAGGGCGTGGGCGGCATTAATGTGGCCAGCCCGGCTTTCCTGCAAAAGATCAGGAGCCTTTGCGATGCGCACAATGCCGTGTTCATTGCTGATGCCGTGCAGTGCGGCTACGGGCGCAGCGGGAAATTTTTCTCACATGACCACGCCGGCATAAGCGCCGACATTTATACCATGGCCAAAGGCATGGGCAATGGCTTCCCGGTGGGCGGCATCATCATTGCCCCGCATATACAGCCTTCCTACGGCCTGCTGGGCACTACCTTTGGCGGCAACCACCTGGCCTGCGCCGCTGCGCTGGCCGTGCTGGAGGTGATAGAACAGGAGCAGCTGATACAGAACGCCGCTACACTGGGCCAGTACCTGGTAGAGCAGCTGCGTGCCCTGCCCCATATCAGGGAAGTAAGGGGCCGGGGCCTGATGATAGGCATTGAGCTGCCGGAAGAGCTGAACCAGGTAAGAAAGGAATTGTTATTCAGGCATAAGATATTCACCGGGGAAGCCAGGCCGAACGTGATACGGCTGCTGCCTTCACTGGCGCTTACACAGGCGCAGGCAGACCAGTTCCTGGAGGCTTTCAGGAAGGAGCTGGCGAGGGCGTGAAAAAAGTGAAAAGTGAAAGGTGAAAAGTGAATAGTGAATGGTGAATCGCGGGTAATATTTCACCCTTTACTACCAATAATGATCTTGTAACACAATTAAAGTGATGAAACAGTTTATTTCCGTAGATGATGTGCCCGGCGTGCCGGGTATGATCAACACTGCACTGGGCTACAAAAAGGAGCCGTTCAAGGATAAAACGCTGGGAGCCGGCAAAACGCTGGGCATGCTGTTCCTGAATCCCAGCCTGCGAACAAGGCTCAGCACACAGGTAGCTGCCAGGAACCTGGGCATGGAAGTGGTCGTGTTCAATATCGACAAGGAAGGCTGGCAGCTGGAAATGAATGACGGCATAGTGATGAGCGGCAGCACTACGGAGCATGTAAAGGAAGCCGCCGCCGTAATGGGACAGTATTTTGATATCCTGTCCATCCGCACCTTTCCCGGTCTGCAAAATAAAGAAGAGGACTATACGGAAAAATATATCAGCCAGTTTATCAAATACGCCGGCATACCCGTGGTAAGCCTGGAAAGCGCTACCTTGCACCCGCTGCAAAGCCTTACAGATGTAGTGACCATCCATGAGCACTGGCAGCAGCCGCGCAAACCGAAAGTGGTAATGACCTGGGCCCCGCATGTAAAAGCCCTGCCGCAGGCCGTGCCCAATTCCTTTGCCCAGTGGATGAACGCCTGGGGGGAAGCAGACTTTGTGATCACCCACCCGGAAGGGTATGAGCTGGACCCAAAATTCAGCGGCAATGCCCGGATAGAGCACAACCAGGATAAGGCCCTGCAGGATGCGGATTTTGTGTATGTAAAGAACTGGTCTTCGTATAGGGATTACGGTAAGATCACCAGTACGGACAACAGCTGGATGATCACCAACCGGAAGCTGGGGCTGACCGCCGGCGCAAGGGTCATGCACTGCCTGCCGGTAAGGAGGAACGTGGTGATAGCAGACGAAGTGCTGGACGGGCCGCAGTCCATCGTGATCCGGCAGGCCGGCAACCGCGTATGGGCGGCCCAGGCGGTACTGAGCGAAATTTTAAAAAACAGCTGATCCATGCAGTTATTTGTTATCAAAGTAGGTGGTAATGTCATTGACAACCCGGCCCTGCTGCAGTCTTTCCTGCAGGACCTGGCGGCAGTGGAAGGACCGAAGGTGCTGATCCACGGCGGCGGCAAGATCGCTACCCGCATCGGCAACCAGCTGGGCATTGAATCGCGGTACGTGAACGGGCGCCGGATCACCGACGCGCCTACCATCGACCTGGTAACCATGGTATATGGTGGGCTGGTGAACAAACAGCTGGTGGCACAGCTGCAATCCCTGCGTTGCAACGCGATCGGCCTCACCGGTGCAGATGCCGGCATCATTCCCGCAGTGAAACGCCCTGTAAAGGAAATAGATTACGGATTTGTGGGAGACATTACTCCCGGGACGCTCAATATTGCCCCGCTGAAAGTTATGCTGGATGCGGGCCTTACGCCGGTATTCGCGCCGCTCACCCATAACGGGCAGGGGCAGATGCTGAACACCAATGCAGACACCATTGCTGCCTCCCTGGCCACCGGTCTGTCCGCTTACTACCAGGTGCGCCTCATCTACTGCTTTGAAAAGAAAGGAGTGTTGCAGGATGCAGCGGACGACAACTCCGTGATACACCTTATAAACCGTGAAATATATGCCCGCCTGCTGGAGCAAAAAGTGCTGTCAGACGGGATACTGCCCAAGCTGGAAAATGCCTTTGCTGCTATTGAAAGCGGGGTGAAGGAAGTGCTGATCGGGCATGCTGCCGATGTGCGGAGCAATACCACCGGCGCGGTAGCAGGTACTTTAATATGCTAACTATGTGGAACCAAGCGTTATACAAGGATGCTGTACAGTTACTGCAGCAGCTGATCGCCACGCCCTCCATCAGCCGCGAGGAGCAGGGCACGGCACAGCTGATTGGCGGCCTGCTGGCGGAAAAAGGCGTGCCTTTCCGGCAACACCTTAATAATATATGGGCGCAGAACCGGTACTTTGATCCGGCAAAGCCCGTGATCCTGCTAAATTCCCACCACGATACCGTAAAACCGAACCCGCAATACACCCGCGATCCTTTCAGCCCGGACATTGTTGATGACAAGCTGTACGGTCTGGGCAGCAATGATGCCGGCGGCTGCCTGGTAAGCCTCATTGCCACTTTCCTGCATTTCTACGACCGGCAGGACCTGCACTACAACCTGGTGCTGGCCGCCACCGCAGAAGAGGAGATCAGCGGCACCAACGGTATTGAAAGCATCCTGTCGCAGCTGCCGCCCATTGAGCTGGCCATTGTGGGCGAGCCCACGCAAACGCAGCTGGCCATTGCGGAAAAGGGGCTGATGGTGCTGGACTGCGTAAGCCGCGGCAGGGCCGGGCATGCGGCCCGCAACGAAGGGGAGAACGCTATCTACAAAGCGCTGGCAGACATCAGCTGGTTTAAGGAGTACCAGTTTCCCGAAGTGTCGGAAACGCTGGGCCCCGTTAAAATGACCGTCACCGTGATCAACACCTCCAACAAGGCGCATAACGTGGTGCCGGCCGATTGCTCCTTCGTGGTAGACGTGCGGGTAACGGACAGGTATACGCTGGAAGAAGTGCTGGTCGTGATCCGGCAGCACGTAAGCTGCGAAGTAACGCCGCGCTCCATGCGAATGCGGCCCTCCGGCATCCCGCTGGATCACCCGGTGGTGCAGGCCGGCCTGCGGCTGGGCAAAAGCTGGTACGGATCGCCCACTACCTCCGACCAGGCGCTGATACCGGCTACTTCCATCAAAATAGGCCCGGGCGATTCCGCCCGTTCCCATACGGCAGACGAGTACATCTACCTGCACGAGATCAGGGAGGGTATTGATACTTATATTAAATTGCTGGAACAAATTATATAAGATGGACTTTTATCCTGTACTGGAAAACAAGCGCGTGCTCCTGCAACCGCTGCAGGCAGCAGATGTGGAAGTCCTGCTGCCGGTAGCCTTGCAGCCGGTATTATGGAAGGTGTCTACCACTAAGGTGCGCGAGAAAAGCGACCTGGAAAAGTATGTACAAACGGCGCTGGCAGACCGGGAGCGGGGAGAGGCCATTCCGTTCCTGGTCATTGACAAGCAGGAGAACCGTGTAGCCGGTAGTACCCGCTTTGCCGCCATTTCCCGGCAGCACCGGCGTACGGAGATCGGGTATACCTGGATAGCCCCGCCCCTGCAGGGTACCGGCCTGAATAAAGCCATGAAGTTTGCCATGCTGCAGCATGCCTTTGAGGTGATGGAACTGAACCGAGTGGAGCTGAAGACCAACGAGCTGAACACGCAGTCGCGCAACGCCATACTAAGTATTGGCGCACAGCAGGAAGGCATCCTGCGCCATCATATGGTGAACTCCGACGGCGGGTTGCGCAACACGGTATATTTCAGCATACTGAAAGAAGAATGGCCGGAGATAAAGGAAAGGATATTTGCGAAATACGGTTTTTAAATTATGTAGATCAGGCCTGCCAGGTTTTTAAAACCTGGCAGGCCTTCAAATAATGCTTGCATGAAACTTTGGCAAAAAGATAAATCAGCCCTGGCTGCGGTGGAGCAGTTCACCGTAGGCAGGGACCGGGAAATGGACGCTTACCTGGCCCCTTTTGACGTGTTGGGCTCCCTGGCACATATTGCGATGCTGGAAAAGATCGGGCTGCTGACAGCGGAGGAGCTGGCGGTATTGCAGCAGGAGCTGAAGCATATCTACAAAGAGATAAAGGACGGGCATTTTGTGCTGGAGGAAGGCGTGGAAGATATTCACTCCCAGGTGGAGCTGCTGCTGACGCGCCGGCTGGGAGAGGTAGGCAAGAAGATACACAGCGGCCGCTCCCGCAACGACCAGGTGCTGGTAGACCTGAAGCTGTTCCTGCGGAACGAGCTGCAAACGCTGACAGGGGAGGTGAAGCAACTCTTTGACCTGCTGCAGCAGAAAAGCGAGCAATATAAAAATGTGCTGCTGCCCGGCTATACCCACCTGCAGGTAGCCATGCCATCCTCCTTCGGGCTGTGGCTGGGCGCCTATGCGGAAAGCCTGGTAGATGATCTGACCCTGCTGCAAGGCGCATACAAGGTGGTGAACAAGAACCCCCTTGGCTCCGCCGCCGGCTACGGCTCTTCGTTCCCCCTGGACCGTGAGCTGACCACCCGCCTGCTGGGATTTGATACACTCAATTATAACGTAGTGTATGCCCAGATGGGGCGCGGCAAAACGGAAAAGACCGTGGCCTTTGCCCTGGCCGGCCTGGGCGCTACCCTGGCCAGGCTGGCAATGGACGCCTGCCTGTTCATGAACCAGAACTTCGGCTTTATCAGCTTCCCCGACGAGCTGACCACCGGCTCCAGCATTATGCCGCATAAAAAGAACCCGGACGTATGGGAGCTGATCCGTTCCTATGGCAATAAGCTACAGGCGCTGCCCAACGAGATCGCCCTGATGACCACCAACCTGCCCTCCGGCTACCACCGCGATCTGCAGCTGCTCAAGGAGAACCTGTTCCCCGCCTTCCAGGTGCTGCGCAACTGCCTCCAGATGGCCGGTCTCATGCTGGAGAACATGCGCGTAAAAGAGAATATACTGGACGATGAAAAATACCGCTACCTGTTCAGCGTGGAAGTGGTGAACAAACTGGTGCTGGAAGGCGTTCCTTTCCGGGAAGCGTACCGGCAGGTGGGCATGGATATTGAAAAGGGCACTTTCGTTCCGCAAAGGGAAGTGCATCATACCCATGCCGGCAGCATTGGCAACCTCTGTACAGAACAGGTAAAGGAACTGATGGAGGAGGTGATGAAAGGCTTTCCCTTTGAAAAAGTAGAGGCGGCCATCAGCCGCCTCCTGCAATAAGCCAGGCTAAAATCCTACCGTTAACCCCACCAGGTAATTGGTGCCGGCCATGGGGTAGTAGTAGTTATCCGATACTAGCTGCCCGTCTGCTATCCACGTATAGGTAGCGCCGTTAGGCTCATACTTCTTATTGAATACATTGTTCACCATCACCTGCAGGCTCAGCTCTTTGAACAGGCGCTGGGGCACGGTATACAGGGCGCGCACATCATTTACATAATATGCGTCCAGGCTGCGGTCCCTGCTGCCCGTATTGTCCAGGTACTGCCGGCCGGTGTATTTGCCCAGTATGTCCAGGCGCAGGTTTTTTACCGGCGTTACGGTAAGGGTGTAGCCGGCTACCACGTTCGGGGAGAAGGCAATATCCTGGTTGCCGTAGGATACCGTATCCTGCTTCCCGGCATCATAGTTGTCAATATACGCAATGTAATCCTGCACCCTGTTCCGGCTGAAGGCGGCATTCACCGCCAGGGAGAACATGCTGTTCAGGCGTACGCTGCCCTGCAGCTCTATGCCGGCGCGGTAGCTTTTGGGAATATTGGTGCGGGTATAGGCACCTACGTCATTCAGCTTGCCTGTTTGCACCAGCTGGTTCTTGTAGTGCATGTAATAGGCATTGGCCTGCACGCTCAGGCGGTTGCTGCGCAGCACGTATCCGGCCTCTACGTTCCGCAGGGTTTCGTGTTGGGGCGTTTGCTCCAGCCCTGCTTCAAAATCATCCCGGTTAGGCTCCTTGTTGCCAATGGCAAAAGAGGCGTACACGCGGCTGCGGTCATCCAGGTAATAATACAGCCCTACCTTGGGATTGAAGAAGTGATAGGTATTGTGCTGGATCAGCGAGGGATTGTTCCGGAACCCGTCTATATTGTAGCGTACCGTGCGGTATTGCAGGTCTGCAAACAGGTGCAGGGCGTCCGTGATGCTGGCCTCGCCTTTCCAGTAGATGTTCAGGTCCGTTTTAAACGCGTCCAGGTCATAGTATTTGTGGTCCTTGCCGATATCGTACTGCGCCCAGATGATCTTGCCATAGTGATTGCCCTCGTACCGGTTCCAGCCGCCGCCCAGGCTCCAGTTCAGCCGGTGGCCGGTGCTGTTCACGGAAAAAACGGTGCCGTAGAAATGGTTATCCAGCCACAGCTGCCGTACCAGGTCTGTTGTATCTACCGGCTGGCCGTTAATAACAGGCGGCGTCAACCCGTAACCGGTAAACGGTTCCTGCGCCTTGTACTGCTCGTAATAGCCCCTGCCGCGTGTGTAGTGCAGCGCCACGTTGAAATTAAGGTGAGAATTGATCTCCTGGTTCAGGAACAGCTGGTAGTGGTCCTGCTGGTAGTTGTCCGTTTCATTGTCATAAGGCTCGCCGGGCTTTTCGGTGCCGGCGGAGTTGTAGGTCCGGTCTGTTTTGAGCAGCGCCTCCGGCACGCCGTTCCAGGCCTGGTAGGTCTTTTCCTTGCCGGAGAACACGTTGAGGCGGATGGCGGTCTTTTTGGAGATATAGGCGGCAGAGGTATAGAAGGAGCGCAGGTCGGAGCTGGCCCGGTCTATATACCCGTTGGAGCTGATCTTAGACAGGCGTGCATCCACGGTAAAGTGATCGCTGATCAGGCCGGAGCCGGCCTTTACCGTATGCTTCCAGCTGTTGAAGGAGCCGTAGCTGTTGCTGGTTTCCCCGTAAGCTTTGTCCCGGAACTCATTGGTACTGAGGTTCAGCGTGGCTCCGAATGCGCCGGCACCGTTGGTGGAAGTGCCTACGCCACGCTGCAGCTGTATGCTGCTGACAGAAGAGGCGAAGTCGGGCATGTTCACAAAAAAGGTGCCCTGCGATTCCGCATCGTTAACAGGAATACCATTAACGGTCACATTGATACGGGTGATGTCTGATCCGCGCACCCGCATGCCCGTATAGCCGATACCGTTACCAGCATCGGAGCTGGTCACTACGCCGGGCAGCTGGTTCAGTAAAATGGGCAGGTCCTGTCCCAGGTTCTGCTGTTTAATGTCCGCTGCATCCAGCGTGGAGCGGGTAAAAGGCGCATGCCTGCCGCCGCGCAGGCTGCTGATCTCCACCGGTTCTACGAACAGGCCGGTTTCTTCCAGCGCAATGTTCAGCTGGCTGGGGGCCTGCCCTGCCTGCAGGGTGGTGGCATAAGTGCGGTAGCCCAGGTAGCTGGCCTGCAGCCGGTACGTGCCTTTGGCCGGCGTGGTAAGCTGGTAGCGGCCGCGGGCATTGGTATGCACCCCGCTGGTATGGTGGCCGTCAATGATAATGGAAACGCCCTCCAAAGGCTGGCCGGTGGTTTTATCAGTTACCGTACCGGTAATGGTTTGCTGTGCGTACAGCGCAGCAGTGCTGCAAAGCAGCATTAAAAGCATTACATGTTTCATCAGTAGTCCTTTTTTCCTAACCAGCATTACCTGGTCCAAGGTTCAATGGGTGTGATCTCAGCCTGACAGTAAGGCACCCCAAATGAAAAGTGTACTGCAAAGGTAGGTGTGCTATAGGTAAAAAAATAAAATATTTTTCAGGTTCACCATTTTGTGCTACCTTCCCAACTGCACTTCTCTCTGATTTTTCAAAAACTTTTTCGTTAAACCAACCAATTAAATCTAATCTGATGATCAAACTTCAGCTCATCGGCTATTTGGGAAAAGATGCCGTTCAAAGAGAAGCTAATGGCAAATCTGTATTAAGTTTCCGCGTGGCGCACACCGAGCGCTTCAAGAACCAGCAGGGCGTGCAGCAGGAGCGCACCACCTGGGTGGATTGCGCATTGTGGGAAAGAGATACGCTGGCGCCTTATCTCACGCAGGGCACGCAGGTGTATGTGGAAGGATCTCCCAGTGTGGATGCCTATAACAACAGTGCCGGCGAACTGGTGGGACAATTGCGGCTGCGCGTTATGAACCTGCAGCTGCTGGGCGGCGGCCGGCGCGAGGAGGACCGTCAGCGGCAAGCTGCCGGCGCCATGCAGGATGATGCCGCTATGGCGCAGCCCGCAGATGATCTGCCATTCTGATGCAGAACTACATTTTACAGGGCGGGCCGGCTGCAGGCTGGCCTGCTTTTTGAACTGTCTTGACAGACAGAAGGATAAATGAGAAACAATTTTTTTTAAAAAATATTTGGTAGTAAAAAATCATCCCCTTACCTTTGCACCTCATTGCGAGGTAGAGCAGAGGTAGCTCGTCGGGCTCATAACCCGAAGGTCAGAGGTTCGAATCCTCTCCTCGCTACAAACAGAAAAGAGCCGAAGTAATTCGGCTTTTTTTTATTTAGGTAAGTTTGAGCAGGATTTTATGCATAAAGCGGGATTTGTAAATATTTTCGGTAAGCCCAATGCAGGCAAAAGCACCCTGCTGAACGCCCTGGTGGGCGAGAAGCTCGCTATTATCTCGCCCAAGGTGCAAACCACCCGCCACCGCATTACCGGCATAGTAACGGAGCCTGGTTACCAGATCGTTTTTTCGGATACACCTGGTATTATTGACCCCAGGTACCGCCTGCATGAAAAAATGATGGGCGCGGTAAAGTCCGCCCTGGAAGATGCGGACGTGGCGCTGCTCATCATGGATGCAAAGGACCGGGTTGAGGAAAGCCTGGAGCTGTTCGATTCCCTGAAGCTGAAGGTGGACCGCATCCTGGTGCTGAACAAAACAGACTTGCTCCAAAAAGAAGAGCTGGCCGCCCTAAAGGCCCGCTGCGAGGCATGGGGCAAAGCGCCCGTAGTAGCGATCTCCGCTATGCAGCGGGTGGGCATAAAGGAGCTGCTGGACCGTATTGTTGCCCTGCTGCCGGAAGGCGAGCCTTTCTACCCCGAAGACACTTTAACGGATAAGTCCACACGCTTTTTTGTAGCGGAGATCATCCGGGAAAAAATATTCCACCTGTTCGAGGAAGAGATCCCCTATCATACCGCGGTAGTGGTTTCCGAGTTCCAGGAAAAGCAGACGCTGGTGAAAATATCAGCAGAGATCATAGTGACGCGCGAAACGCAGAAAGCCATTATCCTCGGAGAAAAGGGGAAATCCATCCGCCAGCTGGGCACACTTGCCCGGCAGGACATTGAAAAGTTCATTGGCCAGAAGGTTTTCCTGGAGCTTTTCGTGAAAGTAAGGGGCAAGTGGAGGGATAATGACACGTATCTGAGGGAATACGGATATTAACCAGGTGAAAAGTGAAAGATGAATAGTGAATAGTATCCTTCATACTTCAGTATTCATCTTTCACTTTTCACCTTTCACTTTTCACTAAATTTAGTGTATGTCAGGATTTACAGTAGCCATTGTAGGCCGTCCCAACGTGGGGAAATCCACCCTGTTCAACCGCCTGCTGGAGCAGCGCAAGGCTATCGTGGATGATGTGAGCGGCGTAACCCGCGACCGGCAGTATGGTATTGCCGAGTGGAACGGTAAAACGTTCAACGTGATAGACACCGGCGGTTTTGTGGCGAACAGCGAGGACGTGTTTGAGCGGGAGATCCGCAAGCAGGTGAAAATAGCCATGGAGGAAGCCAATGTGCTGCTGTTCATGTGCGATGTGACCACCGGCATTACCGACCTGGACGCGGACGTGGCAGACCTGCTGCGCCGTTCGGCCAAACCGGTGTTCCTGGTAGTGAATAAAGTGGATAACAGCGAGCGGCAGCTGGAAGCCACCGAGTTTTACAGCCTGGGATTTGACAGGCTGTTCTTCCTGTCCTCCATTTCCGGCAGCGGCACCGGTGAGCTGCTGGACGAAGTAACGGCCCTGATCACGGAGGATCAGGAGCAGGCGGGCCCGGCAGATGACGGGCTGCCCAAAATAGCCATTATCGGGCAGCCCAACGTCGGAAAGTCCTCCCTGCTGAATGCGCTGGTAGGAGAGGAGCGCAATATCGTATCCGATATACCCGGCACCACCCGCGACACCATTCATACACATTACAAGCTGTTCCAGAAGGATTTTGTGCTGATAGACACGGCCGGCGTGCGCCGTAAGGCCCGCGTGCACGAGGACCTGGAGTTCTATTCCGTGATCCGCGCTATTAAGGCCATGGACGAGGCGGATGTGTGCATGCTGTTGCTGGACGCTACCAAAGGCATCACCGCCCAGGACCTCAGCATTTTCAGCCTGGCCGCCCGCAAGGGAAAAGGCATGGTGATACTGGTGAACAAATGGGACCTGGTAGAAAAGGAGACCAATACCGCCCGCGACTATGAAAAGGAGTTGAAGCAGCGCCTGGCGCCTTTCTCCGACCTGCCCGTCATCTTTACCTCCGTATTGCAGAAACAGCGCATTTTCAAGGCCATCGAGGAGGCCCTGCGGGTGTACGACAACCGCCGGCGCAAAATACCTACCTCCAGGCTGAATGATGTGATGCTGAAAGCCATTGAGGCTTATCACCCGCCCGTGGTAAGGGGCACGCCCATCCGCATTAAATACGTGACCCAGCTGCCTACCCATACCCCGGCCTTTGCTTTTTTCTGCAACCTGCCGGATGATGTAAAGCAACCCTATAAGAACTACCTGGAGAACCAACTGCGGGCAAACTTTGATTTTGAGGGGGTTCCTGTGAAATTATTTTTCAGGAAGAAATAGAAAGTGAGCAAAAGGAATATAAAAGAACGTATTATAAAAATATATATTTTATATTCAAAAATATTTATATAAATTTGCACGATCTTAAAACTAATCACTTACAAAGTATGAAAAAATTATTCGTGTTTGCCATCGCTGCAGGTCTGTTCTTTGTTGCCTGCAATAGCGGCGCTACTGAAGCTACTACTGATTCCGTTGCTACTGAAGCTGTAGACACCCTGTCTGCCGAGCCTGTAGTTGACTCTGTAGCTGCACCTGCTGATTCTGCTGCTGCTGTAGCTGATTCTGCAGCCGCTGAAAGCGCTGAGCATCACTAATCGTAAGATAAGTTATGCCATAACTTTCTTGCAAGAAGTTAGTAGAAAAAGGCCGTCCCTTCCGGGGCGGCCTTTTTAGTGTGCGCATATTTGCACATCCGCACATTATTTCAATTCCTCTATTGCCCGCTTCACCATAGTGTCCGTAGCATTGAATACCTCGTAAAATCCTTCTGTACGGAACAGCTGCCGCCCCAGCATGGCCTTGATACGGTTGCGTATCTCCCTTTCATCATGCGCTGTTATGTTATCCAGTCCCGGAACATTATCCTCCCGGGCAAAGCTTTTGAGATCATTGTACAGCGCATTGCTCACGCTGAACTGCCGGTTAAAGGCGGCGGCATCCTGGTAACGGCTGAAGGTTTCCCGGTGCTTATTGTAGTACTGGTATGCAAAGTTGGCAAAAGTGTTGCGTGTGTACATCTCGGTTAGCAGGGGAGAGAAGCGGCTGGTATCCAACGGGATGAAGATATCCGGCGTAATGCCGCCGCCGCCGTACACTACCCGCCCTTTGGCCGTTCTGTAAGGCACGGTGTCTGTGGGTTTGATGCTGTCCCGGTTCAGGAACTCGCCGTGGTTGAAGCGGTTCACAATATCTTCGTCATACGCTTCCCGGCCGTTGGTATAGGGCTTCTGGATGCTTCTGCCGGAAGGAATGTAGTAGCGGGCAACGGTTAGCCGTAAAGCCCCGCCGTTGCTCAGGTCAAACTGTTCCTGCACCAGTCCCTTGCCAAAGGTGCGGCGCCCAATTATCAGCCCGCGGTCCCAGTCCTGTACAGCGCCGGCCAGTATCTCGCTGGCAGAGGCGGAGCCTTCGTCCGTCAGTATGGCCAGCTCTCCTTTTTCAAACAGGCCGGGCTTTTCGCATTTATAGTCGGTACGCGGATAGCTTTTTCCCTGCGTATACAGTATCAGCTTGTCCCCGTCCAGCAGCTCGTCTGCAATACGGGTGGCGGCATCCAGGAACCCTCCCGGGTTCTGGCGCAGGTCTATCACCAGCTTTTCCATGCCCTTGCGCTGCAATTCGCGGATGGCGTCCATAAACTCCTGATAGGTGGTAGCGGAGAACTTGCTGATCTTGATGTAGCCGATCCTGGGTGTCAGCAGGTAGCTGGCGTCAATGCTCAGCAGGGGGATCACCCCGCGTTTGATGGTAATGTCCACCAGCTTTTGCTGTCGCAGCATGGTTACTTTTACTTCGGAGCCCTTGGGGCCGCGCAGCAGCTTGCGGATCTTGTGGGAGGTGATGTCGTTGCCCGCCACCAGGCTGTCATTTACCTTTATGATCTTGTCGCCTGTCATCACCCCTGCTGCTTCCGAAGGGCCGCCTGCCAGCACGGCCACGATATTAACGGTATCTTCCGTGATATTGAATTCCACGCCGATCCCCTCAAAATTGCCTTCCAGATCTTCATTCACTTCCGCCAGGCTGGAGGGGGGAATGTATACGGAGTGTGGGTCCAGGTGGCTGAGCAGGCCTTCTATGGCCTCCTGCTGGAGATCTGATACCTGCAGGGTATCCACGTATTTTACTTTGATAAGGTCCATGGTTTCCTGTAAGGCGCTGCGGTTGCCCCGGTTAAAGAGGATGGCGGTAGCCCCGCTTTTTGCGCCCGGCATCTTGTGCCCCAGGTACATGCCCAGCGCCAGCACTACAGCAAATAAGAGCGGCAAAAAAACATTCAGCTTTCTGTTCTTCAACATAGTCAATTTTTACGCATAACGCTGCATGCAAAACGCTCAACGCCGGATGCATCATGCCAGGTGCATCATGCAGGGAGTGTTCGCGTTAAGCGTTCAGCATATTTGCATATATAATTCCGTTTTATTTAAATTGTGACAAAAATAGCATAATTATATTGCGCTTCATTAATTTCATAAAACAACGGGTATGCCTGTAAAGGTCAAGCTGATAGCAGATAGCGGTTCTACCAAGGCAGACTGGAGCTTGTTGACAGCAAAGGAGCATTTCCGTTATAAGACACAGGGGATCAGCCCTTATTTCCTGACGGCCCCCCAGGTGCGCGATATCCTGGAAAAGGAGCTGCTGCCGCAGCTGCCGCCGGGTGTACAGGTAGAGGAGATCTTCTATTACGGCACCGGTTGTTCCCAGCCCAAAAGCATACAGATCATGGAAACCGCCCTGCAGGCCGTTTGGCCTGCCGCCGCCGTTTTCGTGTCGCACGACCTGATGGCTGCTGCCCGCGCGCTGTGCCAGCATAGCGCCGGCATCGCCAGCATACTGGGCACCGGCTCCAACAGCTGTTATTACGACGGCGCCACCATTGTGCATAATAATCCCGGCCTGGGCTATATACTGGGGGATGAAGGCAGCGGCGCCTACCTGGGCAGAAAGCTGCTGCAGTATTACTGTTATCATTCCTTTGATGACGAGCTGCTGTCCCGCTTTGATGCAAAGTACCATACCAGCAAGGACGAGATACTGGAGCAGGTATACCGCAAGCCCATGGCCAACCGCTACCTCGCAGGCTTTGCCGAATTCCTGGGAGAGAACAGGGGCCACTACATTGTGGAGAACATACTGGAGGACGGGCTGAACGACTTTTTCTTCAATCATATTTACAAGTACCGCGAAAGCTGGACCCACCCCCTGCACTTTACCGGCAGCATTGCCTGGCATTTCAGGGATGTGCTGCAGGCGCTCTGCGAGCTGTACGAGCTGCAACTGGGATCGGTATTGCGCAACCCCATGGAGGGACTGGTGAAATATCATGAAGGGGAGAGATAATAAACGAAACACAAATCCTGAAAGGAATGTCTTTTATAAAAGTAACGGAGCAAACTTCCCACTATCGTCATCTGGAGCAGATGAGCATCACGGAAATACTGACGGCTATCAACCAGGAGGACCAGACAGTGCCGCAGGCGGTAGCCAGGGTAATTCCACAGATCGAGGCGCTGATAGCGGCCATAGCAGACAAGATGCTGGCCGGCGGGCGTTTGTTCTACCTGGGCGCGGGCACCAGCGGCCGGCTGGGCATTGTTGACGCTTCGGAATGCCCGCCCACCTTTGGCGTGCCTTACGGCCTGGTAATAGGGCTGATAGCCGGGGGCGACGCCGCCATCCGCAAGGCCGTGGAGTTTGCGGAAGACGACCGGGAGCAGGGCTGGAAAGACCTCCGGGAATTTAACATTACGGAAAAGGACGTAGTGGTGGGCATTGCCGCCAGCGGCACCACACCTTACGTGATAGGCGCTTTGCAAAGGTGCCGGCAGGAAGGCATCATTACCGGCAGCATCTGCTGCAACCCCGGCGCCCCGCTGTCCCGGGAGGCGGATTACCCGGTGGAGGTAGTGGTAGGCCCCGAGTTTGTAACCGGCAGCACCCGCATGAAAAGCGGCACCGCCCAAAAACTGGTATTAAATATGATATCTACTGCTGTAATGATACAGCTGGGCAGAGTAGAGGATAACAAGATGGTGAACATGCAGCTCAGCAACGACAAGCTGGTGGACCGCGGCGTGAAAATGCTGATGGAAAAGCTGCAGCTCACGGATTATGATACGGCAAAGGAATGGCTGCTCAAAGCCGGCAGCGTAAGAAAGGCCATAGAGGAATACAGCAGGATCACTTAAATTTGTGAAGGAAGACCCATGCACGATATAGAACCATATTACAACTGGCGGCATTTATACACAGCAGAAGAGGACGAGCTGTCGCCGTTCTATGGTAGAGAATACAGCGAGTTTGAATTCTCCAATACCGTATACAATTATTATGTGCATCCCCAATGGGATGAGTTCGGATCACGCACACTGTACCTGAAAATACTGTTTGCAGATTACCAGTTCAATTTTGCGATCATCGAGGTGCTGGGGGAGTGGAATGATGCGATCGAGAATGACGTGATGACCCTCAAACGGGAGGTGGTGGACCTCATGATCGCCCACGGCATCAAAAAGTTCATCCTCATTACCGAAAACGTCATGAACTTCCACTCCTCAGACGATTGCTACTACGAGGAATGGTGGGAGGATATCCGGGACGACGGCGGCTGGATCGTGAGCCTGAACATGCCGGAACAAACCCGGCAGGAATTTGTACAGGCCCACCTGGACCATTACGTGCACCTGGTAGACAATGACAGGTGGAGAACCTATCAGCCCCAGCATTTGTACAATATGATAGATAACCTGATGATGCGGCGGCTGGAACAGGGATAAGTCTGAAAACTGAGAAATATCATTTGGATTTAATTTTTCCTGCGTTAAATTTGCCCGATATTTTGGAATATATTATTATATTATTTTATAAGGAAGCTCAGAATTCTATATGAAGTGGTCACAATTCTTTAACACCTCCATTGGTAAAAAATTATTAGTAGGCGCTACCGGTTTGTTCCTTTGCAGTTTTGTGCTGGTGCACCTGGCCGGTAACGTACAGCTGCTCTACAACGATGGAGGCAAGGCCTTCAACAGCTATGCTGCCTTTATGGGTCATAACAGCCTGATCCAGTTCATTGCCTGGGGCCTGAAGATCGTGATCCTGCTGCACGTGATCATAGCGCTGCAGCTCACCTTCAGCAACCGGCGGGCCCGCCCGGTAAAGTATGCCATGAATCCCGGCAACCAGACCTCGTCCTGGTTCAGCCGCCAGATGGCCGTTATGGGCAGCATCCTGCTCATCTTTATCGTGGTGCACCTGGCCAATTTCTGGTACCGGTTCCACTACGGCAGCCTGCCCACCATCAGCTACGAAGCCACCGGGCAGCCCGTAAAGGACCTGTATACCGTAGTGCAGGTGGCTTTCCAGGAAGGCTGGCTGGTAGCCCTGTACGTAATTGGCATGGTGGCGCTTTCTTTCCACCTGGTACATGGTTTCAAGAGCGCATTTCAAACCTTCGGCTTAAATCATGTGAAGTATAACGGGTTGATCAAGTTTATTGGGATATGGCTGTTCGGGATTGCCATCCCGCTGGGCTTTGCCCTTATTCCTGTAGTGATATATTTTAAATAACCCGTACTGCTTTACCTTCAAATTTTTGACATATATGTTGGACGCAAAAATTCCTGCCGGCCCGTTAGATAAAAAATGGGAAAATTATAAAGGGCATTGTAAGCTGGTAAACCCTGCGAATAAGCGTAGCCTGGAAGTGATCATAGTGGGTACCGGCCTGGCAGGCGCTTCCGCAGCGGCCTCCCTGGGAGAGCTGGGATATAAAGTAAAAGCTTTCTGTTTCCAGGACAGCCCCCGCCGTGCGCACAGTATTGCAGCGCAGGGAGGTATCAATGCTGCCAAGAACTACCAGAACGATGGCGACTCTGTATACCGTTTGTTTTATGATACTGTAAAAGGCGGCGACTATCGCGCCCGTGAAGCCAATGTACACCGCCTGGCAGAAGTGAGCGGCAATATTATTGACCAGTGCGTGGCACAGGGTGTGCCCTTTGCGCGTGAATACGGCGGCCTGCTCAGCAACCGTTCCTTTGGCGGTACCCAGGTGCAGCGCACCTTCTATGCCGCCGGGCAAACCGGACAGCAGCTGCTGCTGGGCGCCTACTCCGCCCTGGAACGCCAGGTGGCCCTGGGCAATGTGAAGCTCTACGCCCGCCATGAAATGCTGGACGTAGTGGTGATAGACGGCAAGGCCCGCGGCATCATTGCCCGCGACCTGATTACCGGCAAGCTGGAGCGCCATTTCGGCCATGCAGTGATCCTGGCCAGCGGGGGGTACGGCAACGTGTTCTACCTCTCCACCAATGCCATGGGCTCCAACGTAACCGCTGCCTGGAAAGCCACCAAAAAGGGCGCTTACTTTGGCAACCCCTGCTTTACGCAGATACACCCCACCTGTATACCGGTATCCGGCGATCATCAGTCCAAGCTGACGCTGATGTCGGAATCGCTGCGTAACGACGGCCGTATATGGGTGCCCAAGAAAAAGGACGACAACCGCAAACCGAACGACATACCCGAAGAGGAAAGGGATTACTACCTGGAAAGAAGGTATCCCGCCTTCGGTAACCTGGTGCCGCGCGACGTGGCTTCCAGGGCCGCCAAGGAAAGGTGCGACGCCGGCTACGGCGTAGGCAGCTCCAAGCAGGCCGTGTACCTGGACTATGCGGCCGCCATCCAGCGCTATGGTAAGATAGAGGCCGGCAAACGCGGCCTGGAATCGCCCTCCGCCGAGCAGATCCGCCAGCTGGGCATGGAAGTGGTAGCCGAGAAATACGGCAACCTGTTCGAGATGTACGAAAAGATCACCGGCGAGAACCCTTACGAGGTGCCCATGCGCATCTACCCGGCTGTGCACTATACCATGGGCGGCCTGTGGGTGGATTATGAGCTGATGACCAGCGTGCCGGGTCTGTACGCCCTGGGCGAAGCCAACTTCTCCAACCACGGCGCTAACCGTCTGGGCGCTTCTGCGCTGATGCAGGGCCTGGCAGACGGTTACTTCGTGATCCCTTACACTATCGGCAACTACCTGGCCGACGAGATACGCACCAAGCCCATTCCTACAGACCACCCGGCCTTTGAGGAAGCGGAAAAACAGGTGAAGAGCACTATTGAGCGCCTGATGAGCATTCAGGGCACCAAATCCGTGGACCATTTCCATAAGCGCCTGGGCAAGATCATGTGGGACAAATGCGGCATGGCCCGTAACGAGCAGGGGCTGAAACAGGCGATCGAAGAGATCAAGGCCCTGCGCGCAGAGTTCTGGAAAGACGTGCGTATCCCCGGCACAGCCGATGAGTTCAATCCCGAGCTGGAAAAGGCCGGCCGTGTGGCCGACTTCCTGGAGCTGGGAGAGCTGATGTGCATTGACGCACTGGAGCGCCGCGAATCCTGCGGAGGCCACTTCCGGGAAGAGTCTCAGACAGAGGACGGCGAAGCCCTGCGCGACGACGCCAACTTCAGCTATGTAGCTGCCTGGGAATACAAAGGCGAGAGTAATTATGTAGTGCACAAGGAGCCGCTGGTGTTTGAAGAGTGCAAGCCTACACAGCGGTCGTATAAATAGCGGTCAGCCATTAGCTGAAAGCTGATAGAATAATTGAACATTTAAAATGATAATACTGCCATAAATTATGGAACATTATACAATGAACCTCACATTAAAAGTGTGGAGGCAAAAGAATAAAAACGATCAGGGCAGGTTTGAGACCTACCAGGTAAAGGACATCTCTTCCGAAATGTCCTTCCTGGAGATGTTTGACGTGCTGAATGAGCGCCTGATCAATGAGGGTAAAGAGCCCATAGCATTTGACCACGACTGCCGTGAAGGTATTTGCGGTATGTGTTCCATGCATATCAACGGCCGCGCACATGGTCCCTGGGCAGGCACTACCACCTGCCAGCTGCATATGCGCGCCTTCAAGGACGGCGATACCATTACCGTAGAGCCCTGGAGGGCCAGCGCTTTCCCCGTGCTGAAAGACCTGACCGTAGACAGGGGCGCTTTTGACCGCATTATAGAAGCGGGCGGTTACATCTCCGTGAACACCGGTAACGCCGTAGACGCCAATGCCATTCCCATTCCCAAGGATAAAGCGGACGAAGCGTTTGCAGCTGCAGCCTGTATCGCCTGTGGCGCCTGCGTAGCAGCCTGTAAGAACTCTTCCGCCATGCTGTTCGTGTCCGCCAAGGTATCCCAGCTGGCCCTGCTGCCCCAGGGAGACCCGGAAAGAACCACCCGCGTGCTGAACATGGTAGCACAGATGGACAGGGAAGGCTTTGGCAGCTGTACCAACACCGGCGCCTGCGAAGCGGAATGTCCCAAGGAGATCTCGCTGACCAATATCGCCCGCCTGAACCGGGAGATGATCCGCGCTGGTTTTACCTACGAGAAGTAAGCACATATTATTAACGAGCATACGGAAGCTGCCTGTTATAACGGGCAGCTTTTTTGTTTTCTTCCGATTTCTTGTTATTATTATATACTGATCTGTCCACGTCTTAAAAAACCAAGTTATGTCAGGTAATTCCCGTAGAAAGTTCATTAAACAGCTGGGCAGCACCGCTGCCATACTGGGTGCCGGCCCCCTGGCCGCCCTGGGAAAGGACCCGGTGCAGCTCCTGCAACCTAATACGCGTGTATCCGCTAATGATAAGATACGCCTGGGCTGCATAGGCATGGGCATTATGGGCTTTGGCGATGTAGACTGTGCGCTGAAGGTGCCGGGGGTGGAATTTGTAGCCGCTGCCGACCTGTACGATGGCCACCTGCAGAAGGTGAAGGAAGTATACGGCTCCCACGTTTTTACCACCCGCGATTACCGGGAGCTGCTGGAGCGTAAGGATATAGATGCGGTCATTGTAGCCACACCGGACCACTGGCACGATACCATTTCCATACAGGCCATGGACAAAGGCAAGGCCGTGTACTGCGAAAAGCCCATGGTGCAGCAGATAGCGGAAGGGCACGAAGTGATTGCCGCGCAAAAGCGCAACAAGGCCGTGTTCCAGGTAGGCAGCCAGCGGGTAAGCAGCGTGGCCATGGCTGAAGCGCAAAGGCGCTACAAGGCCGGCGAAATAGGCCAGCTCAATATCGTGGAGGCCCGTTATGACAGGCATGATGCGCTGGGCGCCTGGCAATATTCCATCCCGCCGGATGCCAGCCCCTCCACCATTGATTTTGACACCTTCCTGAAAGATACCGCCAAAGTGCCCTTTGATCCCGTACGCTTTTTCCGCTGGCGCAATTACCAGGCCTATGGCACCGGCGTGCCCGGCGACCTGTTTGTGCACCTGATCTCCGGCCTGCATTTCATTACCGGCTCCGCAGGGCCTTCCCGTATCTTTGCCAGCGGCAACCTGGTGCAGTGGAAGGACGGGCGCGATGTGCCAGACCTGGTGGTGGCCATTTTCGACTATCCCGAAACCGAAACGCACCCGGCTTTCCAGACCACCCTGCGCGTAAACTTTGCAGATGGCAGCGGCGGCGGCTCCTACACCCGCTTTATAGGCACCGAAGGCATGATAGAAATGGGCTGGAACGATTTCCGCCTCAAAAAGCACAAGCTGCCCGAAGCGCCCGGCTATGGCGGATGGGATACCTATAACACCTTTACAAAGGAGATGCAGGAAGCCTATGTAAAACAGTACAACGCCAAGTACCCGCCATCCACCCGCAAGGCAGACACTTCCGAAAGCAGGTTTGCCGCCCCCGAGGGTTATGACGACCGTTATGATCATTTTGTGAACTTCTTTGAGGCCATGCGCTCCGGCAAGCCGGTAGTGGAAGACGCTGTTTTTGGCCTGCGGGCAGCCGGTCCGGCATTGCTCACCAATGAAAGCTATTTTAAAAAGCAGGTGATCCACTGGGACCCTGAAAAAATGAAGGTGATCAGCTAATTCAATTTTTTATGCAACGTGCCACAGGTTTTGCAGCTTTGCTATGCGTTACCCTGATGGGCTGTAAGGAGAAAAAGAGTACCATGACGGAACAAACGAATGTTACGCCGCCGGTAGCGCCCAAAGTCCCCAAAACGCTCACCATACACGGAGACACGCGTATTGACAACTACTACTGGATGAACAACCGGGATGATCCCCGGGTGATCAGCTACCTGCAGGCGGAAAATGCCTACCTGGACACCATCATGCAGCCGCAGCAGGAGCTACGGGCAAAGCTGTACGAAGAAATGCGCGGGCGCATTATGGAAACAGACGCCAGTACACCCTACCTGAAGAACGGCTATTATTACTATACCCGTTACGAAAGCGGGAAGGAATACCCCATTTACTGCCGTAAGAAAGGCAGCATCGAAGCTGATGAAGAGATTCTGCTGAACGTGAACGAAATGGCGCAGGGCCATGCCTACTACCATGTACGGGGGCTGCAGGTAAGCCCGGACAACCGGCTGCTGGCATTTGGCGTGGATACGGTAAGCCGTCGTAAATATGTGCTGTATGTAAAGGAGCTGGAAACCGGCCGCCTACTGCCCGACGCCCTCCCTGATACCAATGGCGAGGCCGCCTGGGCCAACGATAACCGGACCTTCTTCTATACCCGCAAGCACCCCGAAACCCTGCGCCAGGAGCGCATTATGCGCCACCAGCTGGGCGCTGCCGCTGAAAAGGATGAGCGGGTATTCATGGAAAAGGACGAGACCTTTGATGTGGATGTGAGCCGCAGCAAATCCGGCAAATACATTGTGATCCGCTCTACCAGCACTTTGTCCGCCGAAAGCAGGATACTGGAGGCAGACAGGCCGGAAGGGCATTTCCGGGTTTTCCAGCCCCGGCAAAAGGACATGCTCTACGACATTGAGCACCTGGACGACCGCTTTTATATCCGCACCAACTGGCAGGCGCAGAATTTTCGCCTGATGGAATGCCCGCTGGATAAAACCGGCCGGGATTACTGGAAAGAGGTAATGCCCCACCGCCCCGATGTGCTGCTGGAAAATTTTGAAGTGTTCCGCGATTTCCTGGCCCTGGGAGAGCGCAGGAACGGGCTTACCCAGCTGCATATCCTGAACCTGCTCAACAAGCAGGACCATTACCTGCATTTTGACGAACCGGCCTACGTGGCGGAGATCGGCATCAATCCGGAGATGGACACAAAGGAGCTGCGCTACAGCTATACCTCCATGACCACGCCCAACTCCACTTACGACTATAATATTGAAACGCGTAAAAGCGAGCTGAAGAAACGCCAGGAGGTACTGGGCGGCTATGATCCGGTGAACTATGTAACAGAACGGCTGTACGCTGCGGCCGGGGATGGCGCCAGAGTGCCCATTTCCCTGGTGTATAAGAAAGGCTTTAAGAAAGACGGCAACAGTCCGCTGCTGCTGTATGGATACGGCTCCTACGGCTTCAGCATGGACCCCGCTTTCAGCAGTGTCCGGCTTAGCCTGCTGGACCGCGGCTTTGCTTTTGCCATTGCACATATCCGGGGAGGAGAGGAGCTGGGCCGGCAATGGTATGAGGATGGCAAGCTGTTCAAAAAAATGAACACCTTCACCGATTTTATTGCCTGCGCAGAGCACCTGATAGCGCAGCATTATACCTCCCCGCAGCATTTGTACGCGCAGGGCGGCAGCGCCGGCGGCCTGCTGATGGGCGCTGTGATCAACCTGCGGCCGGACCTCTGGCATGGCGTGCTGGCAGGCGTGCCTTTTGTGGATGTGCTCACCACCATGCTGGATGAAAGTATTCCGCTCACCACCGGCGAATTTGACGAATGGGGCAATCCCGCCCACAAGGACGCTTACGAGTATATGAAAACCTATTCCCCCTACGATAATGTGACCGCCAAAGCCTATCCCAACGTGCTGGTCACCACCGGTCTGCACGATTCACAGGTGCAGTACTGGGAGCCGGCCAAGTGGGTGGCCAAGCTAAGGGAATTAAAAACGGACAATAACCTGCTGCTGCTCAAAACAGATATGGAAGCCGGGCATGGCGGCGCTTCGGGCCGTTTCAGAGCGCTGGAAAAAACAGCGCTGGAATATGCGTTCCTGCTGAAGCTGGAGAATGCGGAACGCTGAACACAGAATGCAGGACAAGCCGTACCGGCATCTGTATCAAGAACAGGGCATCCAGCATTTCAGGCATTCAGCGTTAAATGCTCCGACTGCACGGTCTTGCCAAAAAAGGTAGCGGCCATCCGGTCAAATACCTGGGGATCGTCTGTAGTAAAGAACTGGCGGCGTCCCTGGCGGCTCAGGCGGGTTTCCATTTCCGGGTGGCGGCGCAGGTAATCCTTCAGGCTGTGCGCCACTATTTTGCCCTGCGACAGTACGGTAATGCCGCCCGGCAGGTACTCCCTGATCCTGCCCATGAGCAGCGGGTAATGGGTGCAGCCCAGCACCAGCGTATCAATATTGGGCGATATGGCCAGTATGTGATCCAGGTGCTTTTTAATAAAGTAATCCGCGCCGGGGCTTTCATGCTCGTTGTTCTCCACCAGCGGCACCCACATGGGGCAGGCTTCCTGGTGCACTTTTACATGCGGAAAGAATTTGTTGATCTCTATGGGGTAAGACTCGGAAGCCACCGTACCGTTGGTGGCCAGTATGCCCACCTCGCCGGTTTGCGTTAAGGTGCCCACCATTTCCGTAGTGGGGCGTATTACGCCCAGCACGCGGCGGTCTGGCGCTATGCTGGGCAGGTCCTTTTGCTGGATGGTGCGCAGCGCTTTGGCGGAGGCCGTGTTGCAGGCCAGTATCACCAGGGGGCAGCCCATCCTGAAAAGATGCTGCACGCATTCCAGCGTATAGGCATGTATGGTATCAAAGCCGCGGTTGCCATAAGGTGTGCGGGCATTGTCGCCCAGGTACAGGTAATCGTACCCGGGCAGCTCGGCAATGATCTCTTTTAGTACGGTCAGCCCGCCGTAGCCGGAGTCAAATACGCCGATGGGCCCCTGTTGTTGCTGTTGCTCCATTTTGATCCATCTTACTTCCTGCTGCCTACTTCCCCTATGCCTTTTCCCGTGAGGTCGTAAATTTTCTGTATTTCGTGCAGCAGGCCTATAAAGTCTATCTTGAGGTCTACCAGCTGGCCGTTGTGCAGGTCAAATACCCATCCATGTACGGTAGGATAGCCTTTTTCTATGTAGGACCGCTGTACGGAAGCTGTTTTGATCACGTTCAGGCATTGCTCCTGCACGTTCAGCTCTACCAGCCGGTTATAGCGCCGGGTATCATCCTCAATGGCATTCAGCTCTTCCATGTGCAGGCGGTACACATCCCGGATATTGCGCAACCAGGGATTGAGGATGCCCAGGTCCTGCGGCTGCATGGCGGCTTTTACGCCCCCGCAGTTGTAATGCCCGCAAACAATAATGTGCTTTACTTCCAGGTGGCGTACCGCGTAGTTGATCACAGACATGATGTTCAGGTCAATGTTGTTCACCAGGTTGGCAATGTTGCGGTGCACAAACACTTCCCCCGCGTCCAGTCCCATGATCTCGTTGGCCGGCACGCGGCTGTCGCTGCAGCCAATGTACAGATAATCCGGCCGCTGCTCGCTGGCCAGCTTTTCAAAGAATTGCGTGTCTGTTGCCAGCTTGGCGGCTACCCAGCGCTGGTTGTTCTCAAATATCTGTTCGTAGGTGGTCATACGTGCGTAATTGATTTACTGTGACGCGTAAAGATACTTTTAAACCTTTAATAATCGCATCCGATAGGCGTTCATAGCGGTAGTGCCCAGCTTGTCCGTGAGGCGGTGGTTCACATAGGCACCTACCACAGCGCCTATGCCCGGCATCAGCTGCAGCAGCTTGGCAATGTCCAGGTAATCCCGGTATTCCTGCTGAAAGCGCCGCCAGTCAAAGGAATGGATGTCTTCCGGCAGGTTGCGGCTGTATGCTTCCCAGTTGGCCATCACCGGGTAGCTGGCATTGCGGAACTGCTGGCTGGAGAAAGTAAGCTGGAAAATATACAGGATGTATAAACGCTCGGGGTAGGATCTTACATCAAACCCGTACAGGGCTGCTATCTCGAACAGCATTTTCATTTTCATGCTCAGGAACAGGGGGAAATCGGCCAGTCCCAGCAACAGGCCGCCCGCGCCGGTAATAGCGCCCTCCGTGGCGGTGGCGGTTTTGTAAAACTGTATGCGCGACCTTACCTTTTCCTCCGTAAGTATCAGCTCCTGCACCGGTTGCGGGGCCATGGTAGTATAGCCCGCCCCGTACAGCACAGCCCGGATCATCTGCTTGATGGCCACGGTAAAGGCCTGGTGCACTTTTTCCGGTATGATACGGTTCACCCGGTCCTGCACCCGTTTGGACAGACGCCCCGGCAGGGAGGGGCTGCGCTGCACCTGCCGCTGCCAACGGCTCAGCTCCTTTCGCACTTGTTGTTCGTAGGTTTCCATGAATCTTTGAAGTTAACGTGTATTTCGTAACTTTGCGCCTTATTTCTTAAGCCAGATAAAACTTTCTAGCCAGTATGATCAGTGTTAAAAATATATCGCTTTCTTACGGCAAACGCGTATTGTTTGATGAAGTAAACCTCAATTTTACCAAAGGGAACTGTTATGGGGTGATCGGGGCCAATGGTGCCGGTAAGTCTACCTTTCTCAAGATATTGTCCGGGGAGATAGAGCCCAACAAAGGCTCCGTGGAAATTACCCCCGGCGAGCGGATGAGCGTGCTGAAGCAGAACCACTTTGAGTTTGACGAGATTACCGTGCTCAATACCGTGCTGATGGGGAATAAACGTTTGTGGGAAATAGCCAAGGAACGCGACGCCATTTACGCCAAGGCCGATTTCTCTGAAGAGGATGGCATGCGGGCCGGCGAGCTGGAGGCGGAATACGGCGAAATGGGCGGCTATACAGCAGAAAGTGATGCTGCTGCCCTGCTGGGCGACCTGGGCGTGAAAGAGGAAATGCACAACTCCCTGATGAAGGAGCTGAGCGGCGCCCTGAAAGTGCGCGTGCTGCTGGCGCAGGCCCTGTTCGGCAACCCGGACATCCTGCTGCTGGACGAGCCCACCAACGACCTGGACGTGGAAACCATCGGGTGGCTGGAAAATTTCCTGGGCGGGTACGAAAATATCGTGATCGTGGTATCCCACGACCGTCACTTCCTGGACGCCGTTTGTACCCACGTAGCGGATGTGGACCGCAGCAAGATCCAGATATTCACCGGTAACTATACCTTCTGGTACGAATCTTCCCAGTTAATGGCGCGCCAACTGGCCGACAAGAACAAGAAGATGGAAGAAAAGCGGAAGGACCTGCTGGACTTTATTGCCCGCTTCTCTGCCAATGCTTCCAAGAGCAAGCAGGCCACTTCCCGGAAAAAGGCCCTGGAAAAGCTGGTGATCGAGGAGATACAGCCCTCCAACCGCAAATACCCGGGCATCATCTTCAAGCAGCAGCGCGAAGTAGGCAACCAGATACTGAATGTAGAGAAGCTGGAAAAGGCCGTGGATGGCCGTACGCTGTTCAGCAACATCAGCTTTACCGTGAACAAGGGCGACAAGATCGCCTTCCTGTCCAAAGATCACCTGGCCCTTACCACCTTCTTCGAGATCATAAACGGGGAAATACAGGCTGATGGCGGTAAATATGAATGGGGCACCACCATCACCAAAGCCTATTTACCGAACGATAACGCCCGCTTCTTCGAGGACCCCTCCCTGAACCTGATGGACTGGCTCCGGCAATATGTGCCCCCGCATGTAACGGATGTGGATGAGCCCTTCCTGCGCGGCTTCCTGGGCAAAATGCTGTTCAGCGGCGACGATATCCTGAAAAAGACCAACGTGCTGAGCGGTGGGGAGAAAGTGCGCTGCATGATCAGCCGCATGATGCTGCAGGACCCGAACGTAGTGATACTGGACGAGCCCACCAACCACCTGGACCTGGAATCCATCCAGTCCTTCAACGAAAGCATGAACAATTTTAAAGGCATTGTGCTGTTCACCACACATGACCATACCTTTATGCAATCCGTTGCCAACCGTATCATCGAGATCACCCCGAGAGGCGTGATAGACAGGCTGACCACTTTTGACGAGTACCTGGAAGATGAAAGAGTGAAAGGGCTGCGGGAAGAGATGTATGCGAATGTGCAGATGGCCGGTTAATGTTAATGTGTGGTGTGCAAATGTGCTGATGTGCTGATGAATTGATGCGAATATTAAATTTATAATACATTCGCTGCAATTTCCATTTGCACATCAGCACATCAGCATATTAACCCATCATTTCAGCGCTTCCAGGATCACCTTTACCTTGCTTTGATCCAGCGGCTTGGTGAGGTAGGTAGGCAGACAGCTCCGGAGTGGCGGCTACCTGCTGCATATCCCTGACATCCATGGAGGAGGAGCACATGATGATCCGGATCTCCTGTTGTAATGATTGCTGCAGCGGACGGAATGCTTCAATGAATTCCCAGCCGCTCATGCTGTGCATGTTCACATCCAGCAATATCAGGGCGGGCAGCGGGGCGCCCGGGCTGCGCAGTTGTTCCAGGGCATCTTCTGCAGAAAGGAAAGAGGTAATGGTAAGGGTATGCTGCTGTCCGCTCTGCTGTCCTAGCAGCTTTTTAATGATAAAGTGGAATATTTCATCGTCATCTACTACGTACATTAGTTTCGTTTCTCCCATGCATTTGGTTTTTTAGGCGGTTCCGGTTATTTAATGGTACAATTTGCATGTAAGTAAAAAATAGGATTCCCTTTCATTTCACATGAGCAATAAATTACGGGTTATCTGCAGGGGCAAAGAACGTTAAATTAAATATATTATTATATATCCATCATCGCCAATAACCAATCATTAACAATTCGGCAAAAAATAAAGGGATCATCATCCTGGTAAGGTGATAATCCCTCTATGAATATACTGGTTAAAACGTTGGATCGTGCCGGATCAGAACAGGCCGCCTTTTTTCATGTTCACTTTGCCTTGCCCTATCCTGTAGCCGTTATGATAGATCTCTACGCTGTAGTCGCCGGGTTTGAAATCGGAGTTCTGCTTCCAGTCCATGCTTACGGTCTGTTTTTCTCCCTTCACGTAAGCCACGGTCTTCTTGGCAGTATACAGTTTTTCGGTGCCGTCCTCCAGGCTGAAGCGGCCGGAGCCCAGCGCTTCCACTGCCAGGGGAGTGCCGTCCGGGGCGGTAATGGCCACAAATATCTCTTTATCGCCGGTAGGAGCGATCCTGTTCTCGTCCAGGTCAAAGGTTACCCGCATCATATCCGCCCGGTTGGCTTTTGAAGTGGCTACTTCCTTGCCGTTCTTTTTCACGTTGATGGGTTGCAGCTTGATATTGCTGGCGTGCAGCACGGAGCCAAGGTTCACTTCCCTGCTCAGGCTATCGCTGATTACGCCTACAGAATCCCTTTCCCTGCGTGCCACATCCCTTTCACCGGCCAGCACCAGCTTTTCACCTTCCAGGCGCTCAATGGTTTCCTGGTACCCGGCAATATTGGTCTTCAGCTGCTCTATCAGGCGGCGGGCTTCTGCCAGTTCTGCCTGCGTAGCATTTTTATTGGACAGAATGCTGGATATCCTGGCCTTCATATCGGCAATTTCCTTATCTTTTGTCTTTACCAGGCTGTCCATGCGGCTGTTCTGCGAAACCAGGTCGTCCAGGCGGGCGTTGGCAGCATTGTATTCCTGCTGCAGCGCATCCCTGGAAGAGGAAATGGAATCTATCTGCGTACCTTGTTGGACAATGGTTTCGTTCGTCTTATTTTTGTCATACAACATATATATCCAGGTACCTGCCAGAGCTGCAATCAGAATTCCGTATATAAGTCCGTTACGGCTACGGGGTTTTTCAGACCCAGGAGATCCCGGCGCAGGCGTGTTGAATGTGTTCTCAGTCATAGAAGTGTGTTTTATGTTTAATTGTTATATGGTTAAAAAATGTTATACAAAAATAACCTTTTATAATTCATTTAGTTCACAAACTTTTAAACAGGATTTTCCCAGTGCTACCTAACATTGCTTTAGACCAGTTATTACTGCTAGATATAGAGACCACCCCCGCCGTTGCGGCTTTTGAGGACTTGCCCCAGCCGATCCAAAGCCTCTGGCTGGAGAAAATATCAAAAATTGCGCCAGATTCAGCAGATGGAACCGGCGACTATGCCGCAAGAGCAGGCATTTACGCCGAGTTTGGAAAGGTGGTCTGTATTTCCGTTGGCTTCTTTACACTGGAAGATAATCATTATCAATTACGTCTTAAATCCTTCTGTCATGATGATGAAAAGGTCGTATTAAATGATTTTTTGACTTTAGTGAATAAATTCTATGCCAGATTTCCGCGTTTCCAGTTTGCAGGGCATAACATCCGGGAGTTTGACATCCCTTACATCTGTAGGCGTTCTGTCATTCATCAGCTATCTTTGCCCCAGCCGCTGCAACTGCACGGGTTCAAACCCTGGGAGGTGCCCATGCTGGATACCCTCCAGCTCTGGCGCTTCGGGGACTATAAAAATTATACATCCCTGAAGCTGCTGACCGCCATTCTGGGCATACCCACCCCCAAGGACGATATAGACGGCAGCATGGTAGGCCGGGTGTACTGGCAGGAGCACGACCTGCCGCGCATAGCCGCCTATTGCGAGAAGGATGTGCAGGCGGTGGCACAGCTGGTGCTACGCTTTAAAGGCGTGCCCCTGCTGAAGGAGGACGAGGTGGTGATCGTTAAATAACGGAAAGGATCTGTATGGAATACCAGGATATCATAAAAGATTGGAAACAAAAGAAATTCCGTCCGCTGTACTGGCTGGAAGGAGAGGAGGACTTTTTTATAGACCGGGTAAGCAGCTACGCCGAGCACCACCTGCTGGACGAAGCGGAAAAGGGCTTTAACCTCACGATCCTTTACGGAAAAGATACGGACTGGAGCACCGTGACCAATGCCTGCCGCCGGTATCCCATGTTTGCCGAAAAACAGGTGGTGCTGCTGAAAGAGGCCCAGGCCATGAAGGACCTCCTGAAGCTGGAAGCCTACATTGATAACCCGCTGGACTCCACTATTTTTGTAGTGGCCCATAAGCAGGGAAAAATAGACGGGCGCAGCAAGCTGGCCAAACTCATCAAGGAAAAAGGCGTGCTGCTCAGCACCAAGAAATTATATGACAACCAGCTGCCCGGATGGGTGGAAACATATGTACGGGATATGGGCCGCGCCATTTCCCAGAAAGCCTGCATCCTGCTGGTGGACCATATCGGCAACGATCTTTCCCGGATCGCCAATGAAATAGACAAGCTGCTGGTGAACCTGCCGGAACAGAAGAAGATAGATGAAGTCGATATCGAGAAATATGTAGGCATCAGCAAGGAGTACAACGTGTTTGAGCTGCAGAATGCCGTGGGCCAGAAGGACTTTACAAAAGTGATGCGCATCATACAGTACTTTGCTGCCAATCCCAAGGCCGGCCCCGTCCAGATGGTAATACCTGCCCTGTATAATTTTTTTGCCAAGGTAAACCTCATTTTCGGCGTAAAGGGTGGGGAAAAGGAAATAGCCGCCGCCCTGGGCGTTCATCCCTTTTTTGTGAAAGACTACATGCTGGCAGCCCGGCAATATGGCGCGGAAGGGGCGGAAAAAGCCATCCTGCTGCTGCAGCACTATAACCTGCGCAGCATCGGTATTAACGACAGCGGGGTGGAAGACGGAGAGCTGATGAAGGAGCTGGCCTACAAGATAATGTGCTAATGTGCTGATATGCTAATGTGCTGATGTGCTGATGAATAGATCGAATTTAAAGTCGTTGCACTTACATTAGCACATTAGCATATCAGCACATTAGCCCATCAGAGCTTGCGCCTCGCTTCCGCACTATCCCTGTCCATCTGTTCGATCAGCGCGCCGGCGCTGTCAAATTTCAGGTTGTGCCGGATAAAGTCAATGAACTGCACCTGCAGCTCCGAACCGTATATATCCTGGTCAAAATCAAAGATATGCACCTCCAGCCGGAGGTCGGTGCCGTTAAAGGTAGGGCGGGTGCCTATGCTCATCACCCCGTTCAGCAGGGTATTGTTCAACGTTACTTTTACGGCGTAGATGCCTTCCGCCGGTATCAGCTTGCGCTGGTCCGGCAGCTGCAGGTTGGCGGTGGGATAACCCAGCTGCCGGCCCATTTTGTCGCCGTGTATCACGGTGCCTTCCAGGAAATAGGGGTAGCCCAACAATTCATTGGCCAGCTTGATATGCCCTTCCTGCAGGCTGTTGCGTATTTTGGTGGAGCTTACGGTCAGGTCGTGCACTACCTGCTGCGGGATCTCGATCAGCGTAAAGCCGTACTTGTGCTGTTCCGCTTCCAGCAGCTCCAGCCCGCCTTCCCGGTTATGGCCAAAGCGGTGATCATAGCCGATAATGATGGTGTGCGGCCTGAACCGGGCAATCAGGAAATCCTCCAGGTAAGACCGGGCAGACAGCGCGGAAAATTCCTTTGTAAAAGGCACCACCACCAGGTGGTCAATGCCTTCCCGGCCCAGCAGGGCTATTTTCTCCGGCAGGGTGGTGAGCAGGCGCAGCTTGTTATCGGCAGGAAACAGCACTTCCCGCGGGTGCGGGTCAAAGGTGACGATCACGGTTTCGCCCTGCACAGCTGCCGCAGCTTCCTGCAGCTGGCGGATGATATGCCGGTGACCGGCATGCACGCCGTCAAAGGTGCCGATCGTGATCACTGCATTACGAAAATCGGGTAATTGTGATAGTTCCCTGTGAACCTGCATAAAACTGAATAACGGTCTAAAATGCCGTGCAAATCTAACTTAGATTTTGTATAAATGTTTAGGAATGGCCGGTTTCCTTAAGAATTAATCAGTTACTTTTGCAGCGGCTCATTATTAATTTTTAATTATTCATTATTCATGGATCTCTACGCCAAGCGCGGTGTATCTGCTGATAAGGAAGATGTGCACAACGCCATCAGGAACATTGATAAAGGCCTGTTCCCGAAAGCTTTCTGTAAAATAGTGCCGGACATACTGGGAGGAGATGACAACTGGTGCAATATCATGCATGCCGACGGGGCAGGCACCAAATCATCCCTGGCCTACGCCTACTGGAAAAAAACAGGCAACCTGGACGTATGGAAGGGCATTGCGCAGGATGCCATCATTATGAACATAGACGACCTGCTTTGCGTAGGCGCTACCGAGAATATACTGCTCTCTTCCACCATTGGCCGCAACAAGCGGCTCATTCCCGGCGAGGTGATCGCGGCCGTTATCAACGGCACGGAAGAAATACTGGAGGAGCTGCGCAGCCACGGCATCAGCATTTACGCCACCGGCGGCGAAACGGCCGATGTGGGCGACCTGGTGCGCACCGTTATCGTGGATTCTACCGTTACCTGCCGTATGCCGCGGGCGGATGTGATCTCCAATCACCGTATACAGGCCGGCGATGTGATAGTGGGGCTGGCCTCTTACGGGCAGGCCAGTTACGAAAAGGAGTACAACGGCGGTATGGGCAGCAACGGGCTCACCTCTGCCCGGCACGATGTGTTCAACAAATCCGTGGCAGAAGAGTTCCCCGAAACCTTTGACCCCGGCATTCCTTACGACCTGGTATTCAGTGGCCAAAAAGCGTTGACGGATAAGATCAGCATACCCGGCTTCGGGCAGGTGGATGCCGCCCGCCTGGTGCTGTCGCCCACCCGCACCTATGCGCCTGTGATCAGGCAGGTGCTGGCCCGGTACCGCCCGCAGATACATGGCATGGTGCACTGCAGCGGGGGCGCGCAAACCAAGGTGCTGCATTTTATTGAGGGCCTGCACGTGATAAAGGACCGCCTGTTTACCGTGCCGCCCCTGTTCCGGCTGATACAGGAGCAATCCGGCGCCAGCTGGCAGGAAATGTACAAGGTGTTCAACATGGGGCACCGCATGGAGCTGTATGTGCCGGAAGCCATTGCCGCTGATATCATTACGATATCCGGAAGTTTCGGGGTAGATGCGCAGGTTGTAGGCAGGGTAGAAGCTGCCCCGGCTAAAAAAGTGACCGTAAAGAGCGAGCACGGCACTTTCGTGTATGAATAAACAAAAAAGTCCCGCACTGAAAAGTGCAGGACCGCTTCCATAGTTGAGTCGTGTTCTGATCTTAGCAATTGCCTTGCTGCCTGAACAATAGGAATGGGGTCAGCAAAGACAGGCCTTTATCTGCCAGCGTATACCGGATGGGCAGGTTGAACTGCACGGCTACCTGCTGCCCTTTCTGCCTGCCGGGTATCCATTTGGGCATGGATTCCACCACCCGCAGGGATTCTTCTTCCAGTCCGCCACCTTTATGCTGGCCTACTATTTTGGCATCCTGCACCGTACCGTCTGCAGCTACTACAAACTGTACGAACACGGTGCCGCTGATATTCTTTTCCTTCGCTGCTTTTGGATAGCGGATGTTCTTGCTCAGGTAGCTGGCCAGTGCCTGTTCCCCGCCAGGAAAGGTGGGCGGCTCTTCTACAAAGGTGAATACATCTTTGTCCGCCGCTTTTTGCCCGGTTATTTTCCGCAGCTGCTCCGGCAGTTCTTTTTCATCTTCCAGCTTAAGCCGGTAGGTGATACCGTCATCCCTTTTCAGGAGAGCAATGCCATCGGCAATGTTGATGGAGGTAATGCGGTCCCCGTCTACTTTTGTTTCCAGGTCCTGCATCGTGATGTCGATCACGCCGCCAGGTTTGGCCTCATTTTGTTGTTGCTGGCAACTGATGAAAATGATCAGCGCCGCAAGCATGGGAAATGCGATCAGTCTTTTCATGATAGTGTAGTTTGATTTTTGGTGAAGCAGCATTTGTATCCTGCGTTGAACAGGGGGATGGAAGAAATCATTGGTAAAGGCCAGCTGCCGGCTTTGCAGGCTGACCTGCAGGATGGTGCGGGCGTAGTCCGCCACGCTGCCGGCCGCCGCCTGCCGGTCTGCAATGAATTCATGCACCAGCGCCAGCTCCCTCCTGAACAGGTGAAAGAAAGGATTGATCCAGCCAATGGCGCAGGCTGTTTCCAGCACCAGCTTGTCTATGCTGTGCTGCTCTTTTACATGTACCAGCTCGTGCTGCAGCATCTGCCGGCCGTCCCTGCTGTGAGGGCTCATGCCCTTGCTCCAGAATATGTAGCGGAAAAAGGAGAAAGGGGCCTGTACCTGTCCGCTCTCCACGAAGCGATAGGGCGCCAGGTACCGCACGCTGCCGGTTTTGATCAGTTGCCGGATCTTCCAGCAGCCGTACCCGATGCGGGCCAGCAGCAGCAGGGCTACCAGGCCATAGCCTATGTAGGCCACCTGCAGGTAGCTGACCGGGCCGGGCTGCGGAGCAGGCAGGATAAACTCGCGCAGGGTTATGATCTGCCTGGTATAGGCTGTAAGGGCCGGCGCTTCCGCCGTGGCCTGCGGCAGGGGGAGCTGCAGCAGGGGCAGCGTGAGCGACAGCAGCGGCGCCAGCAGCAAATAGTACCGGTTCCACTGGTGAAAGCGGTTATTGCGCAGCGCAGCATGATAGTACCCGTACAAAATGCCGGAGCACAGGAGCATTTTAAGCAGGTAGGAGATCACCGGGTTCATGGCTTACTTGTTTTGAGCGTCCTTGATTTGTTTGAGCAGCTTCTCCAGGTCGTTTACGCTGAGGTTTTTTTCCTTGACGAAAAAAGAGATCATGTTGCTGTAGGAGCCTTCAAAATACCCTTTTACCAGTTGCTTTACCGTTTTGCGGCTGTATTCCTCCTTGCTCACCAGGGGATAGTACTGGTGCGATTTGCCATAGGCCTTGAAATCCACGAAGCCCTTTTCCACCAGTATCTTCACCAGTGTGGAAATGGTGTTGTAATGCGGCTTGGGATCGGGCAGCTCGTCAATCACTTCTTTTACAAAGCAGGGGCCTTTCTGCCAGAGCACCTGCATGATCTGTTCTTCCGCCTTGGTCAGTGTTTTTAAAGGAGATGCAGACATATACCGGTTGTTTTGCTATCCAAATGTATAACTAATTAATTAGTTTAACAACTATTTGATTAGTTTTTTCATAAAATGATCCGTTAACCCCATTATTCATTTATTTTTGTTGGCATTACAGAAAAAACACAGGACTATACAATGGACGAGCAACCGATCTTACAACTATCCAATGCCAGTATATACCAGGGAAATTCATTGATCTTATCGGATGTAAATGTGGCGGTGAACCGGGGGGAATTTGTTTACCTGATCGGGAAGACCGGTACCGGCAAGTCCAGCCTGTTGAAAACCCTGTACGGCGACCTGCCCCTGCGCGAAGGCGCCGGCCAGGTAGTGGGTTTTGACCTGAAGAAGATGGACTGGAAAAAGGTGCCGTACCTGCGCCGCAACCTGGGCGTGGTGTTCCAGGATTTCCAGCTGCTTACAGACCGGAATGTGCACAACAACCTGAAATTCGTGTTAAGGGCCACCGGCTGGCAGGACAACAAGCGCATGGAGGACAAGATAGCCGATGTGCTGGAAAAGGTGGGGCTGGGCACCAAGGGCTTTAAAATGCCCTATGAGCTTAGCGGCGGGGAGCAGCAGCGCGTGGACATTGCACGGGCCCTGCTGAATTCGCCCAAGCTGATCCTGGCAGACGAGCCTACCGGCAACCTGGACCCGGAAACCTCTGACGGCATCATGCAGTTGCTGTTCCGCATCAGCCGGGAAGACGGGGCTGCTATCGTGATGGCCACCCATGATTATATTGTACTGCAGAAATTCCCCTCCCGGGTGCTGCGCACGGAGAACGGGCAGGTGATAGATAACGCGGCCGTTAATTTCGCAAGGGATAATTAATGATTGATAATGAATAATTAAGAATCATAAATTCATGTTTATCAATTGATTATTAATTCTTAATTATTAATTATTCATTATAAGAGGGGGAAATTGTTAAATCCAAATATTCAATTTACCTTTGCACCGGAAAAATAGCGACGAAAAAAACTTTATCATTTTATTATTTATTTAAGATGTCTTACTTAACTGTTGAAAAGAAAGCCAATATTTTCAAGGAATTTGGCGGAAGTGAGAAGAATACAGGCTCCATAGAAGCGCAGATCGCTTTGCTGACAGAGCGTATCACCAGCATTTCCGATCATATGAAGCAGAATAAAAAGGACTTTTCTTCCAATCGTGGTTTAATGAAAATGGTAGGCCAAAGAAAGCGCCTGCTTGCCTACCTTGCCAAAACTGATCTCTCCGGTTACAGGGCCCTGCTCGAGAAGTTAGGCCTCAGAAAGTAACGATGTTTATGTTATAGCGCTATTCCCAACTTCGAAAGGTTGGGAATAGTTTTTTTTAGGTATTACCTTTTAATCCTCTCTTTTTTATGAATTTAACGCCTATCTCAGTTAATTTCGATATAGGAAACGGCCGCACCGTCACCATAGAAACGGGCAAGCTGGCCCGCCAGGCTGATGGCGCCGTTACCGTACGTCTGGGCGATTGTATCTTACTGGCTACCGTAGTAGCGAACAAAGAACCGAAACCGGGACAAAGCTTTTTCCCGCTTACTGTTGACTACCAGGAAAAATTTGCTTCCGCCGGCCGTATTCCCGGCTCTTTCTTCAAGCGCGAAGGCAAACTGTCTGACTACGAAGTACTGATCTCCCGTTTGATCGACCGCGCGCTGCGCCCCCTGTTCCCCGATGATTATTTCTGCGAGGTACAGGTGCTGGTAACCCTGATCTCTTCCGATATGGAAGTAATGCCGGACGCGCTGGCCTGCCTGGCCGCTTCCGCTGCCCTGGCCGTGTCTGATGTACCCATCCAGGAGATCATCTCCGAAGTAAGGGTGGCCCGCGTAGACGGCGAAATGGTGATCAACCCCAGCCGCTCCCAGCTGGAGAAGGCCGATATGGACTTCATTGTGGGCGCTACTGAAAAGAACATCATGATGGTGGAAGGCGAAAGCAAGGAGTGCAGCGAAGAAGACCTGATCAAGGCTATTGAAGCTGCCCACGAAGCCATCAAGGTACAGGTGAAGGCGCAGGAAGAGCTGCGTCAGCTGGCAGGTGTAGCCGGCAAGCGCGAGTATCCCAAGCCCCACACCAACGAAGAGCTGAAAGCCAAGGTGATCGCATTCTCCAAAGACCGCATTTACCAGGTGGCCAAATCCGCTCTCAGCAAGCACGACCGCAGCGAAGCCTTCCACAAGATCGAGGAAGAGCTGACAGAATCGCTCGGCGAGCTGCCCGAAGAAGACCAGCCGCTGGTAGGCCAGTACTTCCATGAGCTGGAAAAGGAAGTGGTGCGCAATATGATCCTGGACGAGTCTGTACGCCTGGACGGCCGCAGCCTGGACCAGGTGCGCCCCCTGAACATGGAAGTGGACCTGCTGCCCTCCCCGCATGGTTGCGCGCTGTTCACCCGCGGAGAGACCCAGTCCCTCACCACAGTGACCCTGGGTACCCCGGACGATGAGCTGCTGATAGAGAACGCAGCTACCTCCAGGTATTCAAAATTCATTCTGCACTATAACTTCCCGCCCTTCTCCACCGGCGAGGTAAAGCCCATGCGTGGCCCCGGCCGCCGCGAAGTAGGGCATGGCAACCTGGCCATGCGCTCGCTGAAGCAAATGATGCCGGGCAGCGATTATGCTTATACAGTAAGGGTGGTGTCCGATATCCTGGAATCCAACGGTTCCTCCTCTATGGCTACCGTGTGCGCCGGCTCACTGGCGCTGATGGATGCCGGCGTACCTATGCCCAAGCACGTATCCGGTGTGGCCATGGGACTTATTTCCCGTGCATCCGACGGTAAATGGGCCGTGCTCACGGACATCCTGGGCGATGAGGACCACCTGGGCGACATGGACTTTAAAGTAACCGGTACCCGTGAAGGTATCTGTGGTATACAGATGGATATCAAGGTGGACGGCCTTAGCATGGATGTAATGCGCCAGGCGCTGGCACAGGCCCTGCGCGGACGACTGCACATACTGGAGGCCATGTATGCCTGCATACCTGCTGCCCGTCCTGAACCGAAACCGCATGCACCGCGCATGGAAAAAATGATCATTGACCGCGAATTTATCGGTGCTGTAATAGGCCCCGGCGGTAAGGTGATACAGGAGATCCAGCGCGAAACCGGCACTACCATCAATATTGAGGAAGTAGGCGAAACCGGGGAAGTAAGCATCTTCTCCGCCCAGAAAGAAGGCCTGGAAAAGGCCCTGGCCTGGATCAAGGGCATTGTAGCCGTTCCCGAAGTGGGCGAGGTATACGAGTCTACCGTAAAATCAGTAATGCCTTACGGTGCATTCGTGGAGTTCCTGCCCGGCAAGCAGGGATTGCTGCACATCTCCGAAATTTCCTGGAAGCGCCTGGAAACCATGGAAGGCGTACTGTCCGAAGGGGAGAAGGTGAAAGTGAAGCTCACCGGCACCGATCCCAAGACCGGCAAGTTCAAGCTGAGCCGCAGGGTGCTGATGCCCAAGCCGGAAGGATATGTGGAAAGACCGGAAAGACCTGAAAGGCCCGACCGTGGCGACAGGTCCGGCCGTCCGCCCCGTGGCGACAGGGACCGCGACCGCGGTGACCGTGGCGAGAACAGGGACCGGGGCCCCAGGCCTCCGCGCCCGGATGTGCCTTTTGCCGCAGACGAGGAATAAGTAAGAACGTAATGATCAAAATAGTAAGGCAGCCTTTCATCATGAAGGGCTGCCTTATGTTTTAGGCGAATTGCCGCTTAAATTTTTATTTTTAATTTTTGCTTTTTTACTTTTAACTTGATTGCCCGTTTGCCACGGTTCTAATTTATAAATTTCATGTTATACTGTATGCGAAAAACATCGCGAAACGGAAGCCGTGCTTTATATTTGATGATGGCAGCAGGAATGCTGCTGCTATGGTGCACCGCTGCCGGCAGGCCGCCGCAGCGGGAGTATTATGAGATCAGGATCTACCATGTAAAAGATGCCGGCCAGGAAGGAATGGTGGACCGTTACCTGCAGCAGGCATTCATTCCCGCCCTGCACCGGTCTGGCATTACCAAAGTTGGCGTTTTTAAACCGGTGGGCAACGATACGGCGGCAGACCGGCGCATCTACGTGCTGGTGCCCTACAGCAGCATCCGGGAGTTCCTGCGCCTGCCCGGCCAGCTGGAGGCGGACCGGCAGCATGCCCAAGCCGGCCGCGAATATATAGATGCCCCTTATAACGCGCCTGCCTATACGAGAATGGAGACCATCCTGCTGCAGGCCTTTACCGGCCAGCCGCAGTTGCAGCTGCCCGCACTGAAAGGCCCCAAAAGTGAACGTATATACGAATTGCGCAGCTATGAAGGCCCCACTGAGAAATTATACCGCAACAAGGTGCAGATGTTCAACCAGGGCGATGAAGTAGGCATTTTCAAACGCCTGGGCTTTAACGCGGTCTTTTACGCCGAGGTGCTGAGCGGCAGCCATATGCCCAACCTGATGTACATGACCACCTTTGAGAACAAGGCCTCCCGCGACGAGCACTGGAAAGCCTTTGGCGCTGATCCTGACTGGAAGCGGCTGGTGGCCCTGCCGGAATATCAGCACAATGTATCGCACTCCGATATCCTGTTCCTGCGCCCAACAGCATATTCAGATATATAATTGCACTTAATGCTGCACGCACAAGGCCGGACGCGGGTAGCGTTCCGCGTTCAGCATTATTAAGTCTATCTTTGCAGCATGTCACATATTGCGGTTACTATTACCTGTGCGCCCGAGCTGGCCGAGGTGCTGATCGCGCAGCTGAGCGACGCCGGCTATGAAGGCTTTGAGGAAAAGACCGGGCAGCTGATCGCCTACATACCTGCAGTCAGCTTTGATGAAACGGCCCTGGCGGCCCTGCTGCAGCCTTACGGCACGCCCTTTACAAAGGAGGAGATCCGGCCGGAGAACTGGAACGCTTTGTGGGAAAGCAATTTTGAGCCGGTGCTGGCAGGCAGCTTTTGCGGTATACGGGCAGGTTTTCATCCGCCGTTTGAACCCGCGCCGGAGCACGAGATCGTTATCACCCCCAAAATGTCCTTTGGCACCGGCCACCATGCCACCACCTTTTCCATGATACAGCTGATGCAGCAGCTGGACCTTTCCGGCAAAAAAGTGTTCGATTTTGGCACGGGCACCGGCATACTGGCCATACTGGCTGCCAGGATGGGTGCTGCCCAGGTAGATGCTATTGATATTGACGACTGGGCCGTGGAGAACGGCCGGGAGAATATAGCCGGGAACCAGGTGCAGCAGGTACGCATCTGGCAGGCAAACAGCCTGCAGGATATTCCCGGGCCTTATGATGCGCTGCTGGCCAATATTAACCGGAATGTGCTCCTGCAGTCCATGCCGGGCATGCGCCGGCTGCTGGCGCCGGGCGGGCAATTGTTGCTGAGCGGTATCCTGGTGGTTGATGAGCCTGCCATACTGGAAAGCGCGGCAGCGCAGGGCCTGCTAACACAACACCGCGTGGAGAAGGATAACTGGTTGGCCCTAAGCCTGCTTACACGATAAAAATAAAAGTTATCTTACACATGTAAGCAGCAATAATTTTTTCTCTTTCGTGTTATAGAAAAACTTAATATTTTATTAATTTTGGCGCAGATTTTTGTTATCTTAGCAGTCCAACTTATTGTGATGATAGAATTGTTATTTCTTATATGTGCCTATTTAATAGGTTCAGTACCAACCGCCGTTTGGGTAAGCAAGGGAGTTTTCGGCATGGATATCCGGGAGTATGGCAGCGGCAATGCCGGCGCTACCAATACCTTCCGCGTGCTGGGGCCTAAGGCTGGCACCTTTGTAATGGTGGTGGATATGCTGAAAGGAGTGATCGCAGTAAGGCTGTCTTATTTATTACCGTACTACCAGTCAACCGAGCATCTTACGCAGCTGGTCAACTTCCAGATCGGCCTGGGGCTGGCGGCCGTGGTAGGGCATATCTTCCCGATATGGGCCGGTTTCCGCGGCGGCAAGGGCATTGCCACCCTGTTCGGGCTGGTGCTGGCCATACAGCCCATTGTAGCCATTTGCTGCGTAGGCGTGTTCCTGATGATCCTGTTCCTGACCCGCTACGTGTCATTAAGCTCTATTATCGCCAGCATTGCATTTCCTATCCTGATCCTTTACATCTTCAACGAGCCGGAGGTGTTTTACCGCATTTTCGCTATAGCGGTGGCGCTAATGGTTGTATTGACCCACCAGAAAAATATTGCGCGGCTCCTGACCGGCAACGAGAACAAGGTACCCCTGTTCAAGAACAAGCGACAAAAGGATTAAAATTCCGCATAAGAGATCCCGAATCCCGGGTTGACGGCAGGCAATGAAGGCTGCTGAACTGTTTACAGTAGCTGAATGGCTGCCGTCAACCCGGAATTTGGGATTTTTAGGTTTGGCATATTGATTGCGCTCAGTATTTTTGTTGCAGAACCAACTTAAATCAACGCCCGGTTGTTATATAATTATATTGCTATATTGCGAAGCGCAGATTGATAGCTGTTGGTCAATGAAAAACAAATGATTTTACCCATGAAGAAGACTGTTTTATTGATTGCTGCCGGCCTGGGAGTACTGGCTGCCTGTACACGGGTGCCTATTACCGGCCGTAGCCAGTTAAACCTCATCCCTGAAAGCCAGATGCAGTCCATGGCCCTGCAGGAGTACCGCTCTTTCCTTTCGGAGAACAAGGCCGTTTCGCCCAGCGTAAGCAAGGATGCCGAAATGGTGAAAAGGGTAGGCGGGCGTATTGCCAACGCCGTAACCCGCTACATGACACAGCATAAGATGGGAGACGAGGTTGCCAACTATAAGTGGGAGTTTAACCTGGTGAATAACAAGGAAGTAAACGCCTGGTGCATGCCTGGCGGAAAGGTAGTGGTATATACGGGCCTTTTGCCGGTAACGCAGAACGAGACCGCGCTGGCCTGTGTAATGGGGCACGAGATCGCCCATGCCATTGCCCGCCATGGTAACGAGCGTATGAGCCAGGGGCTGGTAGCCCAGGGCATACAGGTGGCCGGCGCCGTAGCCCTGAACCGCAACCCGCAGGCGCAGAACCTGTTCCTGCAGGCATTTGGCGTAGGCGGTAACCTGGGCCTGATGGCCTACTCCCGGCAAAACGAGCTGGAAGCAGACCACCTGGGCATTATATTCATGGCGATGGCCGGTTACAACCCGCAGGAGGCCATTCCCTTCTGGCAGCGTATGGCCAACATGGGAGGCCAGAAACCGCCCGAGCTGCTTAGCACCCACCCCAGTGATGCCCGCCGCGTAGCCCAGCTGCAGCAGCTGATGCCCGAGGCCATGAAGTACTATACGCCGATCAAAAAGTAAAAAGGAAAAAATTGCAAATAAAAAAGTAAGGCAGCTCTTCTATTTGGGAGAGCTGCCTTATTATTTTCCAGGCAAACGCCTTTTTTTACTCTTTTTCCTTTACTTGTTCTCCGGTATAATATCCACCACCCGTTTCTGTTTCTGCACCTTCATTTTGTCCGGAACGTGCGCCAGTATCTCCTTCTTGAATGCCCCTATCAGCGCCTGCTTGATGAAAAAGCGGTGTGTTACCAGGCTGATCTCCCGCACCGGTTCCGGTGTTTTGAAATAGCGCACCATGTTCATTTGCCGGGTGGTAAGGTCCTGCAGGGAGAGCTCCGGCAGGATGGTGTAGCCGTCATTCAAGTCCACCATTCTTTTCAGGGTTTCCACGCTGCCGGTGTTGTATTCCAGGTTCTTGTACTCGCCCATGGTAAATTTATCCTTGCAGATGTTCAGCACCTGGTTGCGCATGCAGTGCCCTTCATTCAGCAGCCACACCTCCCGCACATCCAGGTCCTCCGGCCTGATGAATTTCCTGGAAAACAGCTCATTGTTCCTGGCGGTATATACTACAAATGATTCGTAAAAGAGGGGATGTTCCTCCAGGCTGGCGTTGTGCAGGGGAGTAGCCAGCAGCCCGCAATCCAGCAGCTCCTGCTTCAGCTGCTGAATGATCTGTTCCGTCGGGTATTCCCAGATCTCCAGCTTTACCTTTGGATATTTTTTCATGAAGCCCGTCAATATGCGGGGCAGCAGGTAAGGCGCCAGGGTAGGGATAATGCCTACCTTGAGGTTGCCCTGTATCTCTTTTTTATGGCCGGCAATGATCTCCCGGATGCGGGAGCTTTCTTTCAGTATCACGCGCGACTGTGCTATTACAGAAGCGCCTATCTCCGTAGGCACTACCGGTAGCTTGCTCCGGTCAAATATCTTGATGCCCAGCTCGTCCTCCAGCTTCTGTATCTGCATGCTGAGCGTAGGTTGCGTTACAAAGCATTTCTCCGCAGCCACTACAAAACTCCTGTAAGTATCTACCGCTACAATATATTCCAGTTGTACAGTGGTCATAGCCCCGATATTTACAGGCTAAGTTATCGATAAAATCTATATTAATAATGTGTGAATGTGCAGATGAATTGAAGTGAAGCCTTCCCCTTTTTCATCTGCACATTTGCACATTGGTATATCCGCATATCAGAATATCCGGTAGCGGTATTTGATCTTGTCCGTATTGTTATACAGTTCTTTAATATTGATAGAAGCCTGTATGTCGTTTACTGCTTCATTCTTCAGGTTGCGGAATTCCGTCTGTTTGTTCTCGATCAGGTTCTTGTCTGCCAGGCCATTGTCCTGCGCTATCTTCAGGGAGTTATTCACCTTGGTGTAATAGGAATCCAGCAGGGAGAAGTACTCGTTATACAGGTTCTCGAAGCGTTTGGTTTGCAGGATCAGGTCTTCCAGCTGGTTGTTCACCTCTTTCAGGTTGGGATTCTCACGCAGCAGCAGCTCGTAGTCTATGCGCTTGCCTTTGGTGTATTTGGCTTCCAGCTTGTCAAAGAATTCCACCACTCTTTCCTTTTTGAATTCCTCCAGGAAGAAGGTGTTCATGGTTTCCGCGATTGGCTTGTTGCCGCGCTGCGGCAGCTGGAATTTAAGCGCGCTGGCGGTAAACATCAGGTGATCGTACAGGTTGTCCTGCAGCAGGTTCAGCTGGTCTTTGTTAAAGTTCAGTCCGAACTCGAACTTCTGGTTCGCATCGTTCAGGGCCGTGTAGTACACTACATATTTGTTCAGCTCTTTTTCAAACTCCTGCAGTGTTTTCTGGCTGATCTGCTTATTATTGACGCTCACGCTGTGCAGGAAGTTCATCACGGAGTTGGCAATGGCCAGCGGTGGTGTCAGCGAGGTAAAGCTCTGGAAAATAGGGCTGTTGATAATGGACTTGGTGGATTCCACTATTTTACCGTTACGCTCTCCTTTGTCTGCTTTCCCTTTCAGCACTACTTTCTCTACCAGCTCCACGATACGGTCGCTGAAAGAAAATCCCAGCTCCTTGCTTTCCGGGTTGTTCAGCGAGGTGATGAACACGTCCAGGTTGTTGGTAGTAGTACGGGATTTCAGGTCAATGATCTTCTTGTTCAGCAAATAATAGGTTTCGCTGGCATTAATGAGATTATTCCTTACCAGCTCATATTTCGTAAGGTTGTCAATTTCCTTTCCCTGTAACAGCCCCTGGATGGCGTTGGAGTTCTGTTTGTCACTGTCCGTTACCCTCTGCAGCTCCTCCAGTATACGTTTGATGGTGGTGTCCCGGGCCTGGATGGCCGGTGTGCCCCGCATTTCCATATTATTTATGATGGTATCAGCAGGTACGGTGTCGGTCTTTGGCACCTGCGCCTCGACAGTAAAAAAGCAGTGCAGCATTAAGAAAAGAAGGATGGCGAAACATCTTCCGTAATTTTTCATATAGCGTATGTTCATGCTGTATTTGCGTTTTATTAACAAAGTATTAAGAAAATATAATGCCAAAAATTTTCAAGGCATAAAGATAGTATGATTTTATTTGATAAGTAGGAATGCCGCGATTCCTGTTATATTTGCAGCCAAATTAACCACTTTTCATGCTCAATAATAAGAAGATCATAGTGGTATTGCCGGCCTACAACGCAGCGTTAACACTGGAAAAAACCTACCGGGAGATCCCTTTTGATATTGTGGACGAGGTAGTGCTGGTAGACGATGCCAGCCGCGACGATACGGTAAAGGTAGGGGAACAGCTGGGTATCCGGCATATTATCCGTCACGACCGGAACAAGGGCTACGGCGGCAACCAGAAAAGCTGCTATAACAAGGCCCTGGAGCTGGGAGCGGACATAGTGATCATGGTACACCCTGATTATCAATACACTCCCCTGCTGATACCGGCCATGTGCAGCATTATTGCCAACGGAGTATACCCTGTGGTGTTAGGCTCCCGTATCCTGGGCATGGGTGCGTTAAAAGGAGGGATGCCGGTATATAAGTACATATTTAACCGTTTTTTAACCCTGGTGCAAAACCTGCTGATCCGTGAGAAGCTGAGCGAGTACCATACCGGTTACCGGGCTTTTTCACGGGAGGTGCTGGAAAGCATCCATTATATGCGCAACAGCGACGATTTTATTTTTGATAACGAGATGCTGTCGCAGATATTTATGAAAGGGTTTGAAATAGGGGAGGTGACCTGCCCCACCAAATATTTTGAGGAGGCTTCCAGCATCAATTTCAGGCGGAGCGCCATCTACGGGTTGGGCGTGCTGCGGGTATCGCTGCAGCACCGCCTGCACAAATGGGGCATTATTAAAGGCAAGATATATTAAACGGCCGTTAGCCATTAGCTACCTGCTTTTAGCTAATGGCCAACCGCTGACAGCTAATAGCTCAACAATGGCTTTTGGACACCAGATACAGTTCGCAAAAAAATACCTGCAGTACTATTTTACAGCCGGCAACCGGCATGATGTGCATTCTCCTTTTGTATACGCACTGGTAGAGGAGGTGCTGCGCGACAAAAGACAGCCGGCCGCATTCCGGGAAGTAGAGGCATTGCGGAAGGAGCTGCTGCACAGCAGGGAAACCCTGCAGGTAACAGACCTGGGGGCCGGCTCCCTGACCGGAGCGGGGCCGGTACGACAGGTAGCGGACATTGCCCGGCATGCTGCCAAACCGCCAAAGTTCGGGCAGCTGTTCTACCGGCTGGTGCAATACCTCCAGCCGCAATACCTGCTGGAGCTGGGCACTTCCCTGGGCCTGTCTACCGCTTATATGGCCCTCGCCCGGCCGGAGGCGGAGGTCATTACCATAGAAGGCTGCCCCAATATTGCTGCCCGCGCCCGCCGCAACTTTGAAGCGCTGGATATATATAACATCCGGCAGCAGACCGGCAACTTTGACGAGGTGCTGCCCGCACTGCTGCCGGAGCTGCCCCGCCTGGACTGGGTGTATATTGACGGCAATCACCGTAAGGACCCTACCCTGGCTTATTTTGAACAATGCCTCAGCAGGGCGCACGACCAGTCCCTGCTCATCTTTGACGACATTCACTGGACCCCCGGCATGGAAGCCGCCTGGCGTACCATACAGCAGCATCCGCGCGTAACCCTTACCATTGATCTCTTTTTTATAGGGCTGGTGTTTTTCAGGCCGGAGGTGAAGGTGCCGCAGCACTTTGTGCTGAAGTACTGATGTGTGGATGTGCAGATGTGCGAATGTGCAGATGTGCAGATGTGCAAATGGATCGAAGCGAACATGGTACGCAACACCTTCATCTGCACATCCGCATTTCGCACATTATTGCGTATTTTCATTAAAATTTCCACGATGCGCTACCTTTTACTCTTTGCCTTTACGTTAATGAACATATGCAGTATGCGGGCCCAGGACATGAGCGCCTACAGCCATGAAACATTTTACCACGGCGGCGATACCCTGCGCTACCGCTTGCTGGCCCCGGCCGGCGCCGACATGCATAAAGCCTACCCGCTGATCATTTTCCTGCACGGCTCCGGGGAGCGGGGCCGCGATAATGCTGCACAGCTGTTGCATGGTGGTGCGCTGTTCCTCAGGGATTCCATCCGGCAGCAGTTCCCCGCCTATGTATTGTTTCCCCAGTGCCCGGATAATGAAGCCTGGGCGCCTTTTCGCCTGAAACGGGACAGCAGTGGTAAAGTAACCGGGGCCGACTTCCCGGTGGATGTGCCGCCTACCAAACCGGGCGCGCTGGTAAAAGCATTGCTGGACAGCCTGCTTACCACCGGCAAGATAGACAGCAAGCGGGTGTACCTGGGCGGCCTTTCGCTGGGCGGTATTGGTACTTTTAACATGCTGGCCCGCTACCCGGATATGTTTGCAGCCGCCTTCCCCATTTGCGGGGCCGGTAATCCGGCTAGTGCTGCCAGGTATGCCGGGAAAGTGCCCGTATGGATCTTCCACGGGGGAGAAGATAAGGTAGTGCCGGTCAGCTTTTCCCGGGATTTTTATGCAGCGCTGAAAAAGCTGGGGGCGGAAGTGAAATATACGGAGTACCCTGGTGTGGGGCATAACAGCTGGGACAATGCTTTTGCAGAGCCGGACCTGGTACCCTGGTTATTTCGGCATCATAAATAAGACCTTATACGTTGCGGTTTTATGTATATTTACCTTTGTAAAAAGGTAACGGACCACCTTTATGGACTATCATCATACACTGGAAGCTCCTTCCGGTATTTTCTCCGCCAGCATGCGTCGCAAGTTCCTGCATCGCCGGTGGATGTGGCTGGCAGCTGTACTGTTGTTCCTGCTCTCGTTTGCAATATGGCAATGGTTTGGCACCAACATGACGGAGATACGCACCAACGCAGCAAAGCGTACTCACCTCACCTTGCCGGATCGCACCCGGGTGTGGCTCAATGCCAGCACTACCTTCCGGTACCGTAAATTATTTAATGACTATGCCCGCCGCGAAGTATGGCTTAACGGGGACGCAGTTTTCCTGGTGCCGGAACGGGAAGTGAATACCGGACACCAGGCCCGGCCTTTTATTGTGCACACCGCTGGCATGGATATTACGGCTACGGGCACAAAGTTCAGGGTGACCGCGTACCGCCGCACCACCAAAGTACTACTGGAAACAGGCAGCGTGCATATTCATTTTAAGGATAAAAAACTGGCGGACCGCCGCCTGGAGCCGGGCCAGGTACTGATCTACAACGGGAAGGACCAGCCGCAGGTCCAATAAAAGATCCCGATACCCTGCCCCGGCAAAAGCCAGGACCGTACCGGGATTCCCACTCAGCACAGGATTGAATTGTTAACTATTTTTAACCGCCTTGATGGCTGCCTTGGCAGCTGCTATGGTAAAGTCAAGATCCGCCCGGGTCAAAGCATGGCTGATGAACCAGCTTTCAAAAGCAGAGGGCGGCAGGTATACCCCGCGTTCCAGCATGGCATGGAAGAAGCGTTTGAACAGCTCGTTGTTGGCACCGGATGCTGCGGTAAAATCAATGATCGGATATTCTGTAAAATGCACGCTCATCATAGAGCCGAGGTGATTGATCTGGTGGATGACCCCGGCGGCGCCCAGCGCTTCGCGCAGGCCGTTAACGAGATAGTTCTTTTTCTCTTCCAGCTGTTGGTAGATCACCGGGTTTTCCTGCAGGGTTTTCAGCAGGGTATAACCCGCTATCATGGCAATCGGGTTGCCGCTCAGCGTACCGGCCTGGTATATTTTACCCGCGGGGGCTATATGCTCCATGATCTCTTTGGGCCCTGCAAAAGCGCCTACCGGCATGCCGCCGCCAATGATCTTGCCAAAGGTGACCAGGTCTGCCCGGATGCCGAACAGCTCCTGGGCACCGCCCCGCGCCAAGCGAAAGCCGGTCATCACCTCGTCAAATATCAGCAGGATGCCGTTGTCGTCGCAGAGCTGGCGCAGGCCTTCCAGGAAGCCTGGCTGGGGCGGAATGCAGCCCATGTTGCCCGCTACCGGTTCTACAATAATGGCGGCTATCTGCTCGGGGTGCGCTGCCACCAGCTGTTCCACCGCGGGCAGGTTGTTATAGGGCGCTGTCAGCGTATCTTCCGCCACGGTTTTCGTAACGCCGGGCACGGATTGTATCTCCAGGGTGGCTACGCCGCTGCCGGCGCTTACCAGGAAAGCATCTGCATGGCCGTGATAATTCCCTTCAAACTTGATGAACCTGTTGCGCCCGGTATAGCCCCGGGCCAGCCGCAGGGCAGACATGCAGGCCTCTGTACCGGAGTTCACCATGCGCACCATGTCTATATTGGGCACCATGCTCACGATCAGCTCCGCTATCTTTATTTCCAGCTCTGTAGGCGCGCCAAATGAAGTGGAGTAGGTGGCATATTCCTGTATGGCCTTTACTACCGGCTCATACGCATGCCCCAGTATCATGGGCCCCCAGGAATTGATATAGTCTATATAGCGGTTCCCGTCCACATCAAACAGGTGGGCGCCCTGCGCGCTCCGCATGAATACAGGCGTACCGCCTACGCTTTTGAAGGCGCGCACCGGGGAGTTTACTCCGCCGGGAATAAGTTGCTGCGCCCGCTCGAATAGAACATTGCTTCGTGAATACATCATATTTCTTTTAGTGAAAAGTGAAGGGTGAAAAGTGAAAGGTAGAACAGGCGTTAACCGGTTGATTGAATCATACCTGTTAACAAACAAAAACACCTGTGTAAAACACTTCCTACATCCCCTAACTCTTCCTCTTTTATATAATCGAGATCAACCATTGTTTCTACTGCCGCATCCAGTTCAATAACAGAGCCTCTTGCTATTTCATAAAATCTTCTTCGCTCCTGGGGCGTACGCCTTGATGAACCTTCTGCTATATTTAATTTTACTGATAATGCAGCCCTGCGCACTTGCTGTAATAAATTATACTTCTCCTCCCAGGGTAATAGTTTAGTTATACAATAGCATTCCTTAACAAGCGCGCCCGCTACTTTATACACTCCAAGCTTTTTGTGGTTCAATGGAAGAAACATAACTTTTCCCGCGAAAGTACGGCATCTTCTCCATCCACCTTTCACCCTTCACCTTTCACCCTTCACTCCCATTTCCCTCTTTCATCCCTGAAGTAACCTGACCGCATCTTTGGCGAAATAGGTAGCGATCAGGTCTGCGCCTGCACGTTTGATGCTGGTCAGTATTTCCAGGATGGCCTTTTCTTCGTTCAGCCATCCCATGCGGGCGGCCGCTTTTACCATGGCATACTCGCCGCTTACATGGTAGGCGCTTACGGGAACGGATACACGGTCTTTTATCTGCCGCATAATATCCAGGTAGGCCAGGGCAGGTTTTACCATTACAATGTCCGCCCCTTCTTCCACATCCATCAGGGTTTCCTTAATGGCTTCCCGGGCATTGGCATAATCCATCTGGTAGGTCTTCTTATCACCGAAGCCGGGTGCGGAATCCAGCGCATCCCGGAAGGGACCGTAAAAGCAGGAGGCGTATTTGGCGCTGTAGGCCATAATGCCCACCTTGTCAAGGTTATTGGCTTCCAGTAGATTGCGGATGGCCAGTATGCGGCCGTCCATCATGTCGCTGGGCGCTACAAAGTCTGCGCCCGCCTGTGCATGGTTCAGGCTCATACGGGCCAGCACTTCCACGGTGGCATCGTTCACGATCTCCTGTCCTTTCACAATACCGTCATGCCCATAGGAGGAGTAGGGGTCCAGGGCTACATCGGTCATCACCACCATCCCGGGAACCGCGTCCTTAATGGCTTTAATGGCACGCTGCATCAGCCCGTCCGGGTTCACCGCCTCGGTGCCTTCGTTATCTTTCAGCTCGTCCGCGCATTTTACGAACAGCAATACGCTGCGGATGCCCATGCCCCACAGCTCCCGGGCTTCCTGCACGGTATTGTCCAGCGAGTAGCGGTAATAGCCGGGCATGGAGGCGATCTCTTCCTTCACATGCTCCCCCTCCGTAATGAACAGCGGTGCAATAAAGTCCGCAGGTGTCAGTATGGTTTCCGCTACCATCGCGCGTATGGCGGGGGAGGTTCTCAGTATCCTGTTACGTCGTATCATAGCTAATAATTTATTTAAAATCTTCCGTCAATCCATCCGCACCTTATTCTGCCCATTCCCGCGGCTTTAAATACTCCAGCAGCGTTGCTTCCGGGCTGCCCGGCGCAGGATGGTAATCGTATTCCCAGCGGGCCCGGGGCGGAAGGCTCATCAGGATGGACTCTATACGGCCGTTTGTTTTCAGCCCGAACAGGGTGCCCCGGTCGTGGATCAGGTTGAACTCCACGTACCGGCCGCGCCTGTACTCCTGCCAGTCCTTGTGGGCGGTGGTAAAGGGCATATCCTTCCTTTTCCGCACAATGGGCAGGTAGGCATCTGCCAGGGCCTTGCCGTTGGCCCGGGAAAAGCGGAACAGCTGTTCTGCATTCCTGCTGGCATCGGGGCGGAGGTAGTCGTAAAAGATGCCGCCAATGCCCCTGGCTTCATTGTTCCGGTGCCTGTTCACAAAATATTCGTCGCAATGCTTTTTGTACAGCGGGTACAGCTCGCTGCCAAAAGGATCGCAGGCCTGCTTGAAGGTGCGGTGAAAATGCCGCCCGTCCTCTTCAAAGATGTAGTAGGGCGTAAGGTCTGCGCCGCCGCCAAACCAGCTGTCCTTCAGCTGGTCCTGCTGGTCGTACAGCTCAAAATAGCGGAAATTGGCGTGCACGGTGGGCACAAAAGGGTTCAGCGGGTGTATGACCAGTGAAATGCCGCAAGCCATGAACCGGCTGTCTGTTACTTTGAACTGCTGCGCCATGGCTTCCGGCAGGGCGCCATGCACCACGGAGGTGTTCACGCCGCCTTTTTCAAATACGGCCCCGTCAGCGATCACGCGCGTTTTACCACCGCCGCCGCCGGGCCGCTCCCAGCGGTCTTCCCGGAAGGCGGCTTTCCCGTCAATGGCTTCCAGTGCGGCGCAAAGCTCGTCCTGCAGGTCGTGTATGAATGATATGAAGGAGTCCTTTACGTTCATGGTGATCAGTTGTTCTTTACCGTGTCCACAAAAGCCCGGGCATGGTCCACCGGTATATTGGGCAGGATACCGTGGCCCAGGTTGGCAATGTACCGTTGCTGGCCAAAGCCCTGCATCATGGCTTTTACAGCCTTTTTAATGTCTGGTATGGGCAGCAGCAGCCTGGCCGGGTCAAAGTTGCCCTGCAGGGTTACGTTGCTGCCGGCAAAGGCGCGGGCCTGCTGCGGCTGTATGCACCAGTCCACGCCCAGCCCGTGGGTACCGGTAGCAGCCATGGCTTCCAGTGCGTACCAGGCGCCTTTGGCAAATACGATCACGGGGCAGATGTCTTTCATGGCCGCTACGATCTGCCGGATATATTGCAGGGAGAAGGTCTCAAAATCTTCCGGGCCCAGCAGGCCGCCCCAGGAATCGAATAACTGTACGCAATCGGCCCCGGCGGCAGCCTGTTCCTTCAGGTAGGCAATGGTGGTATCTGTGAGCATCTGCAGCAGCTGGTGCGCTACCTGCGGCTGCTGGAAGCAGAAGCCTTTGGCCTCGTCAAATGTTTTGGAGCCTTTGCCCTGCACCATGTAGCAGAGCAGGGTCCAGGGTGCGCCGGCAAAGCCTATCAGCGGTACGCGGCCGTCCAGGGTCTGCCTGGTAAGGCGCAGCGCATCAAATACATAATGCAGGGTATCCTTTACATCCGGCACGCGCACACGTTGCAGGTCGGCGGCGCTCTTTACCGGTGCGGGCAGCACAGGGCCTACCTTTTCCACCAGCTGCACCTCCAGTCCCATGGCCTGGGCTACCACCAGTATGTCGGAAAATATAATGGCGGCGTCCACGCCTACCTGGTCCACCGGCATCACGGTGATCTCGGTGGCCAGCTCGGGGTGCTGGCAGCGTTCAAAAAAGGAATACTTGTCCCGCAGCCTGATATAGTCCGGCAGGTAGCGCCCGGCCTGGCGCATCATCCATACAGGGGTGCGTGCTGTTGTTTCTCCGCGTAAAGCTCTCAGCAAAAGGTCATTCTTCAGTGCGCTCATTCGTAGCAGTTATGTTTTTAAAATAAAATATAGCGGTTTGCACCATGCTTTCCGCACTGGGCGCGGTGCTGATAATGATCCGGTTATCGGTAAGGTTCTCCAGCGCAGCAGCGGTGGTCCGGCCAATGGCAAAGCACACCGTATCCCTGGGCAGCCGGTTCACGCTGAAAAAGCTGGCCACTGCGCTGGGACTGAAAAAGAACATCCCGTCATAGTCCGATGTAGTGACAACGGGGGTGGGCACATTCTCATATAGCACGATCTCATGTACCCGGATGTCCTGCTGCGCAAGGATGGCGGGCAGCTCATCCCGGCGCTGCCGGCTGCAGAAGAAGTATACTTCCTGCACATTGCCCGACTGTATAACAGCATGGGCCAGGTCGGTGGCGTTGGCAGCCGTGGCTTTTACCGGGCAGCGGGGGAGCGTTTCCGTTACCGCCTGCAGGGTAGCGCCTTCCAGGCAGCAAATGTTCCAGCCGCTTGCCACCTGGCAGGTATCACCCCCGCGCAGGTAGGTATCCATTACACGCACTGCATGGGCGCTGGTAAATACCGCTGTAATTGACTGTGGCAGCAGCTGTTCAATCACGCGCCACAGCTCCTCCGTTATAATGGGCCGTATATCTGTAAATGCCTGCGCGCTGATATCCAGTCCCTGGCCGGCTGCTTTTTCCAGCAGGCGGGCGGACAGGGGCCTGGTGCACAATATGCGAGGGCGTTCATTCAGCATGTTTGATCTCCGCTACTATTTTATCGCCGCCCCTGGACAGTATTTCCTGTGCGGCGGTTTTGCCCAGGTCTGCTGCAGCTTCTACGGGCACCTGTTTGGCAGCTTCCAGGAAGGTTTGGCCATCCAGGCTGCTCAGCTCTCCTGTAAAATACAGCCGGTTGTCACGAATATAGGCATACGCGCTGATAGGGGTGGAGCAGCCTCCCAGCAGGGTGCGCAGGAAATCTCTTTCCACGTGGGTGCAGAGCGCGGTTGCTGCATGGTTCAGGGGTGCGCAGGCTTCCCGGCAAAAGGTATCGTCCTCCCGGCATACGGCCGTTACTGCTCCCTGTGCAGGAGCGGGCAGCATCCAGTCCAGCTCAATGGATCTTTCGGGCCGCAGGCGCACCCTTTCCAGCCCGGCAGCGGCAAAAATAGCGCCATCCCAGGGCTCGGCAGCCAGTTTTTGCAGCCGGGTATTCACATTGCCCCGCAGGTTGTGTACCTGGTGCTGCGGGAAGCGGCGCAGCCACTGGGCCTTGCGCCGCAGGCTGCTGGTAGCAATATGGGCGGTATAATCCTTTTGCTCCAGGAAAGCAGTATCCTGCTTGTATACCAGCAGGTCGCGCACCGGGCCTCTTTCCAGCACGGCCGCCTGTACAATATTTTCGGGCAACTGGGTAGGAACGTCTTTCAGGGAGTGCACGGCAATATCGATGCGGTTGTTCAGCAGGGCAGCGTCCAGCGCTTTGGTAAAGATGCCCTGTACGCCTATCTCGTACAAAGGAGTGACCAGGTCAATATCTCCTTCGCTTTTGATCAGCACCAGCCTGGTGGCATAGCCCCGGGCAGTCAATAAGTCCTTTACCAGGTTGGCCTGCCAGAGGGCCAGCTGGCTTTCCCGGGTACCTATCCGTATTTCTTTTTGCATGAATTAATCCTGGTTAATACCGGTCTCAAAAATGTCGTTGATCATAGCGATGTACTGGTCGCTCTTGTCGGTTTCCTTGCGCACCTTGCCAGCCATCAGGTTGATCATTTTCTGTATGATGCGGGAAGAAACTTCCTCCATATCTTCCAGGTTGTAGTGCGCGCCGTTCTTCTGCTGCTGTATTTCCCGGGTATGGATCTCCTGGAGCTTGTCCTTTACGGCTTTCAGCACTACGGCATGTTTACGCATTTTGTACCAGTAGAGGAATTCCGCCATGTGCTCGTCTATCATGGCCAGTGCCTTGGGCACTTCCTGCATGCGCATCTGCAGGGTCTCGTCCTGCACTTTGGACAGTTCGTCCACGTTCACCAGCTGGATGTGCGGCAGCTCGCCTACGGCCGGTTCCACGTTGAAGGGAATAGAGAGGTCGATAACCAGCTTGGGAGCGGCGGATTGCAGGTGCGAGGCCAGCACGGTAGGTTGCGGCGCATTGGAAGCCACCAGTATCACGTCGGCCTGCTGCAGGGCAGGCGCCAACGCATGCCAGGGAGCGGACCGCAATCCGTGCAGGCCCGCAAATTCCGCTGCCACGGCTTCTGTGCGGTTGATGAGCGTAATATCCTTCACGCCCAGGTACTCCATCATGTTCTTGCAGGTGTTGCGGCCTATCTTGCCTACGCCTACCAGCACCACTTTTTTATGCTGTATGTCCGGCACCTGCTTTTCCAGCAGGCGCACGGCGGCAAAAGCCACGGAAACCGTGCCCGCGCTCAGCCCTGTTTCATTTTTTATCAGCTTGGATACCTGCAGCACACTGTTTACCAGCCTTTCCAGGAAGCCGCCCAGGCAGCCGTTTGCCTTGGCAAAGCGGGAGGCGGTGCGCAGCTGCCCGATGATCTCGTAATCGCCCAGTATCTGTGAGTCCAGCCCGGTGCCTACCTGGTATAGATGTTTCACGGCATCTTCACCGGAACGGATGTAGGCCAGCTGTGCAAACAGGTTGCAATCGCCGCTGGTGGCCTTGCAGATCAGTTCCATGAGCTGCTGTGCGCTGGGCGCAAAACCGTATATTTCAGTTCTGTTACAGGTAGAAAGTACGAAAAGGTCATCCAGTTGTAGTGCCCTTGCCTGCTCCAGCAGGTGCCCGTATTGTGCCTGGTTGATGGCAAAGAGTCCTCTGATAGCAGCATCTGTTTTCTTGTAGTTGATACCAATACTGTGAAAATTGGTAATATCTTTTGAATAGCTGACCTGCATTATTTCCATATAAGCTTCCGGCTGCAAAAATACTGGCATACGCAGCAAACACGGGCTTCTTGCTGTCATTAGTGTGTCATTTGTGCTGTTTATGACAATCATAAGACAATGCCTGCGGATGCTACTGCTGCGGAGGTAAAAAACAATGATTTTTATCAGGTTTGCTGCTGATGCTAATCTAACAATTGCATGACATTTTTCACAACATCAACCTGAAAGAACCGTTACTTTTGCAACAATTTCTGAATAATGGAAGCGAAAACTGATACAGGGATCGTATTGATGAATCTCGGTTCTCCTGATTCTACCGCCGTTCCCGATGTGCAACGTTACCTGAACGAGTTCCTGATGGATAAAAGGGTGATTGATTACCCTTACTTGTTACGCTGGCTGCTGGTGACCCGTATCATTGTGCCCCGGCGTGCGCCCAATTCTGCAGCGGCCTACCGCTCCATCTGGTGGGAGGAGGGGTCCCCGCTGATAGTGCTTACGCAGCAGCTGCAAAAAGCAGTGCAGCATGACCTGCAGCTGCCCGTGGAAATTGCCATGCGGTACGGCAATCCTTCCCCGGCAGCAGCATACGACAGGCTGCTGCAACAAAACCCGCAGCTGAAGGAAGTGATCCTGCTGCCGCTGTACCCCCACTACGCCATGTCATCCTACGAAACGGCCGTGGAGTATGCCAGGGAGATCCACAGGAAAAAACGCTATCCCTTTAAGCTCACCATCATTCCCCCTTACTATAACGAACCGGATTACATTAATGCCGTGGCAGAAAGCATGCGGCCCTATCTGCAGCAGGACTATGACCATGTGCTGTTCAGCTATCACGGGGTACCGGTAAGGCATATACGAAAAGGAGATATTACCGGCAGGCACTGCCTGCAGGTGGAGGACTGCTGCCATGTGCCTTCAAAAGCGCACGGGTTTTGCTACCGCCACCAGGTATACAATACATCAGAGCTGGTGGCGGACCAGCTGGGGCTGCCCGCCGGCAGGTGGAGCGTTTCCTTCCAGTCCAGGCTGGGCCGGGAGGAGTGGCTGCAGCCCTATACAGCAGAGCGGCTGGAGCAGCTGCCCAGGGAGGGAAAGAAAAAGCTGCTGGTGGTATGCCCGGCCTTTGTGTCCGACTGCCTGGAAACGCTGGAAGAGATTGCTGTGGAAGGAAAGCACTCATTCATCAACAACGGTGGCGATAGCTTTACCATGATCCCCTGCCTCAATGTGCATCCGCTGTGGGTGCAGGCAGTGGTCAAATGGTGCGAGCAACTAGTTACAAACTAGCTATTGGCAGTTAGCTGCGTAGCTTCTGGCAACAGGCAATAGCTAACAGTAAGAGGTCCGTAGCTACGCAGCTAATAGCCAGCTGTTAACAGCTATATTATGACCAACACAACCATCATTGCCGGCGCCGGAATTGCCGGGCTCACCATCGCTTATGAGCTGCAGAAACGGAACATGCCCTACCTGCTGATGGAAGCAGGGCCGGAGGCAGGCGGTGTAGTGCGCTCCTTGCACAGGAACGGTTTTGAGCTGGATGCCGGGCCTAATTCCATAGGCGCTACGCCGGCTACCCTGGCCTTTTTCCGGGAAATAGGGTTGGGGAGCGAGCTGCTGGAAGCTACAGCAGCAGGCAAAAACCGCTTCCTGGTGCGTCATGGCCGTTTACACCCGGTATCTCCCAATCCTGTTAAAATATTGTCCTCCCCTTATTTAAGCGGCACTGCCAAGTGGCGCCTGTTCACCGAGCGCTTCCGGGCACCGCAGCCACCGGCTGCAGAGGAATCCGTAACTGCCTTTGTGCGCCGCCGTTTTAACCAGGAGATCTGTGACTACCTGTTTGACCCCATCCTGTCCGGCATCTATGCCGGAGACCCTGCCCGGCTTTCCGTGAATGAAGTGCTGCCTTTCCTGCCTGAATGGGAAAAGGAGTATGGCAGCGTTACCAAAGGACTGTTCCGGAACAAGGGCCTGATGGCCGGCCGCAGGATCGTGGCCTTTAAAGGCGGAAACCAGGTGCTGGTACAGCGCCTGCAGACGCTGCTGCACGAGCCGGTGCGCTATCATTGCCGCATTACCGGCGTGGAATCTGCAGCAGCAGGATATACGGTGAAATATGACGCTGGCGGGCAAACGGAAACCATCCCTGCCGCCCGCGTGCTGTTTACCACCCCCGCCTATGCCACAGCAGGGGCATTACAGGGCCTGGACCCTGTGCTGGCACACCAGCTGCATGCTATCCATTACCCGCGTATGGGCGTGCTGCACCTGGGATTTGACAGAGAAGCGGTGCGGAATATGCCCCAGGGCTTTGGCTTCCTGGCGCCTGCTGCCGTGCAGCTACATTTCCTGGGCGTAATCTGTAATTCGGAAATATTCCCTTCCCGTGCGCCGGCCGGCCAGGTATTGTTTACCGTGTTCACCGGCGGTGTACAGCAGGAGCATTTCTTTGATGAAATGAACGACGATGCCCTGCAACAGAAAATACTGGAAGAGCTTACCACCCTGCTGCAGTTGCAACGCCCGCCCCTGCTGCGGCATTTCAGCCGCTGGGACAAAGCTATTCCGCAGCTGAACACCGGGCACCGGCAGGTCCGCGCCGCGGTGCAGGATTTTGAGCAGCGGTTCCCCGGTATTCATATCAGCGGCAATTACCTGAGCGGGGTAGCCGTGCCGGCCATTATACAGCATGCCGCCGTGCTGGCGGAAAAGTTGTCATCTGCGCAATAAGCCCTGCTGTTTTTAACGATGGTTTCCCTTTTTTTCTTTAAATTCCATTATAAAATTCCACCAGATGATTGCAGGAGTACTTAAAGAAAAAACAGGAGAATCACGCGTGGCACTGGTGCCGGAGATCGTAAAGCAGCTGGTCAGGCAATCGGTAACTGTCTGGGTGGAAGCAGGCGCCGGTGTGCTGGCCTTTTATCCCGATGAGGCCTATACGGAGGCAGGGGCAGTGATAAAGCCCGCCGCCGACATCCTGCAACGGGCGGACCTGCTCCTGGGCATTGGCCTGCGCGACCATTATATCCGGGAAGCCGTTCCCGAAGGCAAAACGCTGGCAGGCGTTTTCCAGCCGCTGTACAACGCCGGCCTGATGCAGGAGGCCGCTGCCCGCCGGCTTACGCTTTTCAGCCTTGACAGCATTCCCCGTACCACCCGGGCGCAGAGCATGGATGTGCTCAGCTCCCAGGCCAATATTGCCGGTTACAAGGCCGTATTGCTGGCCGCTTATACCTATAGCCGTTATTTTCCCATGTTCATGACCGCTGCCGGCAGCATAGCGCCGGCTAAAGTGCTGGTGCTGGGCGCGGGCGTAGCCGGTTTGCAGGCTATTGCCACAGCCCGGCGCCTGGGCGCGGTAGTGGAGGTGTTTGACACGCGCCCCGCAGTAAAGGAGGAAGTGATGAGCCTGGGCGGTCGCTTTGTGGAGGTGGAAGGAGCGGCAGATGCCAGCCGGGCAGGCGGCTATGCCGTGGAGCAGACGGAAGCGTACAAACGCCGGCAGGAAGAGAAAATAGCGGAAAGCATCGCCAAAGCGGATATTGTGATCACCACTGCCCAGATACCCGGCAAACCCGCACCGGTGCTGGTAACCCGGCCCATGCTGGAACGCATGCGCCCCGGCGCGGTGATCGTGGACCTGGCTGCCGCTACCGGCGGCAATACGGCGCTTACGCAGGACAACAGCACTGTGCAGCACAACGGTGTTACCATTATTGGCAATTCCGCCCTGGCCGGCACCATGCCGGCAGATGCCAGCAAGCTGTATGCCAGGAACCTGTTCAACTTCCTGCAGCTGATCATCCGCAACGGGCAGCTGGATCCCGATTTTGAGGATGATATTGTGCAGGGCGCCTGCATTACCCGCAACGGCGCTATCGTAAATGAAAGGGTGAAAGCCCAGGGCAGCCTGATGGTGTAAGGTGCCGCCTCCACAGACTATTTGCAACCGATAATACACAACTTATGATCGCTTCCTTTCTCTCTTTTATTCAACAACATCTTGAGCTGATCTACATCGTGATACTATCCGTGTTCCTGGGCATAGAGGTCATATCCCGGGTGCCTTCCGTGCTGCACACGCCGCTGATGAGCGGCGCCAATGCCATTCACGGCGTGGTGATTATCGGCGCTATCATTGTAATGGGAGAGGCGCCGGCGGATAATTACCTGGCGCTCGTGCTCGGCTTCCTGGCCGTTATACTGGGCACGTTGAACGTAGTAGGCGGCTTTGTGGTGACGGACCGGATGCTGGAAATGTTTAAATCCAGGTCCGGCCGTTCCGGCAGGCAAAGTTCATAATACGTGCAGTCCACGGAATTTAAATCGTTTAGTATGTTATCCATCATCTACCTGATCGGCTCTGTTACATTCATTATCGGCCTTAAAATGCTCAGCCACCCGGCCACTGCCCGGAAAGGCAACCTGGTGGCTGCCGGCGGCATGACACTGGCCATACTGGGCACTATCTTCCTGTACCGGCATAACGGGGAGCGCCTGCACAATTATGGATGGATATTTGCCGGCCTGCTGATAGGCGGTATTATTGGCGTGCTGGCTGCGCGAAAAGTGAAGATGACAGCCATGCCGGAAATGGTAAGCCTCTTCAATGGCATGGGCGGGGCCTGCGCTGCCCTGATATCGGTGGTGGAGTTCAATCATATGATCACTGTGCCACCTGCCGGCGGCATTATTCCCGCTGTGATCAACGCTATTACAGACACCGGTCCTGCATCGCTGAGCGGCCGAACGCTCATCATCCTGCTGGGGCTGATCATTGGCACGGTATCCTTTGCCGGCAGCATGATCGCCTGGGGGAAGCTCAACGGGCGTATCCGCGATTTTGCATTCGGCGGACAGCATATTGTGAACCTGCTGGTGCTGGGTGTTTCCCTGGCTGCAGCCGTTTACCTGGTGGCAGCGATTGACCGGCATGTGCAGCCGGCGCTGACAGCCGGGCTGGAGCTGCGGCTGCATGCAGACGGCATTATACGGTGGCTGTTCTACCTGGTGCTGTTGCTGTCCGTTGTGTATGGTGTGTTATTCGTTATGCCCATTGGCGGTGCGGACATGCCCGTGGTGATCTCCCTGCTGAACTCTTTTACCGGCGTGGCAGCGGCCTGCGGCGGTTTCCTGTATAACAATCCCGTGATGCTGACAGGTGGCATACTGGTAGGTTCTGCCGGCACTATCCTCACCATCCTGATGTGCCGGGCCATGAACCGCTCCCTGAAGAATGTGCTGATCGGCTCCTTTGGCAGCGTCAAAACCGGCGTAGCCAAAGAGCAGGGGCAGTACAAAGCCATTTCCATTGCAGATGCGGCCGTAGTGCTGGGCTATGCGCAGAAGGTGATTATTGTACCGGGCTATGGCCTGGCTGTAGCACAGGCCCAGCATGCCTGCCATGAGCTGGAGAAGCTGCTGGAGGACCGGGGCGTGAGCGTGCAATATGCTATTCACCCGGTGGCGGGCCGCATGCCGGGGCATATGAACGTATTGCTGGCAGAAGCAGACGTGCCCTATGAAAAGCTGCAGGAAATGGAGCAGGCCAATGAGGCTTTCCCTACCACCGATGCCGTGCTGGTGCTGGGCGCCAACGATGTAGTGAACCCGGCCGCCAAACATGACCCGGACAGCCCCATTTACGGGATGCCCATACTGGAAGTGGAGCAGGCCAGGATGGTGATCGTGAACAAACGCAGCATGAAGCCGGGCTACGCCGGTATAGAGAACGATCTTTTCTTCCAGCCCAAAACGTCCATGCTGTTTGGCGATGCCAGAGAGGTGCTGCAGCAGCTGATAGCGGAGATCAAGCAGGTGTAGACAATTGTAAATTCCTATAATTACTTTTGCCCCAAAGTATTCATGTGTCATCCTACCTACCATCCGCATTACTCACTTCCCTGGAGGGGCTGCCGGGCTTTGACCGTGCAGCGTTTGAGCAGGTGCATGCCGCCGGTGAGCGGGTAACTTCCCTGCGTTTGAATCCTGCCAAGCTGCAGGAGAAAGAGCTGGCGGAAAAAGTACTGGGGTCATTAAGCCCGGTCCCGGTACAGCCGGTGCCCTGGTCGCAGTACGGGTATTACCTGCCGCAGCGGCCCTCCTTTACCCTGGACCCGTTCTTTCATGCAGGCGCTTACTATGTGCAGGAAGCATCCTCCATGTTCCTGGAGCATGCCATACGGCATACCTGCAACCTGGCGCAATCTTTGACAGTGCTGGACCTGTGCGCAGCGCCAGGTGGCAAAAGCACCCTCCTGCAATCCATTATCAGCACCGGCAGCCTGCTGGTAGCCAATGAGGTGATCCGCGCCCGGGCCGGCCTGCTGGCAGATAATATCAGCCGCTGGGGGGCCGCCAACGTGGTGGTGACCAACAACGACCCGCGGGATATGGCCCGCCTGCCCGGCTTTTTTGATGTGATGGTGGTAGATGCGCCCTGCTCGGGTTCTGGGCTGTTCCGCCGCGATCCAGCGGCAGTGGAAGAATGGTCGCCGGAAAATGTAGCGCTGTGCAGCCAGCGGCAGCAGCGCATACTGGCAGATGCCTGGCCGGCGTTAAAGGAAGGGGGCGTCCTCGTATACTCCACCTGCTCCTATTCCCGGGAGGAGGACGAGGCCATACTGGACTGGATCTCCACAGAGCTGGAGGCCGAGCATGTGCCGCTGCCGGTAGAAGCCTCCTGGAACATTGTAACCACTTTGTCGGATAAACGAAATTGCGAAGGCTACCGTTTTTACCCGGATAAAGTGATGGGCGAAGGTTTTTTCATGGCCTGCTTCCGCAAAACAGGCGGCGGCAGCTGGCAGCCCGGCAAACGGAGAGGTACCCTGCCGGCGCTGTCCGGAAAGGACCGGGAAAAGCTGCAACCCTGGGTACGGAACGTAGAGGAACTATACTGCATGGAACACCAGGGTGACGCCATTTTGCTGCCGCCGGATATGGCAGCTATTGTGCCGGTATTGCAACAACACTTATATTTGCGCAAGGCCGGCGTAAAGGCCGGCCAGCTTACCTCACGGGAACTGGTGCCGGATCACCAGCTGGCTGCCAGCACGTTAACCGCTGCAACAGTGCCGCGCGTAGCATTAACGCGCGAACAGGCGTTACAGTACCTGCGCAAGGAAGATCCCGCCGTGCAGCCAGCCGTAAAGGGATGGGCGCTGATGCAGTACGAAGCTATGCCGCTGGGATGGGCAAAAATATTGCCGAACCGCATCAATAATTATTATCCTAAAGAACTCCGTATTTTGAAAGAGATCTAGGGTTTTTACATCACCGGTATTCGGGAATTTTTCATTTTTTACGCATATATTCGTTGCCGGAAAATGCGTTTGCATATAAAAGAGTTTAGTATGGTAAGATCATTTTTGATAATAGCAGGCATTATGTTGGGAGCGGCAGTAGCACAGGCGCAGGAAATGCTGCAGGTGCAGGGAATAGCGCCGGACCTGTACCTGGTGCACACCGTTCAGAAAGGAGAAACTTTTTATAGCCTCTCACGCACATACAGCATTCCCCCCAAAGAAATTGCGGCGGAAAATCATCTTACTTTTGAGCAGGGACTGCAGATAGGGCAGCAGGTAAGGATACCGCTTACCAGCAGCAATTTTACGCAGGGCAGCAATGCCGCAGGCGGTACGCCCGTATATCATAAGGTAATAGAAAAAGAAACGTTATACCGTATCAGCGTCAACTATAACAAGGTGCCGCTGGATAATATCCGCCACTGGAACAACTTCAGCGGCGACGGCGTACAGAAGGACAGCTACCTGATCGTAGGCTGGTTAAAAAGCGGTAATGGCGCTGCGGCACCTGCCTATACGCAAACGCCTGTGAGCCCCGCTCCGGCCAGCACCGCTCCCGCCAGCCCCATACCGGCGCCGCCGGCCACAGCAACCTCCATGGCCAGGGAGGAACAGGCATCTGCATCCATTACGCCCGCGCCGCCTGTACTAACACCTGCAGCGCCAGTGCAAACCGGTACGGGCAGCACCACTGCCACGCATGATACCGGTGCCGGCTCCATAGCAGGAACAACGCCTGCCGCCCCGGCAGCTACCCCGCCACCCGCCACCGGCTCTTTTGAGCAGATATACCTGCAGCAAACGGCCGGCAGGAAGGTGACCACGGAAAAAGGCCCCGGCGCCTGGTTCAAGAGCAATGCCACAGCCGGGAAATACTACGCGCTGCACAACACCGCATCCCGCGGTACCATCGTAAAAGTGACCAACCCGCTCAACGGGAGATCGATCTATGCAAAGGTGCTGGAAGCTATTCCGCAAATGAAGCAGAATGAAGGGCTGATCATCAAGCTCAGCGATTCTGCTATCAATGCCCTGGGCACCAACGAAGCCAAGTTCTATTGTGAGCTGAGCTACGAGAAATAAGATCATCATCAGCGCAGGATCGCGTACAGAACGGTTATCAGGAGGTGAAGGCGTCTTCTCATAAAACAGGGGGATAGTAATTAGGCAGCCTGCCTGTATTATGAGCTGGCGACCTTCAGGTGGTTTTTCATCAGCTGGAGAAGTGATGAGGAGTGCTGTTGCCAGAACTGATGTCCTCCCTTGAACCGGTACACAGGTACCGGCCAGACCGTTTCATTACCCCAGGCATATGATTCTTCTATCGTTATTGTATCATCCTGCCCGGCAAATACCGTAACAGGAACAGGAGAGGGGGGAGCAGAACGGTATTCGTATTGTATAAGTGCGTCAAGGTCTGCCCGGATCACCGGCTCGTACAGCACCCGGAACGCCTCCGTTTTAAAGATAGCAGCAGCTTCTCCCATCAGGTGCTGCACCCTGTCCACGGTTTCCTGCCGCTGCAAGGTCTCCCTCCTGGCTTTAGTCATAGCTACAGACGGGCCGGCAAAGCCTGATACGAATAAATGTAAGGGCAGCGGCTGTTGCTCCGCTGCTACCTGCTGTAACAGCAGGTAAGCAAGTAATGCCCCCATACTATGACCGTAAAAAGCATATGGTTGCTGCAGCATGGTCTTGATATGGTCATAACAATCACTTACCATTGCCTCAAGGCGGCCGGGCAGCGGTTCTGCAAACCTGGCTCCCCGGCCGGGCAGCTCCAGCGGGATAATATGGAGACCTTCACACGCAGATTGCTGCAAATGATGGTAGGAATGCGCGCTGGCGCCGGCAAATGGCAAACAGAATAGATTTATATTCATTTGGACACTATTTTCTATCATGACCTGGTAACTGCTTCTGTAAACAATTCAATAGTAGGATACTTAAAGATAGCCCGGACATCAGCATGCGGGTATTCAACGCTGATGCTGTTATACAATGCTATGATATCTATGGAGCTTCCTCCCAGCTTAAAGAAATTATCCCGGACCCCGATAGGCTTAACGCCCAGTATTGTTTCCCACAAATGCTTCATTTTTTCCTCTGCAGCGTTCCTGGGCGCAATATGCGTTTCTTCTGGCTGGAGCAGTGGCAGCAGTTTGCTTTTATCTATCTTCCCGTTGGTATTGGTGGGAAATCTCTCTACTGCTATAAGGAAGGACGGGATCATGTTGTGCGATAGCTTGCTGCGCAAATATTCCAGTATCGACTGCTCATACTGCCGGCTCATAGCGGCATCGGCAGGCTCCGTTCTCCTGTAAAAGGCTGCCAGCCGCCATTCATTGTTCTTTTCTACCGGCAGTACCACGCACTCCGCTATACCGGGGAACTGTAGTAAGGTATGCATGATCTCACCCGGCTCTATCCGGAAACCATTGATCTTCACCTGGTCATCGCTTCGTCCCATAAATTCCAGGTTCCCGTCGGGCATCCATCTCGCCAGGTCGCCTGTATTGTACATCTTTTTCCCGGGATCGCGCCAATGAGGTACAAATTTTTCCCGCGTCAGCTCATCCAGACCAAGGTAACCAATGGCCAGTCCTTCTCCGGAGATATATAAGTTGCCCGTCACTCCTAGGGGTAACGGCTGCCTGTTGCTGTCCAGTACATAGAGTTGCGTATTGGCAATGGGGGAGCCAATAGGTACCCGTAGGCCTGTTTCTTTACGTGCCTTGTAAATGGTTGCGCAAACAGCATATTCTGTTGGCCCATACGCGTTATAATAGTTGAGCATCTGGCTGAAAGAGCGGGCATGGGCCGGGTGGGCGGCTTCGCCGGCCGTTATCAGCACCCGGAGAAAGCCGAGCTGGCCCGGTGGTAGAATGCTCACATAGGAGGGGGGAAGCGTGGCTACGGTAACGCCTTGCTGCTTTATGTGAGACAGGAACTGCCCGGTATCCCATAATATCCCCTCGTCCACTACTACCAGGGTGGCGCCGCAATAGAGCGCCATGAAATATTCGGAAATGGAGGCGTCGAATGAAACAGAAGAAAATTGCAAAACCCGGTCCTCAGGCCGGATATCAAATCTCCTGATCTGGTCCAGCGACATATTCACGTTGCTCCTGTGCGCGATCACCACACCTTTGGGAGCGCCCGTAGAGCCTGAAGTATAAATGATATAAGCCGGGCTTTCTGCCTGTGCTTTCCCGGCAGGGTTCTCTGTAGGGAAAGCCGCTATCTCCCGGAGCAGCTGTTCGCCCAGCTTTACAGTGCCGGTAGTACCGCTGCCGGGGCTGCCCGGCGTTTCATCCGTTATCAGCAGGCTGGCGCCCGCATTGCGTAATATAAAGCGGGTCCGCTCCTCAGGCAGTGTATGGTCTATTGGAAGGTATACCGCTCCCGTTTTGAGAACGCCCAACATACAAATGACCTGCCACTCAGACCGGGGCAGGCAAATGCCTAATATATCTCCCGGCTGGATGTGGTAATGGGCTATCAGGAAATAGGCAAGTTGATTGGCTGTTTCATTAAGCTGCCGGTAGGTAAGTCTTTTTTCATTGTAGATCACCGCCGGTTGATCGGGTGTTCGTGCTGCCTGCTGTTGAAAAAGCATGTGCATGGTAGCCTCGTGAGGAAAAGACATGCCGGTGTCATTGAACCTTGCCAGCATATCGGCCTCCTCCCTGCTTAAAATGCTGATGTCTGACAACGGGGTATCCGGGGCAGACAGGTACGAAAGAAAGGAATGGACATGCTTTTCAATGTAATGCACCCACCAGGCTTCAAAAGCAGCGGTGTTATAGTGGATAGTACAGGATAACCCCGGTGCCTGCGGCCTGATATCTATCACCATGTCGTACCTCGTAGCCATATCAGCAGTATTGAAGCGGTAGTGCAGGCCTTCATACCTGAGTAGGATGTTGCTATGATAAAGGTCGGTTTCGTAATCTGCACTAACGGTCAGCTGCAGGGGAAAGTTCTGGAACTGGTAATGTGCTTTTAAACCTTGCTTGCACATTTCGATGTATGCAGCCAGTGTTTGCCCGCCTGCTGTCATCCGCAAGGGAACAACCGGTTCGTAAACGGTGCCTGGCTCCAATGGTTTGTACAAGGGAGTATGGATAATAACATCCTCTCTTCCTGAATATTTGTGCAACAGGAAAGTAAAAGCAGCAAAAAGTAATGCAAATCTGCCCGGCTGTTGCTGCCGGGTATAGGCATCAATGAGGGCCGCCGTTTCCGGGACTATTGGGAAAGTAAACCGGGAAAAGCCCGTCGGTTCCCCCGGAGTGGCCTGCTGCCGGTATATAAAATGGCGGGGTTCGGTAGCATTGTGTCTCCAGAAGGTGAAATAAGGTTTATAGTTTTCGGTGGTAAACAACAAGGTGTTCAATGTTTCCATAGATCAGCGTTTTTACGTGCTTAGAAACCGAAATCAAGTGCATCTTCCTTTTTACTATGGTCATCCTTTCGCCGGAACAAGGGTTTGAGCTGTTCCATTATAGTGGTTATATCACCCGGCGTTGTGTCAGGTGAGAACAGGCCTTTGCTATGCCATTGCGCTTCATCCAGCGTAATGGCCCATGCGTTGATCCAGGGCCGTTTTTCTATAAGCGTTTTCTTGCCAGGATGAACATCTTCCAGCGCCAGCCAGAAGATCGCCTGCACCAGGGCTTCCAGGTCCCGCAGGTTCTGTACATGCGCTGCTTTTAGCTCGTCCGTGATCTCCTTTTTCCTGATGTTCCTGTCGTAAATATTTTTAAGAAAAGGAATGGACAGGTAGTCAATAAAGTCGAAAGTGTAGGCATTGCCGGTCAAATGCTTCCATTCATTAAAGAACCGCTCCACTGTATAGGCCAGTGCAAAGAACCTCAGGGAGATCTCTTTCAATGCCGCATGTCGCTCCCGGTTATGGAATACGGCGCCAAACATTTTGGGCCCTATAAAGGACCACCCTGCTGCCACATCCCATATATAGCTGAGCGCCATTAGCATATCCAGGTGAAAATAAGTATAGGATGATTGTATGGATTCGGTCAGCCACTTATTCATGCCGATGATAAAGCTGTTATATTCATCTACCCATTCTGTCCAGTTAGTGCTGGTCCGCAGATCGGCACGGACCATTTCGGTGACCATGGAATTCTCAAATGCAATGAAATTGGAGCCGGGTGAGTAAAACGGATCTGTAAAAACACCTGCATCACCTACGCAGGCCCACCTGTTACTGGAAAATACCTGCGTGGAGCTGTAGCTGTAGTTTTTCATTTTCAGGAAATCCAGCACTTCATATCCTTGCAGGTGCCCGGATAATACGGGTTCATGCTCCTGTAGCCATGCCAGCGCCTTTTCCATTGTATTGTATGATTCAAAAGGATGGATACTGTCCGCAGTAACGATGCCTATGCTGGTATTCCCGGATGCCAGCGGGATCAGCCATACCCAGTATCCTTCGCCCATAAGATGGGTAGTGGAAAAGTACCGGCTGCCGTACGGCACTCTCAAATGAAAGCCGCTGTCTTTGGCGTCTGCCATATTATCAATATCCAGCCTGCCTTTTACCCGCCACCAGGCTGCGCTGTGCGAATAAGACGCCCGCTGCTGCAATCCCAGCTGGCGTTGAAGAAGGCATCTGCGCCCGCTGGCATCTGCTACCCATTTGGCAGCAGCGGTGGTCGTCTGTCCTGCGCCACACTGGTAGCTGACCAGGTGCGGCTCGCCTGGCTCATTGATGGAGATCGTTTGTACAGTGGCATTTGGAACGATCTCTACGCCGCTCTGCAGGTTCATCCTGTACAGGTCATTTTCCAGTATGCTCCTGTCTATCTGGAAGGAATTGTAGGGGGCATACCGTGTAAGCCCGATTTCCGGCCGGCGGGAAATGCATCCTTTTGTATCGCCAATAAAGTATCTTAAACCAAATTTGATGAAATGATTATTGTTAAGGTAGGTCTGCAGCTGTAATACCTCGCCCAGGTAAAAACTGGATATCTCTACTGTTGATTCTCCTACCTTGAAATCGTTCCAGGCCAGCGGGAACCCGTTTTTTGCGATCATCAGCACAGAAATATCCGGCATGTTCAGCTTCAGCTGGCGTGCAAGCGTTTGTGCCGCCAGGCCGCCTCCGCATATGATCACATCATAGGTGCGGCTGGTTTTCTTTCCGTTATCAGTTGACATAATGTATAAATTATGGTAAGAGCATGGTTACAGCGATTCAAAGCGCGCCTGAAAAAAGCGGAGATGTGCAGGTTCATAGACCATTTTTAATCCGCGTATCCTGTTCCTGTTCTCAAATGCCTGCATTACGGCGGCAGCTACCACATCCATGTGCCTATAGGTATATACCCGCCTGGGGATAGCCATGCGAACAAGCTCCAGTTTAGGATAGTTATGTTCTCCTGTTGCTTTGTTGCGCCCGGCAGAAACGATGCCCCTTTCAATTACCCTTACGCCGGAATTCAGGTATATTTCAACGGTAAGCGCATGCGCAGGAAACACATCCTGCGGCAGGTGCGGCAGAAAGGCCGCGGCATCCAGGAAAACGCCATGCGTGCCAATAGGCTTTACAACAGGGATGCCTGCATCCAGCAACTGCTGGCCCAGGTAGTGCACCTGCTGTACCCTGGCACTGATATGTTCCTCCTGCACAGATTCCTCAATACCTACTGCCATTGCCTCCATGTCCCTGCCTGCCATGCCACCATAGGTATGCATGCCTTCGTACACCAGCACCAGGTTTTTGGCTTCTTCATACAATGAGGCATCATTCATGGCCAGCAACCCGCCAATATTCACCAGCGCATCTTTCTTCCCGCTCATGGTAGCAGCATCTGTAAGGGCGCATATTTCCTTTACAATGGCGGCAACAGACAAATGCCCGTAGCCGGGCTCCATTTGCTGTATCATGTAAGCATTCTCGGCAACGCGGGCCATATCATGAACGATCCTGATACCATAGTCCCGGGTAAGCGCACGCACTTTTTTGAGATTTTGCATTGATATGGGCTGCCCGCCGGCCATGTTAACGGTGGTGGCGAGGCTCAGGTAGGCTATTTTTTCAGCCCCGGCTTTCCGGATCAGGTCTTCCAGCTTTTGCAGATCTACATTTCCTTTAAACGGGAAAGGATCATCCGGAAGATGGGCTTCATCTGTAATAACGTCCACAAAGGTGCCGCCTGCAAGCTCCTGGTGAAGCCTGGTAGTGGTGAAATACATATTCCCCGGAACATACTGCCCGGGCTTGATCAGCAGGCGTGAGATAATATGCTCTGCGCCCCGTCCCTGGTGCGTAGGCACGATATATTTATACCCGTAATATTCCCTGACAGCGGCCTCAAGGGTGTAGAAGCTGCGGCTGCCCGAATAGGATTCGTCGCCCATCATGAGGCGGGCCCACTGCCTGTCGCTCATGGCCCCGGTCCCGCTGTCCGTAAGCAGGTCTATGTATACATCTGACGCTTTCAGCAGGAAAGGGTTCATCCCGGCTGCAGCAAGGGCTTGTTTTCTTTCCTCAGGACCTGGTATCCTGAGCGGTTCAACCATTTTAATCTTATAGGGCTCCGCCTTGCGATTGTAGTTTCCGTTCATAGGATGTTTTAGCATAAAAATATTAAGCAAGGCAGGAAGAATGATCGCAGTAATGCAGGTTACTTCCCTCCCTTCTGCACTGTAGACTCGCGAATGATCAGTTTGGTTTTCAGCATCACTGCCGGCGCTTTTTTTACAGAGTAATCATTTTTTACGGTGCTGTTGATATCCTGCAGCAGCAGTCTTGCCGCTTCGCGGCCTATTTCAAAAGTAGGCTGCGCCACAGTGGTGAGGCCGGGGGATACCAGCCTTGCGGAGAGGTCGTTGCTGAAGCCAACCACGGCAATATCATCCGGTATGGATAATCCTTTCTGCCGGATCACTTCCATGGCGGCGATGGCCGTGGGATCGTTGATAGTGAACAGGGCATCCGGTGGCTGTGGCAGTCCCAGGAAATGTTTGATGTAGATCCTCACTTTTTCCAGCGTCAGGTCATAGGAGATCACCAGGTCGGGGTCCACCGGTATCTTGTGTTTTTTCAGCGCGTCCAGGTAGCCCTGCTGCCGTAGCCTGGTGTTGATCAGGGAATCAGGGCCTGCCAGGTGCGCGATCCTTCTCCGGCCTATCTTGATCAGGTGCTCCACAGCGCGGAAAGCCGCTTCATAATCATCCACTACCACATGCGGTACGTTCAGCTCGTCGCTGGTGCGGTTAAAGAACACCAGCGGAATGCCCCTGCGCTGTATCATCTGGAAATGGTCAAAGTTGCGGGTTTCCTTGGTGTGCGATACAATAATGCCGTCTACATGATAGGAGAGGAGCAGCCTGGTGTTCAGCACCTCTGCGTTGTAGGATTCGTTGTTATGGCAGATGATGGCGTGATATCCTGCTTCGTGCAGCACCTCCTGCGCGCCAATGATCACGGAAGGGAAATAGGTGGACATAATTTCCGGCACCAGGATGCCGATAATGTTGGTGTTGTTCCTGGCAAGGCCCAGCGCCAGTGGATTACGCTGGTAGTCCAGCTTTTGTGCCAGTTCCAGCACACGCCTCCGCGTTTCAGGGTGTACGCTCGGATGCCCTGTCAGCGCGCGGGAAACCGTTGACTTGGAGATGTGCAGCTGTTTGGCAAGGTCGATAATGGAGATGTACCTGGATTTCATCTGTTAGTATTTGCCTTTTATTGGCCGGATGGAACCTTGCATTGAGCATGTGTACATGAGATCTGCAATGCCCGGTTGCATCTGCGTGGAATTTTTTACAGGTCTGGCAGGTTGTCTGGACCTGCCAGGTCCAAAAATAACAAATATGGGAACATTCCCAATAGATTGGGAACAGTCCCATATAAAAAACAGGCTATTTTATTTGTTTAATCGGGTTTGTTTGTCAAAATTTGATCATTGCCACGTACCGCGTTTTGGGAAACTTCCCACGATCCTTTTAATCATTTGTATGACAACAGCCATAGATACGGGGGTTATTTTCATTTTTTCAGTATTTGTGCTTTTTATCGGGATATTATTTGCCCGCACCGGCCGGAACATGAGATCATTCTTTGCCGGCGGGGAAGCAGTGCCCTGGTTTATTGGCGGCCTGTCTTTGTTCATGAGCTTCTTTTCGGCAGGCACTTTTGTGGCCTGGGGCTCCATTGCCTATAAATACGGCTGGGTGGCCGTTACCATCCAGTGGACCATGTGCCTGGGCGGGCTGGTAACCGCGCTGTTCCTGGCCCCGCGCTGGAAGCGGGCCGGTGCGCTCACCGCTGCCGAATTCATAAAAGAGCGTTTGGGCGTTTCCGTTCAGCAATTCTATGTTTATATTTTCCTGCTGGTATCCCTGGTCAGCAAAGGCTCGGTGCTGTACCCCGTAGCCAAGCTGGTGAGCGTATCGCTGGGGTTTCCGCTGGAAGCCTGTACCCTTGTGCTGGGCATAATGATGATCGCCTATACGGCCATCGGCGGCCTCTGGGCGGTGATGGTAACAGATATCCTGCAGTTTGTGATCCTGACCGCCGCTGTGCTGATCGTGTTGCCCCTGTCATTACAGGCGGCCGGCGGCTGGCAAACCTTTACCTCCAACGTGCCGGCAGATTTCTTTCGTGCCTTGAACGGTGAGTATACTACCGGGTTTATACTGGCATTTTCGTTGTACCATATCTGTTATATCGGCGGTAACTGGACCTTTGTGCAGCGCTACACCAGTGTAGACTCGCCGGCTTCGGCGCGCAGGGTGTCTTTCCTGTTTGCAGCGCTGTATATTATCAGCCCTGTGATTTGGATGCTGCCGCCCATGATCTATAAAAGCATCAATCCTTCGCTGCAGGGGCTGGATGCTGAGAATGCCTACCTGCAGGTATGCCGGCTGGTGCTGCCGCCGGGGCTGATGGGCCTGATGCTCACCGGCATGTATTTTTCCACGTCCGCCACTGCAAACACAACATTGAACGTTTCCGCTGCTGTTTTCACCAACGATATTTACAAGGGCCTGCTGCGGCCCGGCGCTACGCAGCAGCAGCTGGTCCGCGTGGGCCGTCTCTCCTCTTTCCTGCTGGGCGCCGGCATGATCGGCATAGCGCTGCTGGTGCCGGCTGCCGGCGGCATGATAGAGGTGGTGCTGAGCATAGCGGCCATTACAGGCGGTCCCTTGCTGCTGCCGCCGTTGTGGGCATTGTTCTCCAAACGGCTCAGCGGCAGGGCGGCCTATGTGATATCCGCTTCCTGCCTGGTGGTGAACCTGCTCTTCAAGTTCGTTGCCCCCTGGCTGTTGGACATTAGCCTGAGCAGGGCCATAGAAATGGTGCTGGGCGTGGGCCTGCCCCTGCTCATGCTGGCGGTGTATGAATTTGTGATAGCTGCGCGGTCCGGCGCCTGCGATGATTACCTGCAGTACCGGGCGCGGGATAAACGGCAACAGCAGCAGGCTGCAGATGCAGCGGAGACGGCCGCCATTCACCGGCAAAACCTGTTTGGCCTGCGTGTCATTGCTTTTGCCCTGGCCTTTACCGCATTGCTGCTGTATGTGTTAAGTTTTATCACCACTTCCGGCAGGCTGCTGGTGGCCGGCATTGCCAGCGCCATCCTGCTGTGCGCGCTGATCCCGCTGCGGGCCGCCCGCAAGCTGCAGCGGCGTATAAAAACGGCAGCTGTAAAGGCAGCGCCGCCGCATACCGTTATGTTTTGATCATTTACTATAAGGACCATCCTATATGATTATCAGAGAGGAATATACTGTTAACACAAGAAGCAACCGTTTGCTAACCCTGCAGGCAGACCTGGTGATCACCGGGGGCGGCATAGCCGGCTGCTGTGCCGCCATTACTGCTGCGCGTGCCGGTACAAAGGTAGCGCTGGTGCAGGACCGCCCTGTGCTGGGCGGCAATGCCTCCAGCGAAATACGGTTATGGATACTCGGTGCTACATCTCACCTGGGCAACAACAACCGCTGGTCAAGGGAAGGCGGCGTAATAGACGAGATACTGATAGAGAACCTCTATCGCAATAAGGAGGGCAACCCGCTGATACTGGACACGATCCTGCTGGAGAAAGTGCGGCAGGAGGCCAATATCACCCTGCTGCTGAACACCGTGGTGTACGAAGTGCATAAATCATCAGCACGCAGCATCAGCAGCCTCCGCGCTTTCTGCAGCCAGAATTCCACGGAATATGTGCTGCAGGCGTCCCTGTTCTGCGACGCTTCGGGCGACGGTATTGTGAGCTTCCTGGCCGGCGCTGCTTTCAGGATGGGCGCAGAATCCAAAGAGGAGTTCGGGGAGCCGCTGGCGCCGGATAGTGATTACGGGGAGCTGCTGGGACATTCCCTGTACTTCTACAGCAAGGTAGCGCCGCAGCCGGTGAAGTTCGTGGCGCCGGCCTACGCCCTGAAAGATATCAGGCAGTTGCCGCGTTACAAGCTGCTCAGCCCTGGCGTGGACGGCTGCCGCCTGTGGTGGATCGAGTACGGCGGGCGCAGGGATACGGTGTACGATACGGAACAGATCAAGTGGGAATTGTGGCGCATTGTATACGGTGTATGGGATTACATCAAGAACTCGGGGAACTTTGAAGACGTGGACCACCTGACCCTGGAGTGGGTGGGCGCCATCCCGGGAAAGCGGGAGAGCCGCCGTTTTGAAGGCTACTACATGCTTACCCAGCAGGATGTGGTGAACCAGCGGCCGTTTGAGGATGCCGTAGCATTTGGCGGATGGGCGCTGGACCTGCACCCCGCCGATGGCGTGTACAGCCAGCTGCCGGGCTGCAACCAGTGGCATACCAAGGGCGTATACCAGATACCGTACCGCTCCTTTATCAGCAGGGATATTGACAACCTTTTTTTTGCCGGGCGCATTATCAGCGTAAGCCATGTGGCATTCGGCTCTTCCCGGGTAATGGCCACCTGCGGGCTGGGGGCGCAGGCCGCCGGCATGGCCGCTGCCCTGTGCGTGCAACATGGCGTGCTGCCGCGGCAGCTGATGGAAAAGCCCTGTCTGCACCGCCTGCAGCAGGCGCTGAACCGTGCCGGTCAAAGCATTCCCGGCATTCCTATCAGCCGGGATGAGCATGATCCCATGCGCACGGCTGTGATCACCGCTTCTTCTACCTTGCCCCTGGGTGAAATTCCTTTTGACGGCCCCTGGATGCCGCTGGAGGAAGGAGCCGGGCAGCTGCTGCCGTTCAGGAAAGGTGCATGCTACCAGTTCACGATAAAGGTGAAGGCCGCGCAGGCAACCATACTGCGGGCATCGCTGAAGGTGAGCGAAAGAACAGGCAATTATACGCCTGATGTTACGCTGGAAGCGCTGGCAATACCGGTGCAGCCCGGCGAGCAGCTGGTTACGCTTCCCTTCAGGGTGCCCCTGCCGCAAACGCAATACGGCTTCCTGCTGCTGGATGCCGATCCTGCATTGCAGGTGCAGGGCAGCCAGTGGCGGTACAGTGGTATCGTGTCCGTATTCAATGGCAAGAACAGGGCCGTGTCCAACGAAGGCCGGCAGGTGGCGCCGGAAGGATCAGGAGTGGACAGCTTTGAATTCTGGTGCCCGCGCCGGCGCCCGGAAGGGCATAATATAGCCATGACTGTTACACCGGCCCTGGAGCCTTATGCCCCTGCCAGCCTGGTGAACGGCTTTACCCGCCCTTACCTGGGCGCTAATGCCTGGGTGGCCGATCCGGCAGATAGCCGGCCCTGGGTGCAGCTGCAATGGCAAACGCCGCAGGAGCTGCGTTCCCTTACCCTACACTTTGACACCGATTTTGATCATCCGCTGGAATCGTCCCTGATGGGGCACCCGGAAGATGTAATACCTTTTTGCGTGCGGCATTACCGCATTTATGACGAGCATGGCACACTGGTACATGAAAGGGAAGACAATTATCAAACCATCAATCACATTGTATGGGACAAGCCCGTTAAAACCGCTGCGCTGCGTATCGAGATAGCGCATCCTGCCGCTTTTGTGCCGGCAGGGCTTTTCGAGATACAGTGCGCCTGAGCGGGAGAGCTGTTCCACCTTTATTAATTACCACGGTTATGAAAAAACATTTATCAGATCTGTTCATCAAGGTATGGATGCTGCCGGCCATACTGTTGATCCCGTTCCCGCTTTGGGCGCAGCAGGCTGCTGTGAAAGGGAAGGTAGTTTCCGCTGAAAAGGGCGAGCCGCTGGCCGGCGTTACGGTAAGGCTGGGGAACGGCAGTAGCGGCACCGTAACAGGGCCGGACGGCACTTACTCACTGAAAGTGCCGCAGGAGAACGCGGTGCTGATCTTTTCCTTCACCGGCTTCCTGGAGCAGGAAGTACCGGTAAACGGCCGGCGGGAAATCAACATTACGCTGGGCCCCGATCCCCAATCCCTGGGAGAAGTGGTGGTAGTGGGCTACGGTACGCAGCAGAAGGCCAATGTAGCCGGGGCCATCGCTTCCGTAAAACCGGCGGAGCTGAAGCAAACGCCTATTGCCAACGTGGTACAGGGCCTGCAGGGCAGGGTGGCCGGCGTACAGGTTACGCAGAACTCTGCTGCGCCCGGCGGCAATGTGAGCATGCGCATACGCGGTACCAACTCCATTAACGGCAGCTCCGAGCCGCTGTACGTGGTGGATGGCGTACAGCTCTCCAATTCCGGCGGTATTAACGACATCAGCAGCCTTTCCATCATCAACCCCAATGACATAGCATCCGTGGAAGTGCTGAAAGATGCTTCCGCTACCGCTATTTACGGCGCCCGCGGCGCCAATGGCGTGGTGCTGATCACCACCAGGCGCGGCAGGTCCGGTAAAACCCGCGTTACCTATGATGGCTATTACGGCGTGCAGGAGGTGACCAGGAAAATGCAGATGATGAATGCTGCCGAATTTGCGCAGCTGGAAAACGACACCTATCATACCACCGTGTATGATGATCCGGCATCGCTGGGCGAAGGGGTGGACTGGCAGGAGCTGATATTCCGGGATGCGCCTATGCAGAGCCACCAGGTGGGGGTATCCGGCGGCAGCGAAAAAACACAGTTCGCCCTGTCTGCCAACTATTTTAACCAGCAGGGCGTTATCATCAGCTCCGGCTTTAAACGTTATGCTTTCCGCCTCAATTTTGATCACCGCATCAGCCGCCTGCTGCGGGTAGGCACCAGCCTCTATACCAGCCATATCATCAACAATACCATTCCCACTGCTTCCAGCAGCATTGACGCGGGCGCGGTAACCACCAGCATACTGGGCGCCGCATTGGGCGCACCGCCTACCATGCAGCCTTACCGCGAGGATGGCAGCATATGGCCTTTTGGCGACCAGCTGAACGGCCGCTACCGGGAGGTGGTAAACCCGTTGGGGCTGGCGCACATACTGAACCGCGACAAGACCAGCAGAACCCTGGGCAACATTTACGCGGAGTTTACGCCGCTGGAAGGGCTGACCTACCGGGCCAACTTTAATCCGGTTATTTCCTCCGGTTTGAAAGATTACTACTCTCCGCGTTCGATCATGAATACCGGCGACCTGGTATCCGGCGGGGGACGGGCTGCCAAAACCAATTCCAATACTCTGGTGCTCCTGCATGAAAGCGTGCTGACCTATGAACGGCGCCTGGGAGATCATGCATTGAAATTCACCGGCGTGTTTGCTACGCAGACCAACCAGAGCAACAGCAACACCATTGAAGCCTCCAACTTCCCGAACGATGCGACGGCCAATGAAGCCCTGCAGCTGGCGGTGGACAGAACGGTAAGAAGCTCGCGCAGCAAGGACCGCCTGGACTCCTACATGGGCAGGATCAACTACGGCTTCCGGGATAAATACCTGCTGGACCTGATCGCCCGCGTGGACGGGGCCAGCAAGTTCGGTACCAACAACAAATACGGCTTTTTCCCGGCAGCAGCCGTGGCATGGCGTGTGTCAGAAGAGCCGTTCATGAAGCGCCTGGCAGCAGTGAGCAATCTGAAGCTGCGTTTCAGCTACGGCGTTACCGGCAATGCCGGCGCCATTGATCCTTACCAGTCATTGGCTACCGCTGCCGCTACCGGCAATTACTATTTCAACCATGCGCCGGTGAACGGTATCGGCCCTACCGGCATTCCCAATCCTGATCTGAAATGGGAACGCTCCACGCAGGCAGACCTGGGCATTGACGCCAGCTTCTGGAATAACCGCCTGAACATTACCGCCGATGTGTATCACAAGAAAACCAGGGACCTGCTGTTCGTCATGGCGCTGCCCACCTCTTCCGGTTACAATACCATTACCGGCAACTTTGCCAACCTGGAGAACAAGGGGCTGGAAGTGGCCGCAGATGCAGCGGTGCTCACCGGCAAGCTGAGGTGGAATGTGGCCGGCAATATCACGGTAAACCGCAACAAGGTGACGCACCTGACCAGCAGCACCAATGAGTATACCGTTAATAACTATACGATCCTGAAAGTGGGCGAGCCGCTGGGGCTCTTCAAAACCTATGTGTTCGACGGCATTTACCAGAGCGGCGAAACCATACTGCCCGGCGGCAGCCGCACCGGCGGCGTAAAGGTAAAGGACCTGAACAAAGACGGCGCCATTACTGCCGATGATCAAACCATTATCGGCAACGCCAATCCTTCCTTTACCTATGGCTTTTCTACCAATCTCGGCTACAAGCGGTTTGACTTCAGCGCTTTCTTTTCCGGCTCGCAGGGCAACAAGGTATACAACCTGATACGCTATTCTTTCGAGAATCCCTACGGCAGCCGCAATGTGTACAAGGCGCTGGTGAACCGATGGTCGCCCGCCAACCCCAGCAACGAATATGTGAGCGGGTTCCAGGGCGGCCGCCTGCCGCTGACGGACCGTTTCCTGGAAGACGGCTCCTACCTGCGCTGCAAGAACATTACGCTGGGCTACACCCTGCCGGCCATGCAATGGATTTCGTCTATCCGGGTATACGGGAGCGTGAACAACCTGTTCACCATCACGGATTATACCGGCTTTGACCCGGAGGTGAACACCTTCGGCAATTCCAATACGCTGATAGGGGTAGACAACCTGGTGTACCCCCTGGCCCGGTCTTTCCTGCTGGGCCTGCAGGTGTCCTTTTAAAAACGTATAGCCTTTACAGTATTCACTTAAAAATATTGATTCATGCCAGGTAATAACAGATCAAAATACGGCGTCCTCACCTGTCTGCTGGCAGCAGCGCTTTTATCCTGCAAGCTGGAGGAAACGCCTTATTCCGCCATTTATACAGATACCTTCTATAAAACGCAGCAGGACGCAGAAGCCGCCATTGCCGCCGTATACACGGCGCTGGCCGATATGTACGGCGGTCCTGCTCCGCTGCTGGTGGCCGACCTCAGCGCAGACCAGGTATATCCCAGGCCGGTGGTGGGGCGTGATACCTACACCCTGTTCAGTTATGATGCGGATTATACGGCAGTAAGAAGCTATAACCGCACCATGGAATCCCCGGTAAGTATCTGGGACAACTGCTACAAGGGAATTGAGGCCGCCAACTGGGTGCTGGAAAAGGTGCCCGGCACCAATATGGATGCGGAACGCAGGCAACAGATACTGGGCGAGGCCTGGTTCCTGCGCGCCTGGTTCCACTGGATGCTGGCAAAAAATTTCCGCGACGTAGTGGTGAGAACGCATCCCAGCAAAGTGCTGGAAGATGCTTACGAGCCCAAAAGCCCGAAGCAGGAAGTATACCAGCAAATATACCGGGACCTGGACAGCGCTATTGCCGCCCTGCCGGAGTATTCCGCTTCCTGGGCCAAAGGCCGTCCCAGCAGGGAGGTGGCGCAGGCCATTTATGCCAAGGCGGCCCTGTACAACGAGGACTGGGCCACGGCCCTGGAAAAGGCCGGTACGGTGATCAATAGCGGCAGGTACCAGCTGATGGACAATGTACTGGACGTATATGATCCGGCCAGGGAAGATGCGGCACGGCAGGAGAATATGTGGGCCTTTGAGGCGGAATCGGCCGTCCCTTCCCGCGCTTCGCAGGTCATGTCGCTGTATGGCCCTCCCAACAGTAACGGTCCCGCCTACGGGAAATCTTCCTACGGCTCCATTTTTGCCTACCCAGACTTTTTCGCTTCCTTTGATCCGGCGGATAAGCGGCGGCAATTGCTGGACACTTTTTATATAGACCGGCAGGGCAATACGGTGCATCAGGCCAATATAACGCCCATTACGCCCAAAGGCGTGCTGGTAAAAAAATATATGGACCCTAATTCCATTGGCAATGCGCACAGCACCAACATACCGCTGTTGCGCCTGGCAGATGTATACCTGGTGGCGGCAGAGGCGGAAGCCAGGCTGAACGGGCCTACTGCTGCAGCTTATGGGTTCATTAACCGGGTGCGCGTCCGCGCCGGCCTGCCCGCCCTGGAAGAAGGGCTGAGCCAGGATGCCTTCATTGCTGCCGTACTGCAGGAGCGTAGCTGGGAGCTGTTTGCAGAAGGCGACCGCTGGTATGATCTTACGCGCACCAATACCTTTATGCAGGTGATACCGCAGGCGGTGAATGACGTGTTTCCCGCCCGCAACCCGCAGCCCAAGCACCGGTATTTTCCCATACCGCTCAGCGAGATCAACGCCAACCCTCAACTGGAACAAAACCCTGATTGGAAATAAAACCGGATGATGCTAACAATGAACCATAAACGATTATACCATATCCTGGCAGGCGCTTTGTTACTGCCTGCAGCTATCTGCGCACAGGACAAGGCTGCCCTGCGTAACCGGCAGCTGAATATTGAATGGCAGCAGGGCAAAGCCGGCTACCGCATAGTAAAAGCATCCGTAGCAAACGGCGGCGCCTATACGGCATTGGCACAGCCTTCCGGGGAATACACGGTGCTGTACAGCCACCACAAGCCAGACTCCCTGCCCCTGCGGCAGCAGGTGGCCAGGCGCGCGGCTACATTCCCGGAACCGATATACGGGTATCTGATCCGGCGCTGGGATGAGAACCTGGAACCGGTGGCAATGAACACTGCCGGCAAGGCCCTGCATTTTTTCCCGGCAGCAGCTACGCAGGAAAGCGACACGGCGGTGGTATTCCGCTACGGCAATGATACCCTGCAGTTAACGGCCCGCTGGAGCCTGGATGCCCGTTACCCGCAGGACATTACAGTGGCCCTGACGCTCAAAGCCCTGAAGCCCGGCTACTATGCCCTGGCTACCCCTGCGTTGGCCACCGTGCCGGAGCAGCAACTGGCCTGGGGCATGATACCCGGTTATTTCCAGGCCAAAGGCCTGCAGCACGACCTGGTGAGCAGCTACGGCTACGGGCAGGGCATACCGGACCGTCCCATTATCCTGCGGGAGCGCACGGCCAGTACCCTGTGCCCGCTGATACAGGACCGCAGCGGCATTACCCTGGCCGTGATACCTGCGCCTGGCACCGGCCGTGATCCCTGGGAAAGTGACCATAATACCCACAGCAAATGGAAGCTGGGGCTGTCCCTTATGGACCGGAAAGGTGCGCTGACGCCTACAGCATACCACCCCGTTCTGGGGCAGCAGGATTCGTATATGCGGTCGGGTGAGGAACGCACCTTTGCTTTCCGTTACAGCCTGCAGGCGGCAGACTGGTACAGCGTGTACAAACACGCCATCTATGATATTTACCGCTTCCGCGATTTCCTGGCGCTGAAGCAGACCCGGCAATCCTTAACGGACCGTATCATGGAAATGCTGCATTATGTGAAGGCAGACAGTACATCCCGCTGGCGCATGGCAACGTACAAGGGTTTGCAGATAGGCGCGCAGGATTACCTGGGCGGTGTGGTAGGATCGGACAGGGATGCCACCAAGAATTCCGACTACGGCGCTATGTGGATGCTGGCCCGCCTCACCGGCGATACCCTGCTGGAGCGGCAGCGCCTGCCCTACGCGCTTAATTTCAAGCTGATGCAGCAGCAGGAGGAGCCGGGCTTTTTCCAGGGGGCCACTACCGGGCAGTACTATCTCTGGAAGAGCAAGCGCTTTACCGAAGAATGGGGTGCCTACGTAGAACCGGTTGCGTTAACCTACTATACGATGATGGATATGGGCAATATATTGCTCTTTGAGCCGGATAACCAGACCTTGCGGAAGCGGCTGCGCCTGGGGGCCGATAAGCTGCTGCAATGGCAGCATGCGGACGGCCACTGGGAAGTTGCTTATGATCATAACACTACCCGGCCCATGTTTACCGACCTGCAGGACCTGCGCCCCACCTTTTACGGGCTGCTGGTGGCCTATCGCATACTGGGCGACAAAAAATATCTGGCTGCCGCACGCAAGGGCGCGGACTGGTTTGTAAAGGAAGCTACGGACCGCGGCTATTTCCTGGGCGTGTGCGGTGATGCGCGTTTTGTAGCCGATTTTGCCACCGGCCAAAGCGTGCAGGCATTGCTGGACCTGTACGATCTGACCGGCGAGCAGCGCTACAGGGACGCAGCCATTGCCACCGCGCGCATCTATACGGCTTCTGTCTATACTCATCCCGTCCCTTCCCGCCAGAAAAAAACCGTGAACGGCGTAACCCGCGAGGACTGGGAGGTCAGCCAGGCAGGCCTCAGCTTTGAGCACGGCGGTAGTTTGGGCTCCGCCACCGTTAATGGCCCCATTTTACTGGCCAGCCATGCCGGTATGTTTGTACGTCTGTTTTCCATGACCCGTGATTCCCTGTACCTGGACATGGCCCGTGCAGCCGCACTGGGGCGCGATGCTTTTGTGCACCAGCCTACCGGTGTAGCCTCCTACTACTGGAACGTGATGGACAAAGGCGCCGGGCCGTACCCGCATCATGCCTGGTGGCAGATCGGCTGGATCACGGACTACCTGTTGTCCGAAGCAGCGCTGCGCAGCGGCGGAAAGATCAATTTCCCGCGCGGGTTCATCACCCCCAAAGTAGGACCGCACCTGTGCTACGGGTTTGCACCTGGGCAGGTGTTCGGGCATACCGCCAACCTGTACCTGCCAGACAGCATGCTGCAGGTCAGCAATCCCCTGGTTGATTATATGGGCGCTATTGATACCGCTTCCAGACAATTGTATGTAATGCTGCTGAACAATGATGATGAAACGCAGCAGGCCAACGTACAGCTGGACCTGGAGAAGGTGTTGCCGGATAAAAAGGTGCAGCTGACCATTGTACGCCTGCTTGACCGGAACGGGCAGCGGGATGGCGATGTACGCATTGGTGCATCCCAGCAGGTGACTGTTCCGCCGTATGGCCTGAAAGTGCTGCTGTTCAGCTACACGCCGGCCGACACGCAGTACGTGGCGGTAAAACATTGGGTATGTGTGAACCAGTGGGGCTATAACAGCAATGCGCCCAAGCGTTTTACTGTACCTACTGCTGCGCGGGAACGCCTGCAGTTCTGGATCACCCGGCAGAACGGAACGAAAAAACTGTATGAAGGTACGGTGCAGAACGGTGTTGGCGACTTTACCGGGTTCCGCCCTGCCCACCCCGGACCTTATATCGTGCAGGTGGAAAGCAGCCGCCTGCCGGGGGCAGCCTCCCATCCCTTTGAAATAGGACCGTTTGTGCTGGAAAGAATGTCCGCACAGCCTTCCATTGACTTTATGAATGACTGTCGCAGCATTACCGGCACCCACCCATCCGCCTATGGTGGCTGCCCCTGGCGCGACGGCACATTCTATTCCTACGAGATACCTTCCCTGGTGCTGATGTACCTCTCCAACCCGCAGCTGTATGAAGCCATGCCGGCTACCATTGACTATGCGGCCATGAAGCGCAAGGTGCTGAACCCGGCGTTCCGCCTGGTAAAAGCGCCGAATGATTCTACCGCGCTGGCAAGCGCGCGCCGTTACTTTACAGAAATACCTTCTCTAACGGGAAAGCATATACCGGACCTGATGTGGAACCTGCACTGGGGCATCGGTTATTACCTGGTGAACCCGCTTACTGCCGACCCCAGCGATAACAGCAAGCCGCCGCCGGAGCTGCATGCGCAAACGTTGGCGCAGTTTGCCTACTTCCTGTACGCCTATCCCTGGCTGGAAAAATGGTTCCCGCAAAGCATTTATGAACAGGCATTGCAGTTTGCTCTTGCTCACTGGAAAGCCGCCGGATTGCTGGAGCTGCGCCGCGAAATAGGCAGCTCCAAAGGCCGTTATGCCCCCGGCTTTTCCATACTGCCTAACCTGATGATGTACGAGGTATGCAGACGGGAGCAACAATCCCACCCCGAGGTCTTTATGCAGGCGGCCCGCCGGCAGACTGGGTGGATCATAGATTCCCTGGACCTGCAGGACCCCCTGGTCACCAAAGGACAACGCATGAGTGAGCATATGCTGATGACGGGACTCGCCTTCTACCGGCTACATTACCCGGATGCCGCGCCGCCGGGGCTGCAGCAGAAAATAAACGAATGGGTGGATGTAATGATCAGCCGCTCCGGCAATATGTGGGATTTCCGGCGTTATGACCTGGACAGCAACTGGACCGTTCCCTGGTATAATGAAGTAGGCAATGTGGCTGGCTTCCCGGCCTCTGCCCTGCAGGCCGCTGCGGTTGTAACGGATACGGCAAAACGTCAGCGCCTGCTGGAAATCGCTTTTGCCCATTTTGATAACCTGTACGGGCGCAACCCGCTGAACGTATTTGCAGCCCACCACCCGGAGCTGGGCTTCACAGGTGTGGAGAAAGGTTTTCCAAAGGGGTACCACGAGGATGTATGCGCCCGCCTGGAGCTGGTGCGCGGCGCTTTGAGCTGCCTGCCCGGCACGGAAATGTACCCGTTTAACCCGGCGGGCAGCTACCGCCACCTGGAAGGATGGGTGGCGCATAACACAGCCTGGAACGTAAGCCTGGCCATGCTGAACTGGTTTGATAACCGGCCCCTGTCCCTCACCCGGCAGGAGAACGGGCTGGCCGTTCGCTGGCAGGCGCCGGTAAATGATGATGCACGGGCGCGCGACAGCCTGCCGCTTGTAGTGTATATAAACGGGAGGGAAGCAGGTACGGTTACTTTAACGGAAGAGGGAATGAACAGCCTTACGTTTGCCGCATTGCTGCCGCTGGATGGAAAAGCCCTGATGATCAATGACCGGCGGGTGAAGCTGCAGAAAGGGGATGTGGTGAGGCTGGCATATGGACGGGGAATGCTGGAAAAGGGGATGGAGCTGGGGTTTTGAATCACCCCATCCTGTACCCCCGCAAGAACGCTTCAATATCCATTTTTTTCTTCCCCTCCAGCTGCACTTCCTGTAAAGACAAATATCCGTCCGGCGCGGCTATTTTCAGCCAGGTTTTATGGTCGGTAATGGCTTCGCCGGGTGCAACGGAAGGCGTGGTATGTTCTTTGGCCGCCCGGAATATTTTCAGCTGCCTGCCCTGCAGCAGCGTCCAGGCGGTGGGGTAGGGGCTGAGCCCTCTTACCAGGTTGTAGATATTGTCTACCGGCTGCTCCCAGTTAATGCGGCAGTCCTCTTTGAATATTTTGGGCGCATGCTTGATCTGTGCAGGGGCCGGTTCAGGTTGTGGTTGCTCCACAGCGGTGCCCGCGGCCAGGGCGTCCACGGTTTTCAGCAATAGCTGCGCCCCCGTCTGCATCAGCGCATCGTGCAGCTCGCCGGCAGTTTCATCTTCCCGGATGGGAACCTGTTCGCTGAAGAGGATATTGCCCGTGTCAATTGCGTGCTGTAGCTTGAAGGTAGTAACCCCGCTGGCTTTTTCGCCGTTGATGATAGCCCAGTTAATGGGAGCGGCGCCGCGGTAGTCCGGCAGCAGGGAGGCATGTACATTGATGGTGCCCAGTGGCGGCATGTTCCACACCGCTTCTGGTAGCATGCGGAAAGCCACTACTACCTGCAGGTCTGCCTGCAGGGCTTTCAGTTCCTCCAGGAAAGCAGGATTTTTGAGCTTCTCCGGTTGCAGTACGTTCAATCCTTTGGAAACGGCATATTTCTTTACTGCGCTTTCCTGTAGTTGCAGGCCGCGTCCCGCCGGCTTGTCCGGTGCGGTGATAACGCCCACTATCTGGTAGCCGTGCTGCACCAGTATGTCCAGCGAGGCTACCGCAAAATCGGGGGTGCCCATGAATACAATACGCAGGTCTTTCTTATTCGTCATTTCCGGTCTTTAAGATGAATGATTGCTTGTTCCTTACTTCCAGTTTCTTACTGATATAACAGATATTGCTTGCGCAGCTGTTTGAAGCGGCTCAGCCCTGGCTCCCAGCTTTGCCGGATCTCGCTTTCGCTTTTGCCGTCCTTTATTTGTTGCATCAGCTGGCGGTTGCCGGCCAGCTTGTTGAAGAAGGCTGTAAAGAATTTATCCTTTTGCGGGTACATTTTATACGCCTGTATCAGCCACTTCAGCTGCAGCTGGTACCCCGTTTGCCGCAATACAGATGCTGCAGGTCCGGAAAGGTCGTACCCGTAGCAAACCTGGTCCTTCAGCACGGGGTTTTTGGCGCCGGGCATGCTGCGTGGGGTAAAGCTGTACAGGTCTTTCGGGAAAAGCGGGCTGCCAAATACCTGGAAAGGCTTGTCTGTACCCCGTCCCAGGCTAAGGGCCGTTCCTTCAAAGAGGCAGAGTGAAGGGTACAGGTAAATGGATGCCATGTTGGGCAAATTGGGCGAAGGCTTTACAGGAAGGTGGTAAAACGTCTGGTGCGTATAACGCAGGCAGGGGATCACGGTCAGCTTGCAACGCACGCCGCCTTTTAACCATCGTTCTCCGTTCAGCAAGCGGGCGTATTCGCCCACGGTCATGCCATGCACCAGCGGAATGGGTTGCATGCCCACAAAGGAGCGGAAGGCCGTATCCAGTATAGGGCCATCCACATAATGCCCGTTGGGATTGGGGCGGTCCAGCACGATCAGCGGTTTATTGTTTTCCGCCGCAGATTCCATCAGCTCCTGCAGGGAGGAAATATAGGTATAAAAGCGGGCGCCTACATCCTGTATGTCAAACACCAGCACATCCACATCCCGCAGGTCGGCAGCATCGGCTTTGCGGTGTTTGCCGTAGAGCGATACAATGGGCAGGCCGGTGCGCTCATCCACGCTGTTGCCTATTTTTTCGCCGGCGTCAGCATTGCCGCGGAACCCGTGTTCCGGGCTGAATATTTTCTGGATGCGCACGCCCAGGTGCAGCAGCGAGTCCACCAGGTGTGTTTGCCCGATAATAGCCGTCTGGTTTACCAGCAGCGCTACCCTTTTGTTCCTGAGCAGCGGCAGGTATTCGGCGGTTCTTTCTGCCCCGGTCACTACCGGCGCCTGTGCCTGCGCCAGCTGGAAGGCCAGCAGCAGCACGCTCAGCAATTTGATGATCTTGTACATGACCGTAAAAATACGGATTGCTGAGTTTGTGCGCCTTGATCTTTTTTCCTTACTTTGCAGGAGACATATTCTGTTAACACATTAACAATTTTTTTATGCAGACAGTTAAAACAGGGGACACAGTACGCGTGCATTATCACGGCCGTTTGACCAACGGATCTACTTTTGATTCCTCAGCAGGAAGGGACCCGCTGGAGTTCCAGGTAGGCGCCGGTATGGTGATCAAAGGCTTTGATAATGGTGTGCTGGAAATGCAGGTAGGCGACAAAAAAACGGTACAGATCCCTGTGGATCAGGCTTATGGCCCCAAGAACGAGGAGCTGATCATGGAGTTCCCGAAGGCCAACATTCCGCCTGACCTGAAACCGGAAGTAGGCATGGAATTGCAGATGAGCAACGCCCAGGGCCAGGTATTCCCGGTGAAGGTGGCTGCAGTAGGTGAAGAATCCGTTACGCTGGACGCCAACCACCCATTGGCCGGCGAAGAGCTGATATTCGATATTGAACTGGTAGAGATCGTTTAATGCGCAAATGTGCGGATGTACAAATGTGCAGATGAATGGAAGCGGGTATTATACCGCTGCATTTTCATCTGCACATTTGCATATTAGCACATCAGCACATTCACCCCTGTGGCAATACAATAGCCGTTGGCCGCTTCTGGTCGTCAATCGCCACAAAGGCAAAAGTGCCTTCAATCGCCTTCTCACGGTGATTTGCATACATCTGTTCCACAAATACGGTTACGCGTACTTTCAGGCTGGTAGTGCCTACCTGTATCACTTCTCCCACTAATTCTATAATGGTTCCGTGCGGAATAGGCTTCTTGAAATCTATCCGGTCACTGGATACGGTTACCATGCGCATGCGGCTGAAGCGCGTGGCTGTAATAAAGGCCACTTCATCCATCAGCTGCATGGCAGTGCCGCCAAACATGGTGTCATAATGGTTTACCGTATTGGGGAATACCGCTTTGTAGATCCGCGTCACGGACCGGGCAATCTGTGCTTCGTATGACATAAGTTTTTATCGCTTTCCAAATAAAGTGAATACCTGCTGCAGCCGTAGCCGGAACTTTTCCTGCTTGTAGATGCTTTTCATTGCCTGCAGGCAGTCCGCGCACAGGCAGCCTTCAAACTGCCCGGTGATATACTGGCGCTCGTCTTCTGTTAACGGCACAGCCTGGCACTGACAACGCAGGATCGTGCCTACGCGGCATTCAAAAGCGCATTGACAGCGCGGGCAGGTAATGGTTTCATGGCAGGCCATAGTTGAATGTGCGGATGTGCAAATATGCAGATGTGCAAATGAATGTATAAATGTAACAAAATTAAGGGAACTGCTGCTTGTTCATTTGAGGCACTTCCCACATCCGCACACCTGCACATCAACACATTACCTTCGCCCGCATCTCCTCTGCCGCTGCCACCATGTTGCGGAGGGATTGCTCCGTTTCCGGCCATTTGCGCGTCTTCAGGCCGCAGTCCGGGTTTACCCAGATGTTGCGGGCCGGCAGCAATTGCACCGCTTTTTCCAGCAGCTCCGTCATTTCAGTAACAGCAGGCACGCGGGGGGAGTGGATGTCGTACACGCCCGGCCCGATTTCGTTCGGGTAGCGGAAAGCGGCAAAGGCTTCCAGCAGCTCCATTTGTGAGCGGGAGGTCTCAATGGTGATCACATCCGCGTCCATTGCTGCAATGCTGTCTATAATATCGTTAAACTCCGAGTAGCACATGTGCGTATGTATCTGCGTTGCATCCTGCACGCAGGAAACAGCTATGCGGAAGGCTTTCACTGCCCAGTCCAGGTACGCCTTCCACCCGGCCTTGCGCAGCGGCAGTCCTTCGCGGATAGCGGGTTCGTCCACCTGTATCACCTGTATGCCGGCTTTTTCCAGGTCGGCCACCTCGTCGCGGATAGCCAGCGCTATCTGCAGGGCCGTGTCGGCGCGCGGCTGGTCGTCCCGCACAAAGGACCATTGCAGGATGGTAACGGGGCCGGTGAGCATGCCTTTCATGGGCTTGCGTGTGAGCGACTGGGCATAGCTGCTCCAGGCTATGGTCATGGGCTGGCTACGCTGCACGTCGCCATAGATCACGGGCGGCTTTACGCAGCGCGAGCCATAGCTCTGTACCCAGCCGTTCCGGGTGAACACAACACCTTCCAGCTGCTCCCCGAAGTATTCCACCATATCGTTCCGCTCAAATTCGCCGTGCACCAGCACATCCAGCCCCATGCCTTCCTGCCATTTCACGGCGTCTGCTATTGCGGCACGGATCGCTGTTTCATACTCAGCGGGCGTAATATCTTCCTTCTTCAGCCGGGCGCGCAGCTGGCGTATCTCCGCTGTTTGCGGGAAAGAGCCGATGGTGGTGGTAGGGAACAGGGGCAGCTGCAGTACTGCTGCCTGCGCCTGCTGCCGGATGTGGAAGGGATGCCGGCGGGTGGCATCTGCTTCTGTGAGCGCTTTTACACGCGCCTTTACGGCCGGCTTGTGCACAATGGCGGCAGTGCTTTTTTCGTGCAGGCATTTCCGGTTGGCTTCCAGCAGGGCCTTGTTGCCAGCCAGTATCTCCCGCAGCTCGGCCAGCTCCTGTACTTTTTGTTTGGCAAAGGCCATCCAGCTTTTTATCTGCGGGGTCAGCGCGGCGTCGTCTGTTTCCAGGTCCAGGTCGTAGGGCGTGTGCAGCAGGGAGCAGGAAGTGGCCAGCATCAGGTGGTCCTCGCCAATAGCGGCGGCGGCTTTGCGGATCAGCTGGAGGGAGCTTTCGTGATCGTTCTTCCAGATATTGCGCCCGTTCACAATGCCCAGGGAAAGCAGCATGCCGGCCGGGATGCCTTGTAATACGGCGTCCAGCTGTTCCGGCGCCCGCACCAGGTCTATGTGCAGGGCCTGCACGGGCAATTGCAGCGCCAGCTCGGTGTTCTCCTGTAATGCGCCGAAATAGGTGGTCAGCATCAGCTGCAGGGAGGGCAGAGCCTTGCTGATTTGCGTGTAGGCATGCCGGTAAAGCGCCTGCTGCTCTGGCGCCAGGTCCAGCACCAGGCAGGGCTCGTCCAGTTGTACCCAGGCAGCGCCGGCTTCCTGCAGGCTTTGCAATAATTGCAGGTATACCGGCAGCAGCTGCTCCAGCAATTGATCCGGGTGCAGGCCGGTGTCTTTGATCTTGCCCAGCAGCAGGAAGCTTACCGGCCCCAGGAGCACAGGTTTGGTAGTAATGCCCAGGGCCAGCGCTTCCCTGAACTCATCCGTGCATTTGGTGGAAAGTACGCGGAACTGCTGGCCGGTATTGAATTCCGGCACCAGGTAATGATAGTTGGTATCAAACCATTTGGTCATTTCCATGGCGGTGATGTCCAGCCCGTTCTTCTGGTAGCCGCGGGCCATGGCAAAGTACAGCTCCGGGCTGCTGGCGCTCGCCAGCTTGTCCAGCAGGGGCTGGAAGCGGGCGGGTATCACGCCGGTCATCAGGCACATGTCCAGCACCTGGTCATACAGGGAGAAATCGTTGGAGGGGATCAGGTCTATGCCGGTCTGCCGGAGGACTTCCCAGTGCTGCCGGCGCAGCTGCCGGGCTGTAAGCTGCAGCTTCTCCAATGACATTTTGCCTGCCCAGTAGGCTTCACAGGCCTTTTTCAGTTCCCGTTGGCTACCAATACGCGGGTAGCCCAGTACGTTGGTTTGCATACGTGCAATGTTTTGATGGTAAAAAATAGCGCGGGAAACAACAGGAGCGTTGATAGCAGTCCGTGTATTACTTTGTTCCGCGAAAGCATACATCATTTGTTTGCGGCAAGTATCCTGGCTTGTAACGGTGGTGGCCGTCCTTCTCATCCGCCGGCAGGCGAACAATGGACAATAGCGTGGTCACCACTTTTCCGAAGGTTACTTACAGTTGCGCGTCAGCCCGTGATTTGCACACGGTTCCTTTTTAATCCCTTCACGACCGGGCCGGAAGGGAACCGCAAACAAGGTTGCATGGAAAGAGCCGGCACAAATATAGATAAAACAGCTTTCATGGATGTATGCTATTTTTCTATGCAAACCTATAATTATAGGGTGTATAATTTACTGTGTACGCAGAATTTGGTTTTTTATATTAAGTTTTAATATTTTTAAAGAATATTTTTCTGCTAAAGGCTTGCAAAGCGCAGGAAAAAAGAAAATCTTACGTTTGCAGGATGTTTACCGATTACCAGTATACCGTGACCGAACGTTTTTTGCGTTACGTGCAGATAGATACACAGTCTGATCCGTTAAGCGCCTCCTTTCCATCCACGGCCAAACAGAAGGACCTGGGCCGCCTGCTGGTGCAGGAGCTGCAGCACATGGGCATTACCGATGCAGAGCTGGACCCGCATGGGTACGTATATGCCACCATCCCTGCCAATACGGACAAGGCAGTGCCAACCATCTGCTTCTGCGCGCATATGGATACCTCCAGCGATTGCAGCGGCGCCGGCGTAAAGCCCATCATACACTACAATTATGACGGCAGCGACATTGTGCTGCCCGACGATCCTGCCCAGGTAATACGGGCCTCCGGGCATCCTTACCTGCAGCAGAAAAAGGGCGATGATATCATTACTGCCAGCGGCACCACCTTACTGGGGGCCGATAATAAAGCCGGCATAGCGGCCATTATGGATGCCGCCGGTTTCCTGCTGAAGCACCCGGAGGTAAAGCATGGGGCCATTCGCATTCTGTTCACACCGGACGAGGAAACCGGCAGGGGCGTGGAAAAGCTGGACATGGCCAAACTGGGGGCGCAGTACGGTTACACCCTGGACGGGGGAGAGCTGGGCTCCCTGGAAGATGAGACCTTTTCCGCCGATGCTGCAAAGATCACGATAGATGGCGTGGGCATTCATCCCGGCACCGCCAAAGGCAAGCTGGTAAGCGCCATTAAAATAGCGGCCGAAATGGTGGCTGCGCTGCCGGCAGACCGGCTGTCGCCGGAAACTACCGAAGGCCGTCAGGGCTTTATACACCCGGTACGTGTGCAGGGTACCGTGGAAAAGGCGGAGATCGATTTTATTCTCCGCGATTTTGTAACGCAGGAGCTGGAAGCGTATGCCGCCCTGCTGCGCCAGGTCATGAACACCGTGCTGCAGCGGCACCCGCAGGCCAGCGCCACCTTGCAGGTAACCCCGCAATACCGTAATATGAAGGAAGTGCTGGACCAGCACCCGCAGGTGTGCGCCTATGCGGAAGAAGCTATCCGCCGTGCAGGCGTTACCCCGCTGAAGATGATCATCCGCGGTGGTACAGACGGCTCCCGCCTGTCCTTTATAGGACTGCCCTGCCCCAATATCTTTACCGGCGAAATGGCCCTGCACAGCAAGCAGGAATACGTGAGCGTGCAGGACATGCAAAAGGCCGTGCAGACCATTGTATACCTGGCACAGGTTTGGGAGGAAGAGGGAGGGTGAATAGTGAAAGGTGAATAGTGAATGGTGAAAGGTGAAAGATCGCGTGATGTTCTATTTCCTACCCGTTCACTATTCACCCTTCACCCTTCACTATAATAATTTCCGGCCGTTTCCGTTTTTACATTAACTTATTGTATCTTAATTTAATACTTTTGCAAGGTTTTAAAATTTAATACATGCTATCAGGACTTGTTACATTACTACAGGACACTATGTTGCTGCCCCCGGCCGATACCGTGGCTACTGCTGCCGGTGCCGCCGCCGCTGCGGATCAGCATATCAGCTTGCTGGATCTGTTAATGAAGGGCGGTGTGCTTATGATACCGCTGGGCATACTTTCTTTGATAGCGGTGTTTGTATTTGTAGAAAGGTACCTTACCATTGCAAAAGCCGGCAGGATGGAAGAGAACTTCATGCCAATGATACGGGACCACATTACCAGCGGCAATATAGCAGCCGCACGCTCCCTGTCCAAGAACACCGCCAGCCCTGCCGCCCGCATGATAGAAAAGGGTATACAGCGTATTGGCAAGCCGATTGAGAATATCGAGCGCTCTATGGAAAATGTGGGAAAGCTGGAAATATACAAGATGGAAAAGAACCTGGTAATACTGTCCATCATTGCGGGCATTGCGCCCATGTTCGGCTTCCTGGGCACCATTGCCGGCATGATCCAGACCTTCTTCAACATTTCCATTACCTCCGATATTACCCTGGGCACCATTGCCGGCGGTATCTATGTAAAGATGATCACTTCCGCCGCCGGCCTTATTATCGGCATAGTGGCCTACATTGGCTACAGTTTCCTGAATGCACAGATAGACAAGGTGGTGAATAGAATGGAAGCCGCTTCCTCTGAGTTTATTGATATTTTACAGGAGCCTACAAAATAGTTATTCCATGAATTTGCGCAGCAGAAGAGGAAAAAGGCAGGTAGAGCTGCATAACTCGGCACTGAATGATATTCTGTTCATTCTGCTGCTGTTCTTCCTGATTGTGTCCACACTGGCCAACCCGAACGTGATAAAGCTTACCCTGCCCAAAGCCAAGAGCAATACCAAGGCCAAGCAAACGGTGGTGGTGAGCATTAACGACAAGCGGGAATTTTTCGTTGGCACCAACCGGGTGCCTTTTGAAAGCCTCAAGCAAATGCTGGTGCCGGCCATTGCCCGCGAGAATGTGGACCCCACCATTGTGATCAATGCAGAACGGACCGTGCCCGTAGAAGATATTGTGCGCGTCATGGAAATAGCGCGGGAAATAGGCGCCAAAGTGGTGCTGGCTACGGCCAATCCGCAAAGCAGGCGATAATGTGCTAATGTGCGGATATGCTAATGTGCTAATGAATTGACACGAAGCATTTCCTCTTTTCATCAGCACATTAGCATATCAGCACATCAACCTCCGCCCTCACCATCCGGTCCTTTCCGAAAATATCCTGCTTTAGTGTGATCTGCCGGAAGCCCAGTTGCTCCAGCAATGCCACTACTTCCCTGCCCAGTGCTTCATTGATCTCGAAGTACAGTTTGCCGCCGGGCACCAGCTTATGCCGCGCCAGCTGCGCAATGCGCCGGTAGAACAGCAGCGCGTCCTCGTCCGGCACAAACAGGGCCAGTGAAGGCTCAAACAGCAGCACCTGCCTTTGCATGCCCGAACGCTCGTTTTGTTTGATATAGGGAGGATTGCTGACGATGATGTCAAAAGCAGGCAGTGGTTCCGTGGCTTTTTGCTCCAGCACATCCACCTGTTCAAAATGTACGTCCAGCTGCAGCCGGCTGGCATTGTGGCGGGCAGTGTCCAGCGCGCCGGCGCTTACATCCAGGCCCCATACAGTGGCCTGCGGCAGCGCTTTCTTGAGCGCCAGCGGAATGCAGCCGCTCCCGGTGCCAATGTCCAGTATCCGCATCTGCACATCCGCATATTTACTCATCTCCACATCACGAACCACCCATTCCACCAGCTCCTCTGTTTCCGGGCGGGGAATCAGCACCTGCGGGTTTACCAGCAGCTCCATGCCGTAAAACCAGGCATGGCCGGTTATATATTGCACCGGCTGGTACTGCAGCAGTCCTTCCACTGCCTGTTCTACCTGCGCCTGCTGGTCCAGTTCCAGGGTATTTTCCTTGTAAATGATACGGTCCAGCTTACCGAGGCCCGTAATGTGCTCCAGCACCAGGTGGGCTATGTTGGCGGCCTCCCGCGGGGGATAAAGCGAAGCAATGGATCGGGTAATATAGGTAAATGCAGTTTGTATGTTCATGCAATGGTTTGAAAATGATATTTTTGCAAACATATAGAACGTTTCCCGCATGAACAGTATCCAGGATGAACTTTTTATGCAGCGCTGTCTGCAGCTGGCGCAGCAGGGCGCCGGCCATGTAGCTCCCAACCCGATGGTAGGCGCGGTGCTGGTACACCAGGGCCGCATTATCGGCGAGGGGTACCACCGCCGTTACGGGCAGGCGCATGCGGAAGTGGAGTGCGTGCGGCAGGTGGCAGAGGCAGACCGGCCGCTGATACCGGCGGCTACCATGTACGTGAGCCTGGAGCCCTGCGCGCATCACGGTAAAACACCACCCTGTGCAGACCTGATCGTTGCGCAAAAGATACCGCGCGTGGTAATAGGCTGCCGGGATACTTTCTCCGAAGTAAGCGGCAAAGGCATTGAAAAGCTGCAGCGTGCAGGCGTGGAAGTAAGGGTGGGCATGCTGGAAAGGGCCTGCCGCGAGCTGAACCGGCGCTTTTTTACCTTGCATGAAAAGCAGCGCCCCTATATCATCCTGAAATGGGCGCAATGCCCCGCCGGCTTTATGGCCACGCTCACCGGAGAACCGGTGCGCCTGTCCAACCCCTACAGCGACCGGCTGGTGCACCGCTGGCGCAGCGAGGAAATGGCCATCCTGGTAGGCACCAGGACCGCGCTTGCCGACAATCCCCGCCTTACCAACCGCCTGTGGACCGGCAGCAGCCCGCTCCGGCTGGTGATAGACCGAGAGCTGAGCACGCCCCGCCATTACCACCTGTGGGACGGCACTGTGCCTACCTGGTTCTTTACAGAAAAGGAAGCCGGCAGCAATGGCGCTGTTGAGACCATACAAATGGATTTCCGGCAGCCCCTGTTGCCCCGGCTTATGCAATGCCTGTACGAAAGGAACATCAGCAGCGTGCTGGTAGAAGGCGGCGCCTATGTGCTGCAGCGCTTCATAGAGGCCGGCCTGTGGGACGAGGCCCGGGTGATCAACGGCACCAGTATGCTGCCAGAAGGGCAGAAAGCGCCCGTGCTGCCCCGCGCATTATTGATAGACGAAACCGCCCTGGAAGGGGACCGGGTATTGTATTACAGGAACCAGGATTAATGTGCGGATATGCTAACGGGCAGATGCGCGGATCAGTTAATATTATTTATTTAGATGGAAGTTTATTTTACTATTGAGAAAACAGCAACAGCAGAATACAAGGACAGGGGCAGTAAATTCCTGGCATATGCCTTTCCCGTAAAAACAACGGACAATGTAAAAGAGCGGCTGCAGGAAGTGAAAAAGGAGCACCCCAAAGCCACGCACCATTGTTTTGCCTACCGCCTGGGCACAGACGGCCTGCAGTTCCGCGCCAGCGATGACGGAGAGCCTTCCGGTACTGCCGGCAAGCCCATACTGGGGCAGATAGACAGCAGGCAGCTCACAGATGTAATGGTGGTGGTGGTGCGCTACTTTGGCGGTACCCTCCTGGGCGTGCCCGGTTTGATCAACGCCTACAAAACCGCTACAGCCCTGGTGCTGCAGCTGATACCCGCTGTACAGAAAAATGTGGAAGCAAAATATACCCTCACTTTTGACTATACCATCCAGAACGAGGTAATGACCGTGCTGAAACAGCATAACTGCACTATCCTGTCGCAGGAGCTGCAGCTGTTCTGCGTGGTGCACACCGGCATTCCCGTATCCGGCAGGGAGCTGTGCCTGCTGCGCCTGAAGGAAATTTACGGGCTGGAGATCCGCGAGCAGTAGCTGCTCATGCATATCCATTAAGATAGTATAGGATAGTTGCGCTGTGTTTTTGTTCTAATTTACTTTCCGGTTAGTTACCACGTTGTCGAAACTTACTCAGGGAGCCTTCTCCTGCTTTCAATTATTTGTTTAAACTAAAACAAACATTCCTCGTTATGCTGGAAAGAATCACTGCAACCGTCAATTACAGACATAGCCACAGCACCTAGCCGCCGGCTTACATTTACGTGTGTGTCATGTTCCCGTTTCCGCCGTTAGCCCGGAAGGGGTGGCACTGCCATGTCTGATCAGAACAACCTGTTTCACATCAAAAAAATTCCCGTTATGCGCAACCATTATACGAGTAAACAATTATGGCGGCTCCTGCTCTTTGGGGGCTTGTTGCTCCTGCTCTGGTGCAGCCCCGTCACCGCACAGCAGCAACGCACTGTCACCGGGCAGGTGACCGATTCCTCCGGCAGCCCTTTGCCGGGAGTGACCGTACAGGTGGCCGGCAAGGCGCAGGGCACGCAAACCAATACCGGCGGGCAGTTTTCCATTGCTGCCGCAGCAGGCGATGTGCTGTCCTTCCGTTTCATAGGCTTTGAAGAAAAACGGGTGACCGTAGGCAGCCAGCCGGTCATCAACGTACAGCTGCAGTCTGCCGCATCCGGGCTGAGCGAGGTGGTAGTGATCGGTTACGGCACCCAGCAGAAAAAAGACCTGACGGGCGCCGTGGCCAGTGTAAGCGGCAAGCAGCTGCAGGACCTGCCCGTAGCCGGCATGGACCAGAAGCTGATTGGCCAGGTGCCGGGCGTGCAGGTAAGCAGCGTAACCGGTACGCCGGGCGGCGGCGCAGCCGTAAGGATCAGGGGCTCCGGCTCTATCGGCGCCGGCAGCGATCCGCTGTATGTCATAGACGGTTTCCCACTTTCCTCCGGCTTCGGGCAGCAGGCCAGCCCGCTCAATATCATTAACCCGGACGATATTGCCTCCATCACCGTGCTGAAAGACGCGTCCTCTACCGCTATCTATGGCTCCCGCGGTTCCAACGGCGTGGTGGTGGTCACCACCAAACACGGGCAGTCCGGCAAGCCGCGCGTTACGCTCAACAGCTACACCGGCTACCAGGAAGTACCGCAGAAGGGAAGACCTCAAATGCTGAATGCACGCGAGTTTGCACAGTTCAGGAAAGAGATCATCATCGACGATTTTGCGTCCCGCGGGCAAACCGCCACAGATGCGGACATCCCCGAAGAATACCGGCACCCGGAACAGTACGGCGAAGGCACGGACTGGTACAACACCGTGCTGCGCAAGGCGCTGCAGCATAATACCACCCTGGGTATAAGCGGCGGCGCCGGGAATACGAGATACAGTTTTTCTGCCGGCTATTACCGGCAGGACGGCGTGGTGCGCTACACCGGCTATGACCGCTATTCCGCCAGGGCCAATATTGAAAGCCGGGTAGGCCGGAAAATAAAGCTGGGGCTCATCCTGGCGCCTACCTACAGCACGCAGCAGGTAAATGATTTCGAGAACAGCTTTACGGATGTGCTCACGCGCAGCCTCTGGCTCAGCCCCCTGATACCGGTGTATGACAACACCGGGCAGCGCACGCCCTACATCAGCTCCCCCGGTATGTTCAGCGCCGCCAACCCACTGAACTCGCTGGAATACGGCGTTACCAATGTAAAGCGCTTCAATGGCCTGGGCGGCATTTACGGCGAGTACGAGATCATAGACGGCCTCAAGGCAAAAGTGAGCTTTAATGTGAATTACAGCAACGGGTCTACGTTTGTATTCAACCCTTCCTTTCTGGGAGGGGTGAATAACCCGCCGCCCAGCATTCCCAATTCCTCCCAGTCTAAAACCGCTGCGCTCAACTGGCTGTCTGAAACCCTGCTGTCCTACGATAAGAAGCTGGGAAAGGACCATACGCTGAACGTAGTGCTGGGCTATACCGCGCAAAAAGAGCGGCAGGACTTCCTGCAGATCAACGCTACCAATTACCCGGACGACAAGATACAACCCATCGGCGCAGCGGCCACCATCCCTTCCTATTCGCAGGACGTACAGGAATGGGCCGTGCTGTCCTACCTGGGCAGGATCAATTATTCCCTGAAGGATAAATACCTCTTTACCGCCACGGTACGTTCTGATGGGTCTTCCCGCTTTGGCTACAACAACCGCTACGGCACCTTCCCGTCCGGGGCAGTGGCCTGGCGGGTGTCCGAGGAGCGTTTCATGCAGGGCCTGCCCTGGCTCAGCGACCTGAAGCTGCGTGCCAGCTACGGCCTCTCCGGTAACTATAACATTGGTAACTATACGTATATGTCCAACATCGCTGCGTACAACTATGTGTTCGGCGAGCAGATCGCCAATGGCAGGAGCGGTTCCTCGCTCAGCAACTACGACCTTACCTGGGAGGAATCCTCCCAGCTGGATGTGGGCCTGGATGCCGGCTTTTTCAACAACCGGCTGGCCCTTACGGTAGACTATTACCGCCGCATTACCAAGGGTATGCTGTATAACTCGGAGATACCGCTGTCCTCCGGCTATACCAACGTGATCATCAACTCCGGCAAGATACAGAACCACGGCGTTGAGATCGGCATCAGCACAGACAACCTTTCCGGCGTGCTCAAATGGACCACCAGCGGCAACATTGCCTTTAACCGCAACAAGGTGATGGCGCTGAATGCCAAAAACGACCCCATCTTCAGCGGGCGCAGCGGCGAAGGCTCCTTCACCCACATCACAGAGGTGGGCAAGCCGGTAGGATTGTTCTACGGCTACGTGGTGGAAGGCATCTACCAGAACGAGGATGACCTCAACCGCTTCCCCAGGCACGTTACCTCGGTGGTAGGCTCCATCAGGTACAAGGATGTGGATGGCAACGGGGTGATAGAGCCGGTGAACGATTTTGCCATCATTGGCGATCCCAACCCGGACTTTGTCTGGGGCCTCACCAATAACTTCAGCTACAGGGGCATAGACCTGGGCATTGTGCTGGTAGGCGCGCAGGGCGGCGAAGTGATGAAAACTGCCAACCAGTACCTGGACAACATAGACGGCATCTTTAACGTGGACCGCAAGGTGCTGAACCGCTGGCGCTCCCCCGAAAACCCCGGCGACGGCAAAACGCCCACTACCAATGGCGCACGGGTAATATACCGCGATGTGAACTCGTCCTGGATAGAAAGCGCCTCCTTTATGCGCATCCAGAACATTACGCTGGGCTACAATTTCAGCAGGAAGCTGCTGGAGCGCAGCCGGTTCATCAGCAGCGCCCGCCTGTATGCCGGCGTGCAGAACCTGCACACCTTTACCCGGTACAGCGGGGCCAACCCGGAAGTAAGCCGTAAAACGGTGTCCGGCAATGCCACCAGCACTGCGCTGACGCCGGGAGAGGACTTTACTAACTACCCGCTGGCCCGCGTGTACACCCTGGGCATTAACCTGTCTTTCTAAAAAGTAAAAATCAATGTTATGCTGTCACGTAATGCATGGAAATACATATACGTTCCCGTTATAGCTGGCCTGTTGACCACCGGCTGCGGGAAGGATTTCCTGGACCTGAACCCCGAGGCCACCATCAACGGCGATGCCTTCTACAAGAACGAGACGGAAATAAAGCAGGCCGTAAATGCCGCCTACAATGTGCTGCAGGACCTGGGCCGGGAAAGCTACTGGATATTCGGGGAAATGCGCTCGGACAATACCGCCTTCCAGTACAACACGGCAGACCGCGGCCGCGAGCAGTGGGAGTTCGTGGACGAGTTCCTGGTAGGCGCTACCGCAGAGTGTATCAGCAATTTCTGGCGCAACAGCTATACGGGCATCTCCCGCTGCAATGATGTGCTGACGTACATTACAGGCGTTGAGATGACGGACGATGCCCGCAACCAGTACACAGGTGAAGTGGAATTTCTGCGCGCTTTTCATTACTTTAACCTGGTGCGCCAGTTTGGCGGCGTGCCCTTGCGGCTGGAAGCCGTGCAGTCGCCGGATGCTGCGCTGTCTGAAGGCCGTGCCACGGCAGATGAAGTATATACCGCCATTATTGCGGACCTGGCCGATGCGGCGGAAAAGCTGCCGCCCAATTATACCGGTGCAGACCTGGGCCGCGCCACCGAAGGTGCCGCCCGTACCCTGCTGGCCAAGGTGTACCTCACACAAAAGAAATATACGGAGGCCCTTGCAGAGCTGCGTAAAGTAACGGCCCTGGGCTATCACCTGCTGCCTGACTATGCTGCTGTTTTTGATCCCGGTAACAAGAACCATGCAGAGTCCATCTTCGAGATACAATACCTGGGAGCACAAACCGGATTGTTCAGTAACTTCATGTACACCTTTGCACCGTACACCTCCGGCAGCAGCGTGACCGGCGATACCAAGACCGGCATCAACGGCAGCGGCTCCGGCTGGAATATCCCTACACAGGACATGATAGCGGCTTATGAAGCAGGAGATAAGCGCAAGGCTGTTTCCCTGGCAGAAGGTTATACCGGCAGCGATGGGGTGTTTGTGAATATTCCCTACGTGAAAAAATACAATCACGGCTTCGTGGAAGTAGGGCGCACCAACGACAATTTCCCGGTGCTGCGCTATGCAGATGTATTGCTGATGATGGCCGAGTGCCTGAACGAGCAGGGCTTTGTGGCCAATGGCGAAGCGTTTGACCTGCTGAACCAGGTAAGGGAGCGTGCCGGCCTGCCCGCCAGAACCGCGCAGGACCTCCCTACGCAGGCAGCGTTCCGTGATGCTGTTTTCCACGAACGGCAGGTAGAGCTGGCTTTTGAGAACCACCGCTGGTACGACCTGCTACGTACCGGCAATGCCGTTGCCATCATGAATGCGCATGGCGCACGGGAAAAGCAGCAGCATGCCTACATTCCCTCCAACGCCTACCAGGTAACCAGCAACCGCCTGCTGCTGCCTATACCGCAGACAGATGTGAACCTGGACAACCTGGAGCAGAACCCACAGTAAATCAGTATTCATTTTCAAAATAATGCAGCATGCTAAAACGTATCATTCTCTTATTCCTTTCCGCAGTACTATTCTATGCGTGCGGGCCTTCCAATAAAGGCCCTGCACTGGCGCGCCTGCGCTGTGAATTCCGCGAAAACCCGTTGGGTATTGACATTACAGCGCCCCGGCTCAGCTGGGAGATCCGGAGCAGCGGCAGGGGCGTAATGCAGCAGGCCTACCAGGTGCTGGTTGCTTCCTCAAAGGAGGCGCTGGACAATGACGAGGGCGACCTGTGGAACTCCGGCAAGATCATGTCAGACCGGTCCATTAATGTGCGCTATGCCGGCAAGCCGCTGGGCAGCGGCACGGACTGCTACTGGAAAGTAAAGGTATGGACCACAGACGGCCGCGAATCTGCCTGGAGCCAGCCGGCACACTGGAGTACCGGCCTGCTGCAGCCCGGCGACTGGCAGGCCAAATGGATAGGGCTGGACTCCGCCTTTGCCTGGGAAAAGCCGGATGATCCCTACACCCGCCTGGCCGCCCGGTATTTCCGGAAAGAGTTCCAGCCGGCAAAGAAAGTAAAAAGGGCCATCGCCTACATCAGCGGCCTGGGACTGTATGAGCTGTACATCAATGGCCAGAAGATAGGGGACCAGGTACTGGCGCCCGGCCCTACGGAATATAACAAGCGGGTGTTCTACAACACCTTTGATGTAACGGAACAGGTAAAGGAAGACAGCAACGCCATTGGCGTGATACTGGGCAACGGCCGCTTTTTCCGCATGCGCGCGCCTGGCAAGGTACGGCTGCCACAGGTAACCCACTACGGCTATCCCAAAATGATCTGCCAGGTGAATATCACGTATGAAGATGGCAGCACTGCCAGCGTGGTATCAGATGATAGCTGGAAAGTAACCGCCAGCGGCCCCATTGTTGCCAACAACGAATATGACGGCGAAGAATATGACGCTACCAAAGAAATGCCGGGATGGAACCAGCCGGGCTTTGACGCTGCTACCTGGCTGCCCGTACAGCTGGTGGAAAAACCGGGCGAGCTGCTGGTGGCCCAGCTGAATGAGAATATAAAGGTCATGGACACCGTGAAGGCCGTAAGCGTGCATGAGGTAAAGCCGGGCCTTTTCATCTATGACATGGGGCAGAACTTTGTAGGATGGGTACGCCTGAAGGTAAAGGGCGCCAAGGGCGATACCGTGAAGCTGCGGTTTGCAGAGCGTCTCCGGGAGGACAACACGCTGTACATGGACAACCTGCGCTCTGCAAAAGTAACGGACGTGTATACACTGAAAGGAGAGGGCACCGAAGAGTGGGAGCCGCGCTTTACCTATCACGGCTTCCGCTACGTGGAAGTGACCGGCTACCCCGGCAAGCCGGACCTGTCTGCCATTGAAGGCCGGGTAGTGTACGATGACATGGAGACCACCGGCGCATTCACTACCTCCAGCAAAGTGATCAACCAGGTGTATAAAAATGCCTACTGGGGGATACGCGGCAACTACCGGGGCATGCCTACAGACTGTCCGCAGCGCGACGAGCGCATGGGCTGGCTGGGCGACCGCGCCGTAGGGGCCAGGGGCGAAAGCTTTATTTTTGACAACCACCTGCTGTATGCCAAATGGCTGCAGGACATTGAGGATGCCCAATCACCGGAAGGCAGCGTGCCGGACGTAGCGCCTACCTACTGGAAAATATATTCGGACAACATGACCTGGCCGGCCGCCTACCTGATCATTGCCAACCTGCTCTACGAGCAGTACGGCGACGACCAGCCTATCCGCAAACATTATGCATCCATGAAAAAATGGATGCAGTATATGAAGGACAAGTACATGAAGGATCATATCCTCACCAAGGACACCTACGGCGACTGGTGCATGCCGCCGGAATCACCGGAGCTGATCCACTCCAAAGACCCGGCCCGTAAAACCCCCGGCGATTTCCTGGGCACTGCTTTCTATTATCACCTGCTTACGCTCATGGAGCGCTTTGCCGCGCTTACCGGCAATACCGCCGATATAGCCGCTTTCCGTGAGCTGGGCGACAGCGTGAAAACCGCTTTTAATAACAGGTTCCTGGACAAGGAGGGCGGCTACTATGCCAACAATACCCCCACGGCCAACATCTTTTCCCTGGCTTACGGCCTTACGCCGCCTGACCGGGAGGATACGGTGTTCCAGCACATTGTGAACAAAACGCTGAACGATTACAAGGGGCACATCAGCACCGGCCTGGTAGGGGCGGAATGGCTGATGCGCGTGCTCACCAGCTACGGCCGCGGCGATATTGCCTACCGGCTGGCCACCAATACTACTTATCCCAGCTGGGGCTATATGGCGGAACATGGCGCTACCACCATCTGGGAGCTGTGGAACGGCAATACCGCCGACCCTGCCATGAACTCCGGCAACCATGTGATGCTGCTGGGCGACCTGGTAGTATGGTATTACGAGAACCTGGCCGGCATCAAACCCGACCCTGCCGCGCCCGGCTTTAAAAAGATCATCATGAAGCCCCTGCAGGTGAAGGGGCTGGATAAAGTGGAGGCCAGCTACCATTCTGTGTACGGCCCCATCCGCAGCGCCTGGGAAAAGAATGGCGATACCTTTAGCTGGCATATCACCATTCCTGCCAACACCAGCGCCACTGTGTATGTGCCGGCTGCTTCGGAACAGCAGGTAAAGGAAGGCAATGCCGCTATTAATGGCGGGAATGGTGTGAAATTCCTGAAGATGGATGGCGGGTATGCAGTGTATGAGGTAGGGTCCGGGGAGTATGCGTTCAGCGCAGGATGAAGGTAAAGGGTGCAACAGCCTGCTGTGCCGTGACGCTTTGTGCAAGGCCGCAGCAGGTTGTTTTTTTCTCCCTATTCCGATCTGAGTGATGTCACCGGGTTTATCAATGCTGCTTTTACAGACTGGTAGCTGACGGTGGTCAGCGCAATCAGCAGGGAAACTACACCTGCCAGCACAAATACCCACCAGCTGATACCGATCCGGTAATCATACTGCGCCAGCCAGTGCTGCATGATCCACAATGCCAAAGGAGATGCAATGACAGCAGCCAGTATCACAAGCAATACAAATTCCCTGGAAAGCAACAGCCACAGGTTGGCAACCGAAGCGCCCAGTACCTTTCGGATGCCGATCTCCTTGGTGCGGCGCTCCGCCATAAAGGCTGCCAGGCCGAACAGGCCCAGGCAGGAGATGAAAATGGCCAGTACGGCAAATATGGCCGCTAGTTGACCTGCCTGATTCTCTGTAGCGAACTTCTTTGCAAACTCCTCATCTACAAAGCTGTATTCAAAGGGGTAAGCGGGATTATGCCTTTCTACCACCGGTTGAATAGCGGCCAGCGCATTTTTCAGGCCCGCCTGCGCTTTAAGCCGGATCAGCAAGGTAAAGGTTTCGTTCCCGTTAAAAAGGAACATGGTAGGAACAAAGGATTTAAAAGGGTTTTTGATGAGCACATTTTCCACGATGCCAATAATGGTCAACGGCTGGTCATTCAGCTTTATAGTTTTGCCAACAGGATCTTTGTAGCCTGTTACCTTCAAGGCTGCCCTGTTCAGGATCACCGCGGCGGAGTCTGTAGGATAAGCGCTTGAAAAAGGCCTTCCCTGCAGGAACTTCAGGCCTGTCGCCTTTTCAAAATCCAGGTCTGTTGTCACCACATCAAATACAACGTCCTCGGCAGCGGTAGGGCTGCTCCCTTCCCAGGAAAACCCGTTCCAGCTGCTGGTAACGCCGGTCATGGAGCTGGACGCCCGGGATACGGATGCAATATACCCGGTATTTAAAAGCTCCTGTTTCAGCACATTGTAATGCTGCTGAAGATCACTGGTGAGATTGACTGTAATAAGGTTATCAGGATCATAGCCAACCGGGCGCGCTTTGGCATACCTGATCTGCTGGAATACAATGACCGTACTCACGATCAGCGCTATGGAAATGACAAACTGGGAAACCACCAGTGCCTTACGGAAGGTAATGGCGCTCTTGCCTTGCTTCAGGGTGCCTTTTAAAGCCCTTAAAGGTAGAAATGAGGAAAGATAGAAAGCAGGATAGCTGCCGGCTATCACGCCGGTAATGAGGCAGATGGCCAGTACACCGCACAGCAGGTATGCATTGCTAGGATCAAAACGGATATGCGCAAAGCCCAGGTCCCTGAAAAGCGGGAGTATTAGCCGTATCAGTACCAGGGCGAAAATAAAGGCGATAAAGGCGGTGAGCATGGACTCGCTCAGGAATTGCACGATCAGCTCACTGCGCCGGGAGCCCACTGCTTTACGGATGCCTACTTCTTTGGCCCTTTTCTCTGAACGCGCAGTAGACAGGTTCATAAAGTTGATGCAGGCGATCAGCAGCACAAAGATGCCGATAATGCCGAATAACCGGATATATTCAATTCTGCCGCCGGTGTTTATCCAGTTCTTGTATTCACCATACAGGTGTACCTGTTTCAGCGGTTGCAGGAACAGGTACTGGTTCTTCAGGCCCTTGTCCTGCTGCATCATCAGCGGGCCTAGCTTTTTGGAAAGGGTTTCCATGGAAGCACCTTCCCTGATCTCTACCAGGTTTGTCAAAAAGTTGTTGCCCCACCGCGTCTGCGCAAACTTCACAAATTCAGAATTTTGCAGTCTGAATGCATAAGGAGCCAGGAATTCAAAGCGGAAAGTGGAGTTGGGCGGTATGTCTTTCATAATGGCCGTTACCATTACATTGTACTGGTTGTCCAGTTTTACCGTCTTGCCGATGGGGTTTACAGATCCGAATAAGGCTTTTGCCAGTGATTGGGTCAGCACAATGGAATTGGGGTCTTTCAATGCGGTTTCCACATTGCCCTCCAGCAGGGGGAATGTAAACATTTGCAGGAAATCCGGGTCTACATACGTGCCGGGTTTATTCAGCTTTTTATCCCCTGTCATCAGGCTGTGCCGGCTTACAAAATCCATCCGGGTAACCCTTTTTATTTCCGGGTAGTTATGCTTCAGCTCATCATACAGCGGCAGGGGGATAGATACCTGCGTGCCTTTCTCATTATTAAAAAGCGTATGCTTTCTTACAAGCCCGATACGGTCAGCATTCACGTGAAAGGTATCAAAGCTGGTTTCATATTCTATCCATAATCCAATAATGATGGCAAAGGCCATGCCGGTGCCCAGGCCAAGAATGTTGATGGCAGACAGCCCCTTGTGCTGGAGAAGGTGGCGCCAGGCGATCCTGAGATGGTGCTTGAACATGGCAGCATCTTCACTAAAAAAATGCCATCTGAAATAGTGATTGTGGCCTAATACAAAATGCAGATGATTTATTTATATGTGTTCGCTTTTGATACAGGCGGTGTTCAGAACCGTCCGCTCACCACCAGCTCTTTGCTCCCTTTGGTATACTTGTAAAACCCTTCCCCGCTTTTTACGCCCAGGTAGCCGGCGGTTACCATGTTTACCAGCAGGGGGCAGGGGGCATACTTGGGATTGCCGAAGCCTTCGTGCAGCACCTGTAATATGGAGTGGCAAACATCCAGCCCTATGAAGTCCGCCAGCTGCAGCGGCCCCATGGGGTGCGCCATGCCCAGCTTCATCACGGTATCAATTTCCCGCACGCCGGCTACGCCTTCATACAGGGAATAGATAGCCTCGTTAATCATGGGCATCAGGATACGGTTGGCAATAAAGCCCGGGTAGTCGTTCACCACGCAGGGCGTTTTGTGCAGCTTTTCCGCCAGCGTGGTAATAGCGGCCGTTACTTCCGGCGCAGTAGCATAGCCGTTGATGATCTCCACCAGCTTCATCACCGGTACGGGATTCATGAAGTGCATGCCGATCACTTTTTCCGGCCGTTGGGTGGCCGCTGCTATGCGGGTAATGGAAATGGAGGAGGTGTTGGTGGCCAGTATGGCGTTTGCTGGTGCGTGCTGGTCCAGCTCCCGGAATATGTTCAGCTTCAGCTCACTGTTTTCTGTGGCGGCCTCCACCACCAGGGACGCATTTTTTACGCCTTCAGGCAGGGAGGTGTACGTGGAAATATTTTGCAGGGTCTGCGCTTTCACTTCGGCGGTAATGGCTTCCTTGGCCAGTTGGCGGTCCAGGTTCTGTTGTATGGTAGCCAGCGCTTTTTCCAGTGCGGGAGCGGAAACGTCTACCAGGCTCACGGGGTAGTTATGCTGTGCAAATACGTGTGCAATACCGTTGCCCATGGTACCGGCGCCAATAACGGAGATGTGTTGCATGTAAGAATGGTTTTGATGTGCGAATGTGCAGATATGCAGATGTGCAAATGACAAAGCGCACAGGCTCTCAGCCTGCAGGATCACACTACTGCATAAATGCAGGTTAATGCATTAAAGCATGCAAAATGCATAAATTTTTGCATTCCGCACACCCCCGCTCCATCCATCTGCCCATCTACCCATCTGCACATCAATAATCGTCTTTTCGCTTGAAATCTCCCCGTTTCCATGCCTGTATGAACTGGGCCCAGGCCAGGGGATTGAAGATGTTCTGCGGCGTTTGCTGCCCGGCATAGTAGAGGGACTGCGCCTGTTTCTGCATGTACATGTTCACCGCCTCACGTCCGTCTACCGGCGTGTAGCGGGCCAGGGCGCGCATGTGGGCGGCCTGCGTGTTCTTGCGGGCTATTTCATATGCATCGTCCGGTATATCGCCGCTGATAAAGGCTTTTTCAAATTCTTCCCGGGTAGGGTAGGGCTTGATGATGGTAACCGGCAGGTAAGTGGTATCCTCCACCATCAGCTGTATCATGGAAAAGTTATTGCCCTGCAGGTCCGTAGGGATCTGGTATATCTTTTTCTTGAAGCCAATGGCGCTGAAGGAAAGCGTATCGCCCTTGAATGCTACGATAGAGAATACGCCCTGGCTGTTGGAAATGGTACCCCTGCCTTGCCCCTGTACCACAATGCTCACTGCCGGGATGGCCCGCAGGCTGTCCGCCGTCATGGTAATGCCCGATATCTGTATAATGCTGTCTTTGAACTGCGTGATCTGGGCTTTCAGCAGGAAGGGAAACAGTAAAAATAAAAATAACAGTATGTAGGAACTAATCTTTCGCATGCGGTCCTAAGATAAAGGAATTTGTCAGAATGTTCAACGGCTACCGGTACATTGACAAAAACTATAATTTTAACGCCCAAATTAACCACCGATTAGGTTAACTTTGCTTCCAGGAATCAAATTTAACAACAATTTATGATCACGAAAGAGCAGGTTTTACAGGCCCTGAGCAACGTGGAGGAACCGGATCTGGGAAAGGACCTGGTAACGTTGAACATGGTAAAGGACATAGCGATAGACGGCAATAAGGTTAAATTTACCGTGGTGCTTACCACACCCGCCTGCCCGCTGAAAGACATGATACGGAACGCCTGCGTAAACGCCATCCAGCTGATGGTGAGCAAGGACGCTGAAGTGCAGGTGAATATGACCGCCAATGTGAACTCCAACCGGAAGGACGGCAAATCCACGCTGCCCAAGGTGAAAAATATTATTGTGGTAGCGTCCGGCAAGGGCGGCGTAGGAAAGTCTACCGTAGCAGCCAACCTGGCCCTGGCCCTCGCAGAAGGCGGCGCCAGCGTGGGACTGATGGATGCGGACATTTACGGTCCCTCCGTGCCCATTATGTTTGGCGTGCGGGGCGAAAGGCCCATGATGGTGAATGTGGAAGGCAAAGGTATGATCGTGCCGCTGGAAAAATATGGCATCAAGCTCATGTCTATCGGCCTCCTGATAGATGAAAAGCAGGCTGTGGTATGGCGCGGCCCCATGGCCAGCAGCGCACTGCGGCAGTTTATCACCGATGTGTACTGGGACGAGCTGGACTACCTGGTGATAGACATGCCCCCCGGCACCGGCGATATACACCTCACCCTGGTACAGACCGTGCCGGTTACCGGCGCTGTGATTGTCACCACCCCGCAGGACGTAGCCCTGGCAGACGCCAAAAAAGGCATCATGATGTTCAGCGGTCCGCAGGTGAACGTGCCCATCATCGGCCTGGTGGAAAATATGTCCTACTTTACCCCCGCTGAGCTGCCGGACCACAAGTACTATATTTTTGGCAAGGATGGCGGCAAGCGCCTGGCAGAAGATATGGAAATTCCTTTCCTCGGGCAGATACCCCTGGTACAGGGCATCCGTGAAGGCGGTGATGAAGGCGTGCCGGTAATGGCAGGCAACGACGAGGTGACCCGGAAAGCATTCATTGATTTCGCCGGTAATGCCGCCCGCAGCATTGCCATGCGGAATGCCAACATGGCGCCGACTAAAATAGTAGAGGTCGCAGTTTGACATGCACATCCCTAAATACAATCAGGAGAAGGACTGGCAGCAGGTATCCGCCTTTATACGGGACAACAGCTTTGCTATACTGGTGAACGTGGCTGCCGGTACCCCGCTGGCCACACATATTCCCGTTGAGCTGGAAGAAAAGGCAGACGGCAGCCCGGTGCTCACCGGCCATGTAGCCCGGGAGAACCGGCAATGGGAAGCCTTTACCACCGGCCCGGCGCTGGCCATCTTTGCCGCGCCGCATGCCTATATCTCCTCCTCCTGGTACGAAAAGGAGAAAATACCCACCTGGAATTATATTGCCGTTCACGTGTACGGGCAAATGCGCCTCCTCGAGGAAGCAGAGCTGCTGGCATCACTGGAGCGGCTGATGGCGCGCTACGAAGCCGCATCTGCCCGGCCGGTCAGCTTTCAGGATATCCCTGAAAAGGAGCTTCGCAATAACCTGAAAGCCATTGTAGGTTTTGAAATGACCATTACCGACGTGCAGGCCCGTTACAAGCTGAGCCAGAACCGGAACGCCCGCGACTACAACAGCGTGATCTCCCACCTCCGCGCCCGCGGTGATGAAGGATCGGTAAAGATAGCGGGGGAAATGGAGAGGAGAAGGAAATGATGTGCGGATGTGCAGATGATTTGTAGGAGTATCTAATGATGTTATCTATAATGTATCCGCTGGATTTTCATTTGCACATCTGCATATCTGCACATCCGCACATTCCCCTATAACGTAAACACTTTATCCCCCACCATCACCTCCTGTTTCTCCTCGTCAAAAGTAGCTTTCATGCCGGTGCGGTAGGCGGCATTGCCCATGATCAGCGCAATGGAGTGGGAGTAGGCCGCTTCTATCGGCGCATTGGTGGGCTTGCGGGAGCGCACGCATTCCATCCAGTTGCGCACATGGCCGTTGGTGAGGGAGTCGCCGCCGGTATTGGCGCTGGTCTCTACCTTGGTCTGCAGGGTGGTAAGAGTCATATTGGGCAGCAGGTTGGCATGCATGCCCATGGCCTGCGCTTCCTTTTCGCGGAGGCCGCCGGTAGGGCTGATCTTGTTGTTGGCCATATCAATGGTGCCGCCGTTAGAGAAATACACTTCCTTGATACCGCCGGCAGAATTGTGGAAGCGGGAGCTGTACATTACCTGGAAGCCGCTGGTAGGATCGTCGGGTGGTCCGTATTCAAATACGGCGGTAAGCGTATCTGCGTTCACCCGTCCGTCTTTCCATACATATACGCCGCCGTTGGCCACTGCGGTGCGCGGGTGTTTCAGGCCGCTGAACCAGTGCACGGTATCTATCTGGTGGGTCATCCACTGCCCGAATATGCCGCTGGAATATGGCCAGAAAAGGCGGTACTCCAGGTATTTGCGGGGGTCCCAGCTGTCTTTGGGCCGGCCGGCCAGGAAGCGTTGCCAGTCAGTATCGGATTCGCGTATGGATTTTACCAGGTCCGGACGGCGCCAGCGTCCCGGCTGGTTTACGTTCCAGGTCATTTCCACCATAGTAATGGGGCCGAATTTGCCGCTCTGGATAAATTTGGCAGCCGCATGGTAGCTGTCGCCGCTGCGGCGCTGGGTGCCTACCTGGAATATTTTCCCGGAGCCTTTCACGGCCTTCAGCGCATTGCGGGCATCCTCCATGGTCTCTGCAAAGGGCTTCTCGCAGTATACGTCCATTTTATGGCCTACCGCTTCTATGGTATGATAGGCGTGCTGGAAATCTGCCGTGGCAATGATCACGGCATCCAGGTCCTTGTTACGGTACAGTTCGTCATTGTTCATACAGGCCTGTATGTTATGCCCGGTCTTTTGCTGTAAAAAGGCCTTGCCTTCCTCCCGCCGGCGGTTCCAGATGTCGGATACAGCGATCAGGTCAAAGTTCAGCTCCTTGTTGTTGTTAAAGAAGCAGGGCAGCAGCGCCTGCCGGGCCCTGTCAGAAAAGCCTACCAGTCCCACATTCACACGGTCATTGGCGCCCAGTATGCGCGCATAGCTGCTGGCGGGCAGGCCCATGGCGGTAAGGGTGACACCGGCGCCGCCCATTAATGATTGTTTCAGGAATTCACGACGTGATTTTTTCATATCCTCAATAGTTTATAGTTTATTGGTTAATGGCTAGCTGATCTCCCTGCTTGCGCGCCGGCTTTTTCTCCTGCAGGCCATAGGCCTCCTCCAGCTGTCCGCGCAGGTATTCGAGCGCTGGCTGGCATTGTGCGGCCAGGTCGTCCCAGCGGCATTCCACCATAATGCGCCCGTCAAAACCTATGTTCCGCAGCGCCTTGAAGTAGGGGCGAAAATCGTCTTTGGCCACGCCCGGCGCCGTTCTTTTCTCTTTTTCGGCAATATGGCAGTGCACCAGGTTACCCCTGGCCTTTTCAATGCTGGAGGGGGGCTCGTTTTCTTTCAGCATGTGGTAGATGTCTGCCGTGATCTTGAAGTTGGGATGATTAATGGCATTGGCGATCTCATTGGCTTCTGCCAGGGTGTTCACAAAATTGGTCTCGGTGCTGTTCAGGCTTTCCATGGCAATAATGCGGTCATATTTGGCCGCCACTTCCGCCATTTTGCGGCCCAGCACGATAAAATCCTTTTTTGCGACGGCAGGGTTCACGCCGTCCGGGATCTTCCGGGCCGCGCCGCTGCCCAGTACGATCAGCTGTACGCCTGCCTGCCGGGCCCGTTGCATCACGGTGTCCACGTAGCCCAGCACCCGGGCTTCGTCCACCTCGGGGCCAACGATCTTGATGGTACCGGGAATAAAGCCGTTGCAGCTCTGTACCTTGCAGTGGGTCTTTTGCAGGTTGGCCAGCTGGCCATTGAACTGGTCCTGGCTAAGTGAGGGGGACAGTATCCGTCCTACGCTTTCCTCAATATAGATATACCCGGCTTTGGCCAGCAGGCTGTCATGCTTGTAGCTATTGCAGATACCGATGGCAGGCAACTTTTGTGCATTCGATTGCAATACGAAGCAGCATAATACGTAGAGCAGAAAAAAATAACGCTTTTGCATGGGCAGTTTTTTCAGTGAACGTGGCATGAAACCGGCAGGGGTGTTTTTCATAAACGGGTGAAAATCAGTTGCTGCCCGGCTTCATTATGATTTACAGGAGATGCGGTTATTTCCTTGTTGAGAAAGTTAATAAGTAAATCCGTAAGATCAAAATTAAAAGTTAAAATATTAACGGATCAAATTGCCAAAAATAGCGGAACTTTAACCCGTTGTGCCTGGCGACCTGTAGGAATGAACATGCCAATTGCCAACCGGACCGTGCAGCCATCAACATGAAGTTATCATCTATATTTCAATCACTTGCATTGGTTAAGTTTTACTTAACTTTGCGCCCCAAATTAACTGACTATGAACCGACAGGAATTAGTGGGCCTGATCAAGGAAAGGCAATCTTATCTGTGTGTGGGCCTGGACACGGATATACAGAAGATTCCGAAGCACCTGCTGTCTTACCCCGACCCGGTGTTTGCTTTCAACAAGGCCATTATCGATGCTACCAGGGACCTCTGCGTAGCCTATAAGATCAATACCGCCTTTTATGAATGTATGGGTATCCGCGGCTGGGAAAGCCTCCAGCGCACCGTGGAATACATTCCTTCCGGCATTTTCACCATTGCCGACGCCAAGCGCGGCGATATCGGCAATACCGCTACCCAGTACGCCAGAACCTTCTTTGATACCTACCGGTTTGACGCAGTGACCGTTGCGCCCTATATGGGGGAGGACAGCGTGGCGCCGTTCCTGTCCTTTAGCGAGAAATGGGCCATTGTGCTGGGGCTTACCTCCAACGACGGCAGCCGGGATTTCCAGCTGCAAAAGGTAGGAGCGGAATATCTTTATGAAAAGGTGATCCGGGCCGCAATGGAATGGGGCACGCCGGACAACCTGATGTTCGTGGTAGGCGCTACCCGAACGGCGCAGCTGGCTGCTGTACGCCAGCTGGCCCCCGACCACTTTTTCCTGGTGCCCGGCGTGGGTGCGCAGGGCGGCAGCTTGCAGGAGATCTCTACCCTGGCCATGAACAGGGACTGCGGCCTGCTGGTGAACGCCAGCCGCGCCATTATCTATGCGGGCAACGGGGAGGATTTTGCTGCGGATGCGCGGAATGCGGCCCTGCAATACCAGCAGGAAATGGCGGGCTACCTGGGGCAGGCAGTGGAAAGCTAACCGGTATAAATTCTTCGCATAAAAAAGGCCGCACCAGCGGCCTTTTTTTGTTTGCTATATACTGCACCTGTGTGAAGTGCTTGCTGTCAGAAATCCGGGTCCGGCGGCGTATTCGGGTTATTGTCCCGCTCTGCAAAAGGATAGGGATAGAAGTTACGCTTGCGCTCGGTCAGCGGCCGGTCAAAGCGCCGCATATCCTCCAGCTTCAGGCCGAACATATATAGTTCTATGCAGCGGTGCCGGTAAATGGCCTCCAGCAGATCCGCCTTGCTTAGCGGCCCGGCAATGGCAGGCAGGTCGGCCCCTACGCCCAGCGAGTCCTGTGCAGGGGACTTGGTTACTACCTTGTTCAGTTCCGCCAGTCCATTTACAAGATCATCCTTGCGTGCATAGGCTTCCGCTTTTATCAGCGTCATTTCCCCCATCATGTATACCGGGAAAGGGCTGGTATTGGTAAGCGCAAAACCTTTTATACGGAACTTGGGCGTAGTGGAGAACGTGTCCAGCATGTAAAAAGACACCCGCTTGTCTGCAGAGTCAGGTTGCAAGCCCTCCGGCAGTCCCATGGTAGAATCAATTACCTGGTATACGTTATTGGTAGAGGTGGCTGTTTCCCAGATAGGATTGGGAAAGATGGCATCGTAGTGGAATTGCACGGCCTTGCGCGTTACGCTTCCGGCTGCACTGAGGGCCAGGTCGTAGTTACCCGCAAAAAGGGCGTACCGCGCCTTCAGGGCCAGCAGGGTGTTGCGAATATCCATCCCGGCAGGAATATTATTCAGGAATGACCCGCTGGGCGCATGGGCCGCTATCGCCGCCAGCGCGGCATCTATCCAGCCAATGGCCTTGTTAAAGCCTGCCACCCGGTCTATAAAGGGAGCGCCGCTTTCCAGCGTGCCGGTAGTGTCCGGTACCTGCTGCCAGCCCATGGCCATATTGCCCATGGCCAGCGCCTTGAAGATGGTCGCATAGCCTATCAGCCCGCTGGCATAGGCCTGGTCGTCCATGGTTTGCGCGTATCCGATCACCCGGTTGGCGTCGTAAATGATCTTGTTGCTGTTGGTCCAGAGGTTGCCCAGTACGGTATTGGTGCCGTCTACGGTGCCGCCGCCGGTGTTCAGCTGGTTCTCCGGCACGTTGCCTTCGTTGCGCAGCAGCAGCTCATTGGTGGTAAAGCCGTTGGCCGTTACCAGGTTGTACAGCGAGCCGGCGCGCCCGCTGGAGTAGATGCGCTGCAGGCCCACCGCTACTGCCGTTACGGCCTGGGTGGAGGTGAACACGTCATCCTCCTGGGCAGCGGAAGGGCTGGTGTAGTCTTTTTTGCAGGATGCAGCCAACAGTGTGCTGATGATACAGATACCTGCTAGTATTCTATGCATAAGTCACTTTTTAAAAGGTTAGAATTTTGCAGACAGGCCCACGCTGAATGTTCTCGGCACCGGTACGGCGCCAAAGTCAATACCGCGCAGCACCGTGCTTTGCCCGGCTGCATTCACCTCGGGATCATAGCCTTTATAATTGTCCCATGATATCAGGTTGCGGCCGCTCACGTTCACGGTCAGGTCCCGGAATCCCTTGATGCGGCCTATGTTATAGCCCAGGTATACTTCGCGCAGCTTTACAAAGGAGCCGTCGTCTATACGCCATTCTTCCGTAGTATACACACCGGCTATGTAGCCCCGGGGCAGCTGGCCCAGGTATTCCTGCTCGGCCACCTTGCCGTTGCCTACGCCCTGGCGGGTACGGAAGTCCGCATTGAACACGTCGTTCCCCTGAACTGCGTCCAGCTGTACGCGCAGGTTGAATTTCCGGTAGCTCAGCTCATTCACCAGGGAAGCGGTATAATCCGGGTTTGGATCGCCAATGATCCTGCGCAGGGTAGTGCCGGTGGGCAGCCCGTTGGCATCACGCTGGGGCGTATACGACAGCGGCCCGTTCTGTATGCCTTTTTCCTGCTGCGGAATACCGGCGGCGTTCTTGATGTCGCTGCCGTTGGCGTCCTTTGCAAAGAAGGTGCCGTAGAACACGCCAATGGGCTGTCCTTCCAGGATGGCCACCGGCGCGCCGCCATTGGTATTGTACAGGATCAGGGACTGGCCTATTTTCAGGGCCTTGTTGCGGTTGCGGTTAAAGATGCCGGTCACATCCCAGCGGAAGTTCCTGTTTTGCACCGGCACCAGGTTCAATACCACTTCCACCCCCTTGTTCTCCAGCGAGCCAATGTTATTGCGGTAGCTGGAATAGCCGATCGTAGGCGCGATCACGCGGTCCAGCAGCAGGTCGTCCACCCGCTTGATATAGTAGTTCACCTGCAGGCCTATACGGTTGTTCAGGAAGGCCAGGTCTGCGCCAAACTCCGTTTCCTGCTGGCGTTCGGGGGCAATGTTCTCGTTGGCCAGTATGCTGCTGCCAACAAAGGAGGTCTTGGTGTTAAATGCATTGGGCGTGTAGGAATTAAAGCGGTCATACGCGCCAATGCCGGTCAGGTTGCCGGACTGCCCGTAGGCGGCCCTTACCTTCAACAGGTTCCACCAGCTGCCTACTGCAGCATCTTTCCAGAAGTCTGCTTCTGACAGTACATAGCTGCCGCTGGCCTTTACGTACAGCTGGTTGCGCTCGTTCTCCCCGAACACGGAGGAGCCGTCCATGCGCAGGGCGCCGGTCAGGAACAGCTGGTTCTTGTAGCCAAAGGTCTGCTGCAGGTATACGCCGGAAATGGAGATCTCGCTGCGGCTGTCAACAGTAGGCAGCGGGGTGGCAGCGCTGTTCACTGCTTCTACAAAGGGCGCCAGGCCCCTGCCCTGGGTAAGCAGGTAATTGTTCCTTTCATACTGCAGGGAGTAGCCCAGCTGCGTAGTGGCGTTCAGGTTATCGGAAATGTTCCATTTATAGTTGGCGCTCAGGTCGTGGTTGATCTGGAAGAAATTGTTGGTGGCCGAGCTGGCATACCCGTTCTGGTTAGCGTCCAGTTCGGCGCCGCCGCCAAAGAAGCCGGTGCTTACGTTATAGGCGTAGGGTGGCATAAAGGTGTTGCCCCGTTGGCTGTAGTTGTCAATGCCCAGGTTGTAGCTCAGGGTCAGGTTCTTTACGGGGTAGGCCTTAATGCCCACGTTAGCCAGCACGCGGCTGGTCTGCTGTCGCTGCTTGAAATCCTCTATCACGGACACCGGGTTTACCCGGCCTCTTTCGCCTACTGCCTGCAGGTTGCCTGCCGCATCGCGGCTGAAGATATCGTGTATGTTGCCAATGATGGTCACGGAGTTCATGGGCGAGAAGAAGGAGTTGCCATCCGGTTTTTCATTGGCCGAGCTGTTCACATAATTGATGCCGGCCGTGAAGCTGAGCCAGTCGGTCATTTGCTGGTCCAGGTTCATGCGGAAGCTGTAGCGCTGGAAATCCGTGTTCTGGATAATGCCCTGGTTGTAGAAGTAGGAGGCGGAAGCGTAGTATTTTGTTTTATCCCTGCCGCCGCTCACAGATACATTGTTGTCCGTGCCAATGCCGGTACGGAAAATGTAGTCCTGGTAGTCATACCGTTTTACCGGGGTGGTCTCCGTCAGGGAGGTCACCAGTATATCCTGTGTAATATCCATGGGGCCGAATTTCACGGGAGCCTGGTTCACATCCAGCTTCTTGCGCAGCTGGCTCACCATAAAGTTGGTGGAAAAGTTCACTACCGGCGCGCCGGTGCTGCCCCTTTTGGTAAAGATCTGCACTACACCGGCATTGGCGCGGGAGCCGTAAATGGCGGCGGCAGCAGCGCCATTCAGTACTTCAATGCGCTCAATGTCCGCCGGGTTGATGTCCACCATCCTGTTCTGCCCGATAGTGCCTATAAAGTTGGGGCCATCGTAGGTGCCGGCCGTGTTGGTAACGCGGTTGGTGGCATTGTTCACGATAATGCCATCCACAATGTACAGCGGTTCGGAGGAGCCGGAGATGGTGCTGATGCCCCTCAGCCTTACAGAGATGCCGCCTGCCGGGTCGCCGGAGTTCTGCGATATCTGGGCGCCGGCGGTCTTGCCCTGCAGTGCGGCCAGCGCATTGCCGGTAGCGCCTTTGGTCAGCTGGTCGGCCTTAACCGTGCCAATATAGTTGCCCAGCTGTTTACGGGTAGTGCCTTCGGTGGTGCCGGTTACCACTACCTCATCCAGGCCCAGGGCGTCCTCGGACAGTTCGGTGATAACAGTATAGGTACCGGCATCGCCTATTTGCAGCGGTTGCTCGCGGGTAGCAAAGCCTACGCCGGAAAATCTTACGGTATAAGGGCCCGGCTGTAAGCTGGCGTTAAAGCTGTAAGTGCCGTCCGGGCCTGTTACAGCGCCGTAGGTTGTATTTTTTACCTGCACGGTAATGCCGGGGATGCCATTACCGCCCTGGCTGGTCACCTTGCCGGCAATACGCACCTGGGCCGCAGCGCTCATGGCGCCCAGCCCGGTGAGCAGGAGCAGGCAGAGCAAACACCACTTCCTGCGCGTTAGAAATAATAAGTTGATCATAAACAAATTTTTAATGTGAATGAACAGTACCTTGAAAACCACTTATAGAAAAAAATCAACGCATCCTTTATCTGTATATCCGCATATGTGCATGCCTGCACATCAGAGCACTTCCAGTCCCTCTTCGATATAGTGCTTTAGCAGCGGGTTGTCGGGAGACAACTCCGTGATCAGTGTATCAATGTCGTGAATGTTGCACACCTGTATGCGCTGCGCCGTGTTTACCTTTTCCGAAATGGTGAGCGATACTACTTTCTGGGCGGAGCTTACCATCGCCTTTTTGATCTGCATCACCTCCCAGTCGTTTTCCGTAAGGCCGTGCGCCGTATCAATGGCATTGGTGCCCAGGAAGCAGAGATCTGCTTTTATCTGCCTGATCCTGGCCTGCGCTTCGCCCCCTACGGTGATCTGCGCGTTCTTGGACAGTTTGTCCCCGATCAGGATGATCTCTATGCTGGGGTGCCGCATGTATTCCAGCGCAGCCGTGAGGCTGCCGGTAAAAAAGGTGGCTTTCAACCCGGGCGGTAATGCCCTGGCCAGTTCAATAATGGTGGTGCCGCCGGTGGTCAGTACAAACATGCCGTCCTGTACCAGGCTGGCAGCTTTTTGCGCAATGATCTTCTTTTCATCCAGCGAGTATATCTGCTGTGCGTTCAGGGAAAAGTGATATCCCTGGGAGAGCGCGCCCCCATGCACTTTCACGATCTTGCCCTGGTCGGCCAGTTCTGCCAGGTCGCGCCGGATGGTGTCTTCCGATACCTTGATCTCCTGGCTCAGGTCCGCAGACAATACCCGGTTATGCAGGTTTACCTGGTGAAGGATATAGGCTTGCCGTTCTTTTTTCAGCATGACAAAAAGCGAAATAGAAATTGGTTACTGTCAATATCGGCATAAACCCGCAAAAAAACAAGCAAAAAGGTGCAGGTAATAGTAAAAAGACTGCAAATACCTGCAAACTGATCTGGAGACGAGAAGAAAGTATAATGCGCGGATGTGCAGTTGATGGGGGATGTGCTGATATGCCAATGTGTATTGATATGGAGGTGTGCTGATGGAATGCAGCGGAGGGGGAAAGGGTAGTATATTAAAAAGGGTCCCAGCGATTATTTAAACACGCAGTTCCGGGCGGTCCACCAGGGTTTGATCTCGAAGGCAAGGCGGCCGGTAATGATGGCGGTATCCGTCTTTACCAGGCTGGCAGCTGTGGCGCTGTCCGGGCAGTCCAGTATGAAAATGCCCTGCAGGTCGCCATCATTCCCGAAGGGGCCGGCTACCAGCAGCTGGCCGGATTGCGCCATGCGGTCCATATTGGCCAGGTGGCGCTGCTGTATCAGCGCGGCATCCACTGCATCCTGGTTGCGTTGGGGGCCTTTCCGGAGCAGTACCATCCAGTATTTTTTCATCTCCGCTTTCGTACTGTCGGCAGCGGTAGTGGCAGGAACGGAGCGGTTAACGGTCGGCTTAAAAGATATGATCAGCAGGATAAGGAATCCCGTTAAGAGCAATGCCGGGAATACTTTACTTGCCATAGCTTCCTTATTTTGGCCGTAAGGTACATCTAAAATTGTAAATCATTATATTGCTGGTAAAACATGGCCAACATGGGGAAAGATCTTTTCCGGTCACCGGATTATTATTTGCTCGACGATTTGTTGACTGAAGAGCACCGCCTGGTGCGCGACGCCGTGCGCCAGTGGGTGAAAAAGGAAATCTCGCCGGTTATAGAAGATTACTGCCAGCGCGCGGCCTTCCCTACCCAGATCATAAAAGGGCTGGGGGAGCTGGGTTGCTTTGGCCCTACTATCCCGGCAGAGTACGGCGGCGGCGGACTGGATCACATTGCCTACGGCCTCATGATGCAGGAACTGGAGCGGGGCGACAGTGGCGTGCGCTCTACCGCCTCTGTGCAGGGCTCCCTGGTAATGTATCCCATTCATACCTTTGGCAGCGAAGAGCAGAAACGCAGGTACCTGCCCCGGCTGGCCACCGGCGAGCTGATGGGCTGCTTTGGCCTCACGGAGCCCGATCATGGTTCCGACCCTGCGGGTATGCTTACCCGTTATACGGAAGACGGGGACCACGTAATACTGAACGGTTCCAAAATGTGGATATCCAATGCGCCTTTTGCAGACATTGCCATTGTATGGGCCAGGAACGAGCAGGGCGGTATTCACGGCCTCATCGTGGAAAGAGGCATGGAAGGATTTACCACCCCGGAAACCAGGGGTAAGTGGAGCCTGCGGGCCAGCGCCACCGGCGAGCTGGTATTTGATAACGTGCGCGTGCCCAAGGCCAATATCCTGCCCGGCGCGCGCGGGCTCAGGGGGCCGCTCAGCTGCCTCTCCTCCGCACGTTATGGCATTGCCTGGGGCGTGGTAGGCGCCGCCATGGACTGTTATGATACAGCCCTGCGCTATGCCAGGGAAAGAAAGCAGTTCGGCAAGCCTATCGCCAGCTTCCAGCTCATACAGAAAAAGCTGGCGGAAATGATCACGGAGATCACCAAGGCGCAGCTGCTCAACTGGCGGCTGGGCGTGCTGAAAAATGAAGGGAAGGCCACCCCGGCGCAGGTATCCATGGCCAAGCGCAATGCCTGCGACATGGCTACCAAAATAGCCCGGGATGCCCGCCAGATACTGGGCGGCATGGGCATTACCGGCGAGTTTCCCGTTATGCGGCACATGATGAACCTGGAAAGCGTGATCACCTATGAAGGCACCCACGAGATACACCTCCTCATCACCGGCCAGGATATTACCGGTATAGATGCATTTCATTAACAGGAAGGAGGAGGAAGTGCTATGCAGTATGGAGCAGGAAAAAGCGCAATCTGTTTTTTATTGAGTATATGCCTGGGCGTGAGCGCCCGTGCCCAGCACCTGGCCGTATGCGAAGGGAAAGCCCAGGGCACTTACTATATCATCAAGTACCTGCACACGGATACGGCTTCCCTGCAACCCCGCATAGATTCTATTTTCAATGTCATAGACCGGTCTCTCTCGCTTTACCGGCGCGGTTCCCTCATCAACCGGTTCAATGCCGGCATGCAGATACAGATGGATGCCCATATGCAGGCGGTGGTAACGCGGGCGCTGCAGGTCAGCAAAGCCACCGGCGGCGCTTTTGACATTACGGTAAAGCCCCTGGTGGATGCCTGGGGCTTTGGCGTGTCGCGCCCCGCTTGGGAGGGCGTGCCCCCGGCAGATACCCTGCAGCAGCGCCTGCAGCGTACCGGCTACCGTTACCTGCAGATAAAAGGCAGCCGGCTGCAAAAACGCAGGCCCGGCGTGGAGATAGACTGCAACGGTATTGCGCAGGGGTATACGGTGGATGTGCTGGCCCGCTTCCTCGAACAGCAGGGTATTGACAACTACCTGGTGGACGTAGGAGGGGAGCTGCGGGCCAGGGGGCACAATGACCGGCGTCGCACCTGGAGCGTAGGCATTGAACGGCCGGCCGCAGATCGCGCGGACAATCCCGTACAAGCCGTGCTGCCCCTGCAGAACAGGGCCATTGCTACCAGCGGCAATTACCGCCGTTTCTTTGACCAGGGCGGCACCCGCTTTGCCCACACCATTGACCCCCACAGCGGGCAGGCCCTGCACAGCAATATCATCAGCGTAACGGTGATGGCCAGGGACTGCATCACTGCCGACGGGTTTGACAATGCGCTTATATTAATGGGGGTGGATAAGGCGCTGGCCTTTATACAGGCGCACCCGCAATACGGCCTGGAAGCATATTTCATTTATAAGGACGGGCAGGGAAAGATCCGGGAACGGTATACAGAAGGGTTTAAACAGTTATTAGCCGTTAGCTTTTAGCTGTTAGTGATCGCGTATTAAGCCAACTGCTAACAGCTAAAAAAAAGCCCCGTCCCGGCAAAGCCGGAACAGGGCCTCACTTTTACAGCTTCCCTAGAATATGGATAAACTTTAGTCAATATGCCAACGCAATCCTATATTTCCCTGGATAGTGCTAAAGTTGGTGATTTCGGCTAATTTGTAAGGTGAGTAGCTGTATTGTGCGCTGATGTTCAATAATAACGGTGAAGCCTTGCCAAATGGTATATTCACCCCTATTTCCGGGCTTAGCATGAATGCCCAGCTATTATCCTTATCAACAAACATGCCCCAATATTTTTCATAGTTCATGTTGGCGGCCCCAATGCCCAGGGACCCGTAAGGTATTACCGGCGCATCCGGCTTGGTGAACTGGTATTGCACAGTAGCCAGTGCCGGTATTACCTGAAAGGTACGGGTTTGCACTGCAGAAATATCGCCGGATTTGGTCGGGTATACCGCCCGGGGCACCCGCTCATAAAAATCCTGGAATCCCGTTTTCAGGCCTATGCCCAGCTGGTCGGTCAGCATGTACTGCAGCCCGGCCTGCCAGCCGCGGAAGCTGGTTTTGCCGCTGTAGTCGCTTAAAGAACCCATCGGGGCGGCAATGGAATAATTCACGTTAAAGGAAAAGGGTGGGCGCACCTGTGCAAAGGCAGCTTGCACACCCAGGCACCCTGCTATGGCCAATATCCAAATCCTTATGTTGATGATCCGTTTCATTTTTCGTCAGTTTTTAAGTGAAACACTGCTTACTGCTGAAGGTAAGGTGACTGGTCAAATACAGCGGTAACCATACTGTTGATGTTGCTGCTGTCCCATACACCGGCGCCCCTGAACATGGCGTTCCATACGGCATTGATCTGCTTGTCGGCATCCGCGTTCTTCAGGTCCAGCACGTCAATGGATACCGCTCTTTCCTGGTAGTACACGGTGTAGTAGGTGGGGAAATAGTAGCCGTAACCCGGATAGCCCCAGTACCAGGGGTCCCAGTAGCCGCCCCAACCGGTCCAGTACCCGGGATTGTAATAGGTGTTGGCATATGTCTCATCAATACGGGTGAGGTTAATGGCCAGGTCCGGCTTGGCAGCCTTGTCTACCAGCGTATAGCCCCTGGACTGCATGGCGGATTTAACAGCGGCTATCAGCTGCCGGTCGTATTCCGTCAGCGCTCTTTTGGCGGTGTCCCCGTTGCTGGCCACAGCCACGGAATCCACAATGCTGAAGGTGTTATAGCTGGCAAAGTTGACAGTAGTATCCCGGTTGGTAACATAGATACGGGACTCTTCATCCGTCATGTCATTCAGCGGGTCTTTGCTGCAGCTGTTCAGGAACAGCACAGTGGCAGCCGCTACAGCCAGCATCATTCCTGTTTTTCTTACAAATCGATTGGTCTTGCGCTGTTTCATTCGTTCATATTTTTCTTTTCCGGAGGCCTCACGGAACCTCGTATTCATATGCCCTCCAATAAAAAAATTGTTTAAGCTCGGTTTCATATGCACACGTATTTAATTTGTTTATGATCTTGTGTTCAAAGTGCTTTCGCCCGGATTTGTCATACACTAAATATGCCAACGTAATTACGCGTACAGGTGGATAACTGAACGTTATAACGCCGGTTAAGCTTTTAACGTTCAACGCTTTAGAGGCCCGGTTGTTACAAAGGTTTATCCGGCAAATGTTAATGTTTACCTAAAATTTTGTTAAGGGATCGTCAACCAGGAGTTTACATATGGCGGAATTGGATGAAGCTAACTTAAAAGTAATCTTTCGGTTAATATTTGTCTTAACCCTGCGGGGGAGGTAAAATGATGGCTTTCTATACCGCAGGCTTCAGCGGCCGTTACGTTGCGGAGGTTATCGTCAATGAACAGGGCTTCAGCAGCATTTATGCCGTAGCGCTGCAGCAGCAGCTCATAGAAGCAGGCGTGCGGCTTGCGCATTTTTTCCTGGCCGGATACAACGATGCCGTCAAACCATTGCAGGAAAGGGTAGGACACCAGCGCAATGGGAAAGGTTTCGCTGGACCAGTTCGTTAATGCGTATAATTTGAACCGCTGGCTGTCCTTCAACTGTTGTAATATGGCTACACTTTCGTGGATGGGCCCCCCAAGCATTTCCTGCCAGCGTCCGTAGTAGGCGCGGATCTGCGCCTCAAAGGAGGGATGCTGCTGCACCAGCAGCTCCGTAGCTTCCTGCAGGGTTCTGCCCGCATCCTGCTCTTCGTTCCAGTCGGCGGTGCAGATGTGCTCCAGGAAATGCTCCGTTTCTGCCGGTGTTGCAAATATCTTGTTGTAGAGGTAGCGCGGGTTCCAGTCTATCAGCACGGCGCCCAGGTCAAATATGATGGTAGTGTATTGTTTTTTACCGTTTTGCATAGGCTAAAGATAGACAAATCTCATAAAATCATTATTTGTCAAACAGTGGGCCACTGTCGGACGGGCCGGGTAGCAGCGCTTCGGCTGTGTCTTCCAGCAGCTTCAGGTCCACGGAATCATTGCCGGCAATACCCTCCACGGAACCCTTGATATGCGCGGCGTTCAGCAGCACTTTTTCCAGCTGTTTTTCGCGGGCTTTCCACAGCTTTTCCATGGCTTCCCGCTCTTTCTGTATGGATAGCTTCATGGCCAGGAATCCTTCCCGGATGGCTTTCCACTGCTCGGCAAACTCACTGCTGGTCAGGTAATTATAGAGCATGTGCATTTTATCTCCTTTGTTCTCCTGGCTTTTAAGGGCGCCGGCAATTTTGATCACGCCGTCGCGCAGCACCAGGGCCAGCGCTTTTACTTCGGCAAAGGAGCATATCCAGATGCCATCGCGCTCGCCAAAGCGGTCCATGTCTTTGGGCATGGCCTGGGTAACCAGTATAGCCACATCGGCGCCCTGGCTGCGCATGTCGGCTTTCAGCTTTTCCACCCAGTCCCGGGAAAAGTCTTTGGTGCGCTTGCTTTCGTAGATGATCTTGCCGCATTCCTGGCCAAACTGGTTGCGGATGGTTTGTATGCAGTCTGCGCCTTTCACGCCCTTGCCTACTTCCGTTACGGTATCAAAGGGGAAGGCCTGTTTCAGCATCTCTTCCAGCGCCAGTTCCTGGATCTCTCCCTGCAACTGGGTGGAACCCTGTTCTGCGCGGCGTTTCATCTCTTCTGCCAGCCTGCGCTGGTCTTCCAGCTGCTTTTCCATTTCGCGCATGCGCAGCTGGAACTCCGTTTCCCGTAGCTGGCTGCGCTCGGCTTCCTCCTTGCGTATCACCTCGGTAAGCTGGTTGCGGGCTTCCAGTATTTTTTTCTGCATGGCTATTTCCAGCTCTTCTTCCCGGTTGCGCAGCTCCTGTTCCTTGCGCAGGAACTCCAGCTCCTGCTGGCGGGCGGTTTTCAGGCGCTCTTCCTGCTCCTGGTTGGTCTGCTGCAGCATGCGCAGCTGGTTCTCAAAATCGGCTGCCATCTGCCGGCGTATATGGGCTGCCAGGCTTTCCTGCATTTTTTCCTTTTCCAGCAGCAGGCGTTTGTTCAGCTCCTCTTCCTGTGCCTGCCTTTGCTGCTCTATGAGCTGGCGCTGCTGGGCCAGCTGTTGCTTCTCGGTCTGCAAAACATCCATCCGTTTGCGCCATTCCGACTCCAGTTTTCCCCGCATTTCCTTTTCAATGTCAGCAGCAAAAGCATCTTCCATCACAAACTGGTGTTTGCAATTGGGGCATGTAATTGATGTTCCCATAGTTCAAAAACAGTATACTATTGATTGTGTGAAATTAATCCGGTGCTACGCACGGTATCAGCGTAGTGTAAAGGTAGGTAAAAACAAAAAAGGAAGGAGAACCTTCCCTTCCTGGTTAACATAGCAAAAAACAAACAAAAAGGGGCTCGGGACCGGAGGTAAAGGGCATAGGTTAGGATTTACTCTTCCTCCTGCTCTTCTTCCAGTTGAAACTCGCTGCCGGCTTCGTCAGCGGTTTCGGGCATATCGTACAGCAGTTCATCGGTCAGGATGAACAGCAGGGTAATGCTGCCATTCACGGCGCTGGCGCTCAGGTTTTCCCATTCTTCTATCATCCAGCCTTCTTCCAGCCACTGGTTGATTTCCGGTATCTCGTTCACAAAAGAGGTGGAATGGCCGTTTTCCTGCTGACCGGCTTCCTGCGATCTTTCCAGGTCTATTGTAACGGTGATGACTTTTTGCATGGGGATAAGGGTTTTGTTCCTCTAATATCGTGACCGGGTGTTAGGGAGAGGTTAAGGGTGGATTAAGGAAATGTTAAGGATGGGGGAAGGGGACCAATGTATACAATGCCGGCATACCGTTAATAGCCTTTTTTATGGCTTGGGAAATATAACGGCTCATTCACAAGTGATTAACGAAAGGAGCGGATTTATTTCCTAGCTTTATTCCACAGGAGAAAAAGCCGTTTCAGTTCTGGTATTATAAAACAGAGGAATGGCAGGTCAGATGGTAGGTGGCCTGCATTCCTGTTTTCAGGTAGGCTCTTCTTTCGCTGCATATAATTTGTAAAGCAGGCTTAACCCTATGCCGGATATCAGGCAGCGCTCCTTTTGATTGCCCAGCAGCTGCTGCGTCCAGTCTGTAAACCCGCCATCGGCAATGTCTATCTCACGGTCGCCTGCCTGGATCAACGCTTTGAATTGAACCCCTTTATAGTAATTGTTGGCCTTTGAGTGGATGTCCAGCTGCACGTCAAAGGGCAGGCCCGCCAACAAGGTATCCATCAGCGCCGTTATCAGCGCATCCCCTGCTTTATAGCCGGCCCTGGGCTGCAGCTTAAACAGCACGGCCGGCACGCCGAACACGTTTTTCAGCAGGTGATAGATGTGCAGCAGCTGTTCTTTCAGGCTGCGCCGCTCAAAGGAAAAGCTGCCCGTATCCTTTCCGCCCGCTACCATGCAGGCTATCTTGAAGTGCGGCGTATAGCCTTTCACGGGCATTTGCATGGTGCGGATGTGCCGGTGAACGGTGCAGTAGCGCAGCAGTGCCTCCGGGTTTTCGCTGCTGCGGTGCTGCCGCTGGTCCGCGATATGCAGTGCCAGTGCATTGGTGGCGTCTGCCATTACTTCCGTATTGCGGATGCCGGATATGATCTTTTTCTGGCTCACCGTGCCTACCGCGGAGCAGCTCCCAAACAGCGCTACCGGCGATAGCTCCAGCGGCATATACTGTTGCGCCTGTAAATAGCGCAGCACCTCCAGCTCTTTTTCCAGCATGCCGGTCATATCCGTGTCTGCTGGTTGTACCAGCGGGTTGTTACGGTATTGTTGCAGCAGTTGGCCCGCGGCCGTACGTGCCGCCCGTTGCTCGTATACTTCCAGCAGCAGGGACGACAGCTCCGAACCGTTCAGCTGTTCGCCCAGCAGGGATACCAGGTCCGGGAAGCCTGCTTTTTCGCTGATCTTTCTTGCAATAAGGTCTGTCATATCAGAATTATCTCCTAATATTACTAAATTATATTGCAAATGTTAAGCAAGGGGGCTGCCATCCCTGTTCATAAGGCAGGAGCATGAAACAGGGGGACAATTAACAGGCTGGCGGAGCGGCAGGAGCAATAAGGCGTTTAGCTGGCAGTGTAAAGAACAGGTGTCCGCGCTACTCCCTTTCCGCCTGCTTCCTGGATACAAAAAATACAATCGTAACAACGGGCACGCTTAACGTTATCCAGGAAAGCCAATGCCAGATGCCGGTGCCTGTCAGCGCAGCCAGCAGCCCGAACACCGTCAGTCCCGCCAGGACCAGCGGCCATCCCCAGAGTTGAAAAAAGTTGCTTTTCATCAGTATGCTAGTTTAAAAGTGCGGTCTGGGTAACGGCCTCGCTTTGCAATATCCGGTTGATCCTGGCTTCCGACGCTTTGCCGCGGGCAAACCACAGGTACAGCCCGCTGATCAGCACCACGATGGTGGCAATATCAAACAGCGCCCATAGTATTTTCAGCGGCAGGCCGCCGTAATCCCCGAAATGAAGAGGCGCTGCAATGAACAGCGTGTTCACGAACCAGGGCATGGTGCGCATATCCGTCAGTTCCCCCGTCTGCGCATCTATCAGTGCAGGTTTGATCAGGCGGGATGTTAAAGGCGTAGTGCCTTTCATAAATACGGCATAGTGGTGCCGGCTGGTAAAGGGCGTGCCGGGAAACGCCACGATGCTGGGCTCCATACCCGGCGCTGCTTCACGGGATGTGCGGATGGCAGACTCCAGCGAGCTGAGCTGCCCGCTTACCGGCGCCTTGTCTTTGTAGGGTGCTACCATTTCCGCCAGCTGCCCGGATTGCCACATTGCCAGCATTACATCCGCCAGGGTGTTGATAACGCCGGTAATGCCCACCACCAGCATCCACGCCAGTACAACAATGCCCAGCAGGTTGTGCATATCCAGCCATTTCAGGCGGGTAGACCGGTCCCGGCGTATCATGCCAAAGTTGAACCGCCGCATGATAGGCCCGTATAACATCACTCCGGAAACAATTGCCGCCACGAACAATAATCCCATCAGCCCCAGGAAGAGTTTGCCGGTGATCCCGGCAAACATGTCCGTATGTAATTTCAGCATAATGTACAGGAAGCCCCGGTCCTGCGGAGGCGCCTGTAATACTTTCGCTGTGCGGGCATCCAGCACCACCAGCTTGTATACATCCGCAGGCGCATTCACGGAATCGGCCATGCTGAGCATTACCAGGTTGGGCTCCTCCTCCTCCCAGTAAACATATCGTACCACATCATTCGGCCGCTGCTGCTGCCCCGCGCGGATAATATCGTCCAGGCTGGCCATAGGCGTGCCTTCCGGCATGGGCGGGGCGGTGTGCGTTTTCCCCTGCAGCTCCTCTATCTCATGGTAGAACACCAGCGGCAGGCCGGTCACGCATAGCATCAGGAGAAAAAGGGTGCAAATGAGGCTGGTCCATTTGTGCACAACAAACCAGCGCTTTACGTTCTTTATGTTTGCCATATACTTCCTGTCAGAAACGTGGTGAAAGTAGCGCGCCGGCTCCCGGGTTGTTTACGATATACGGAAATTGTTTTACGCAATGAGGAAAAACAATGCCGCCCCGATGGCGGTAGGCCGTTTTTCAGGTGTCTTACATTTAACGTAAAGTACCCTGAACATTAACCATTAAAATTCCACATTATGAAGAAAAGTTTCATCCTGGCAGGCCTGTGCCTGCTATCCCTGGCAGCCTGCCGGCAAAAAATGGCAGGGTCCCTGGGCACAACGGAAAGGCTGGCAAAGGCAGGCGCAGGCGCCCTTATGCTGGCGCTGCCGGACTATGCCACTGTTACCATTAAAAATGTCAAAAGCGACAAGTTCCTCGAAGTAGGCGGCAACCCGGTCCTGAACGAAAAGTTCAGGGACAATGCCCTCCTCCAGCAGTGGCAAACCTCATTGTCAGGCACGGAAATGGACCGCTGGCAGAAATGGCACCTGGTTTACCAGACCACGGTAAACGGCGCCCGGTATTACCAGATCCGCAGCCTGCACAGCGGCAAGCTGATAGACGTGCCGGCAGGCACTAACGTAAGTGGCACCACGCTGCAGCAATACACAGCCTTCCCGCTGCCGGCCGACCAGCAGTTATGGCGGCTGGACGACCTGGGAGGCGGGCAGTACAGGATCGTGAACAAAGGCAACGGCCTGGCCCTCTCCGTGCAGGGTGGCTCCACCAGCAACGGTGCAGCAGTGATACAGGAAACCGTTGTAAGTGATAGCAGGCAGTACTGGACCATCAGCACCATTCCTGCAGATACCTGGCGCGATGATGAAGTAGTGCGCTTCTTCAACCGCAATAATACTTCCCAGGGTTCCGCTGCCTTTGACCAGGGAAACAGCATCCCCCTCACCTGGGGCGCCAACAACGGCAAGGTGCTCTGGGTAACGCAGGATGCCTGGGACGGATCGCAGGTGCAGCCCAACAATATGTTCAACTGCGGCGATTTTCACCGCTACAGCAATTCCGTGCTCATCCAGCCGTCCAGAACAGACTGGAACCCCAATAACACGCCCAACATGACCATTAACAACAGCACCTCCGGCAAGCCCCGGCAGATATTTAACATACAGCCGGGCACCTCCTGGACCTGGTCAGGCCCCGGTATAGAGATTGGCGACAAGGTATATGTGCACTGCGGGGAAGGCAATGGCCTGAACGCTACCAGCCAGTCGCTCTACCGTTTAATGCAGAGCGCAGGCACCCAGTGGGTGGCGGAGCGCACAGTGCCCAACGGGCTGGGCGGCCAGACCGCCATCATCTATTCTACCGGTATGGTCAGGCCCGGGAATGGTTATGTATATGTTTTCGGCAGCGAAGGGGTTAGCTTCAATTATGCGAGCTACCTGCATGTGGCCCGGTTCCCGGAAAGCAATCCCCAGCAATGGGAGTATTACAACGGGTCTGCCTGGACCAGCAGCCCCGCTCCCGGAGCAGCGTCCAGAATTGCCGACGGCAGGGGCACTAACAGTATCGCCTATCTGAACGGGAAATATATCCTGATGACCATGGACCAGGGCTTCAACTGCGACCCGGACCGGAATATCTATATTTCCACATCCAGCTCCCCAACAGGGCCGTTCTCCGCTCCAACGCTGGTATATACCGTCCGCGAATATTTTAAGGGGCAGTATGCCCGCTACTATACGCCGGTGGTCCATCCTGAATTTGATAATGGCAGGAACGAGCTGCTGCTTACCTACTGCCTGAACTTTTCAGCATGCGGGCTGGACGAATGCGAAGGCGCTTACCTCGATCCCTATTACTATCGCATAAAGGGCATACGGGTGCCCTACGCAAAGATCGGCCTCTAATCCCGGGGCAACGGCCCGCATAATGGCGGTAGCAGCGTTCCCGGGTGTCTAATCTGAAAGTCACAATAAGTTATCATGAATATCCGGGAAATGATCACCATGCTGTTGTGTGGTGCCGTATTCACCGCAGCAGCGCAACAAAAAGACCTGGTCGCCTATGCCAGCACCCTGCAGGGCACCAATTCCGAATTTGCCCTCAGTCACGGCAATACCTATCCAGCTACAGCGCTGCCTTTTGGGATGCATGCATGGTCGCCGCAAACAGGCAGGAACGGCGATGGCTGGAAATACCAGTACAAAGCCACTACCATTCGCGGGTTTCAGCAGGCGCACCAGTGCAGCCCCTGGGTAGGCGACTACGCCGTTTTCAGCCTCATGCCGGTGGCCGGGGAGCTGAAAGTAAACGAGGACGAGCGTGCCGCCGCATTCAGCCATGCCGGTGAAGTAGCCCGGCCGGATTATTACAAAGTCACTTTCGCCAACAAGGTTACTACGGAAATAGCGCCCACGGAAAGAGGCGCGCACCTGCGCTTTTCCTTCCCGGCTAAAACACCGGCCTGGCTGGTGCTGGATGGCTACAATGCCATGAGCGGCGTGAAGATATTTCCCGCAGAGCGGAAGATTACCGGCTATGTGACCAACGGCCGGTTTATACCAAAGAATTTCAGGAACTATTTCGTGATCGTGTTCGATCAGCCCTTCGAGGCTTTCGGCACCTGGGAGAATGTCAATAACAGGGTGTTTGCGGATAGCCTCACCGCAGAAGGAAAGGGCGCAGGTGCGTTCATTCGTTTCCGTAATGGGGCCAGGGTGCAGGCCAGGGTGGCCTCTTCCTATATCAGCCCTGCGCAGGCGGAGCAAACCTGGCAGCAGGAGCTGGGCCGCTTCATCAGCCTGGAGCAAACAAGGGCCGCTGCCAGCAAGATATGGAACACGCTTTTTAACCGTGTGCGGGTAGAAGGAGGTGGGGAAAAAGATAAGGCTACCTTCTACTCCTGCCTCTTCCGCGCCAATCTCTTTTCACACCGCTTCTATGAATACGACAGCACGGGAGCGCCGTATTATTTCAGCCCCTACGACGGAAAGGTGCATAACGGGTATATGTATACGGACAACGGCTTCTGGGACACCTTCCGTGCCCAGTTCCCGCTGAACACGATCCTGCATCCCACCATGCAGGGCCGCTACATGCAGGCCCTGCTGGATGCGCAGCAGCAATGCGGCTGGTTCCCCGCCTGGTCCTTCCCGGGCGAAACAGGGGGGATGCTGGGCAACCATGCCATTTCACTTTTAACAGACGCCTGGGTAAAAGGTATCCGTACCTTTGATCCCGAAAGGGCGCTGGACGCCTATTTCCATGAAGCCATGAACAAGGGTCCCTGGGGGGGCGCCAATGGCCGCGCAGGCTGGAAAGAGTACTATCAGCTGGGCTATGTCAGCTTCCCGGAATCGCATGGCAGTACCTCCCAAACGCTGGAGTACGCCTATGACGACTTTTGTGGCTACCAGCTGGCAAAGCTCACCGGCCACCGCTTCTATCAGTACATCTTTGGCCGCACCATGTACAACTACAAGAATGTGTACGACAGCAGCACCGGCTTTATGCGCGGCCGCAGGCTGGATGGCAGCTGGGTGGAAGGCTTTGACCCCTATAAATGGGGCGGCCCCTATACGGAGGGCAATGCCTGGCACTGGCAATGGTCCGTTTTTCATGACGTGCAGGGCCTGATAGACCTGATGGGCGGCGAAGCCCGCTTTATCGCAAGGCTGGACTCCGTTTTCAGCGCGCCCGCTAGCGTAAACACCGGCTATTATAAACAGATGATCCACGAAATGACGGAAATGGTAAATGCAGGCATGGGGCAGTACGCCCATGGCAACCAGCCGGTGCAGCACATGATCTACCTGTACAACTATGCCGGCCAGCCCTGGAAAGCGCAGGCGCACGTGCGCCGGGTGATGGACAGGCTGTACAACGCCGGCGAAGACGGCTATCCCGGCGATGAGGACCAGGGGCAGATGTCGTCCTGGTACGTGATGAGCGCCCTGGGCTTTTACAGCGTTTGTCCCGGTACGGACCAGTACGTGATCGGCAGCCCGCTGTTCCCCAGGGCAACGCTCACCCTTGAGAACGGGAAGCTGTTTGTAGTGGAAGCGCGTAATAACAGCCCGGAGAACGTATACATACAATCCGCCACCCTCAACGGCAAGCCCTGGCCGCATAACTGGCTGCGGCATGCAGACATTGTGAACGGTGGCGTGCTGGTGCTGGAAATGGGCAGCCGGCCCGCTGTCAGCAGGGGAGTGGCAGACACAGACCGGCCCTTTTCACTGGGCAGGCAGCAGTAGCGCGGAAAGTAGCTGGCGCCCTTGCAGCTAATTTTACGAGGAGATTAAGAAAATAGTGCTAAATCGATTAAATTAGCCGGCAGATTGAATCCCGGGCGATGCGACAAGACTTTTCCACGTATACCGATGAAGAACTGTTCCTGCTGGTAAAGCAGGGACAGAAAGAAGCGTTTGAGGAGATCTTCAGGCGCTGCTGGCAGGAGCTGCTGGACGCCGCCTACCGGCGGGTAAAGGAACAGGAAACGGCCATGGAACTGGTACAAAGCCTGCTGGTGAACCTGTACCTGAAAAGGGAGACCATCACGCTCCGCACTTCTCTCCGCAGCTACCTGCATATATCACTGAAAAATAGAGTGCTGAATACCGTGCGTGCAAAGCTGGTGCGCAACACCTACCGGCAGCACATGCTCCGGGACAGTAACGGTTATCAGCCAGATGCAGCCAGCAGCCTGCAGCTGAAGGAGCTGCAGCAGCGGATAGATGAGTCCTGCGCCAGCATGCCGGAAAAATGCCGCGAGGTATTTTTCCTGAGCCGGAAAGAGCATTTGTCCTACCAGCATATTGCAGAGCAGCTCGGTATCTCCGTGAACACCGTGGAGAAGCATATGGGAAAAGCCTTGAAAATACTGCGTGCGCGCCTCAGGGAATACAACTTTACGTTGTTCTGGTGCCTGATGGCTGTACTGCTCTGCATGGAAAAGCTGGCCAGGCTATTTTAAAGCACAATGGCGGTAGACCATTTTTCAGGTGTCTAATGTACAGAGACTATGGACATGAACAACGACCGGCTAAAAGAATTACTGGATAAATACCTGGAAGGTACCGCTACGGCAGAGGAGGTCCGGGAGGTGGACGACTGGTACCGTTCTTTCGGACACCATGCAGGCCTTACGGAGCAGCTCAGCGCAGAACAGCAGGCTGCCCTGGAGCAGCTGCTTTTCCTCCGCATCACCCGCGATATTGAGCAGGCCGCGCCATCGGCCAGGGTGGTCAGGATGCCTTTCCGCTATTGGTGGGCTGCTGCAGGTATTGTGCTGCTGCTGGCGGCCGGCGGGGTTTACCTGGCGCGTAACCGTACCACCGCGCCTGCTGCAGCGGCGCTCACGGTAACGGAGCAGGCAGACAGTAGCGGCATCAGGAAGATCGCCCTGCCGGATGGCACCCTGGTATGGCTCAACTACGACAGCAGGATACGCTACACCCGGGGGAACGACCGCGAGCTGTGGCTCGAGGGCGAAGCCTATTTTGAGGTAGCGCCGCAGCAGGGCAGGGCCTTCCGGGTGCATGCAGGAGCCCTGGAAGTGCACGTGCTTGGCACCAGCTTTAACATTGAAGCCTACACGCCCGCGGATGCTGTTACCGTAACAGTAGCCAGCGGCAAGGTAGCGGTAGACCGCGGGCAGGCCGCGGGTATTGCGCTCGGCGCCAACCAGCAGGCGGTATACCAGGCCGCAACCGGCAGGATAGCGCAATACAGCATCAGCGCAGCAGATTGCAGCGCCTGGCGGCTGGGACAGCTCGTATTCAGGGAAGCCACTTTCCGCAGCATTGCCCGGCGGCTGGAACGCCGTTATAACGTACGCATCCGCTTTGCCGGCGAGCATATCGCCAATGCTTTGCTCACCGCCAGGTTTGACAGGAACGTACCTTTGAAGGATATACTGGATATGCTATGCGATATTTATGGATTCAGCTACCGGCAGGAACCGGGCAACAGCGGGTACCTGGTGTATGATGAGCAACCACGTGAATGACCGGGTAGGATGATCCGTGTGGAGCGATAATTTCAAGTTATGGAAGAAAGAACAGCGGGGCGCCTGCGCATAAGGCCTGCGTGGCTGGTTTGCCTGGTGCTGGCAGGATATTGCGGGGGAATGCAGCGGGCAGCCGCGCAAACAGGGACAGGCGCAGCGCTGCAGCGTACCCTGGTAAACATAAAGGTGGAGAGCCAGACGTTCGACAAGGTGTTTGAACAGATAGAAGCCACCACCGGGTTCAGGTTTGTATATAATCCTTCGGAAATAGCCCGCAGCGGGAAAATAACGATCCATAAAGAACAGGTTTCCGTAGCGCAGGTGCTGGAGCTGCTACCGGCCGCCCTCCAGTATGAGCTGAGGGGCAGGAACATCCTGGTCACGCGCCGGGAAAAGCCGCCTCCCGGCCCGGCAGTGCTGCCAATGCGCAGCGGTCGCGTTACAGACGGGCAGGGCCAGCTGCTGCCCGGCGTGCACATAATGGTAAAAGGCACGCCGCACCGTACCATGACAGACGAAGGGGGCACATTCCATATCCGCGCAGGCCCCGGCGATACCCTGCATTTCCGCCTGCTGGGTTTTTACGAGGAAGATGTGCCGGCAGCCGGCGGGGAAGGGCTGTATGTTACCTTGCAGCCAAAGCCTTCTTCCCTGCGGGAAGTGGTGGTGATCGGTTACGGTACTTCCAGCAAGGAGCACCTGACCACCGCAGTAGGTACGGTAAAAGGGGAAGACCTCAATGAACGGGCCACCACCATGAATGTAATGCAGGGGCTGGCCGGCAAGGTGGCTGGCGTAAGCGTGATGATGAACTCCGGCAAGCCCGGTGGCAATCCCATAGTAAAGATCAGGGGCACCGGCTCCATCAATGCATACAACGGGCCACTGTACGTGATCGATGGTATTGTGGGCGCAGATCCCCTTATTATCGATCCCAATATCGTAGCTGCGGTGGACGTGCTGAAAGATGCCGCTGCCTCGGCCATTTACGGCGCAAGAGGTTCCAACGGCGTGATCGTGATCACCACCAAAAAGGGAACAAGGAACAGCCCCGGCATCTCTTTCCGTAACACCGTCAGCTTTGGCACCCTGGCCCGCAAGGTGGACCTGATGGACGCCGGCGAAGCATTGGAAATGTTCAAACGCGAATATGAATACCTGCCGGGCCGCACTGCTCCGCACCTCGATCCGGCATGGAAGTTCCTGCGCAAGGAGGAGCTGTTCAATCCCGACGGTACGCCCCGCTATAATACAGACTGGCAGGAAGCGGCCAGCCGCCTGGCCGTGTCCCACGAGCATGCCCTGTCCTTTTCGCTCGGGAAAGAAGACCTTACCGCGCTGGTGAATCTTTCCTACCACGATCAGCAGGGTATCCTCATCAACAGCTACTCCCGCCAAATGAACGGCTTTATCAACCTGGGCTGGGATGTGAAGAAATGGCTGCATGTGCAGGCAGTGATCAACAGCGGGGCGTTCAAGCAGAACAATGTAGACATCAATACCTTCGGGCTGAATGCCGTGCGGCAGATCTACGAGTTCCTGCCCTTTTTCCCGGTAAGGTATGCGGATGGCACCTACTCGCGCAAAGGCGATTACCCCGGCGCAGAAGATTCCGAGAACCCGGTAAGGCTTATGCGGGAAGTGCAGTCCGTGGCAGGCCGCACGTATACCATGGGCAACCTGCTGGCCACATTTCGCCTGAGCAGCAAGCTGCAGTTTACGGCCAGCCTGAGCGGCCAGACCGGCGCTACCTATAACCTGTATTTTTCCGGCCGCGACATCCGCGGTTATTCCGATACCCAGCAGGGCGTGGCCACCCGCGGGCATGGCAACTCCGGCTCGTGGACCTCCGAGGATTACCTGACCTGGAGCGACCGCTTTGGCAAACATAAGCTCACCGCCGTAGCAGGCGCCAGCTGGTACTATTTTGCCAACATGAGCACCAGCGCAGGCAGCGAAGGCTTCTTCGACGATTTCTTTTCGTACAACAGCCTGCAGACCGGCCTGGTGCCGCAGCGCCCGGAATCAGCGTCCGGCAGCAATACTATGAACTCCTACTACATGCGGTTCAACTACGATTATGACAACCGCTACCTGTTCGGGTTTTCATTCCGGGCAGATGGCTCATCGCGTTTCGGCGCCAATAACCGTTACGGCTATTTTCCCAGCTTCTCCGCCGCCTGGCGTTTGTCATCAGAGCCGTTCCTGCGCAATGTGCGCGGCATCAACGACCTGAAGCTGCGCGCCAGCTACGGCATCGTGGGCAATGCAGACATTGGCGACTATGTAACGCAGGACAGGATCAACAGCGGCCAGGCCGCATTCGGTGGCCAGGTGGAGTCCTCGGCCACATTAGGCGGCCTGGGCAACAAGAACCTGAAATGGGAAAAGGCCCACCAGTTCAACCTGGGTTTGGATGCATCCCTGCTGGAAGGCAGGCTGCAGTTTACCGGCGATATTTATAACCGCGTAACAAAGGACCTGCTGTATTACAAGCTGCTGCCAGCCACCACCGGCTACGAGGGTGCTTTTGACAATATCGGCGCTATCCGCAACAGGGGCGTGGAGCTGTCGCTGGTAACGGACAACATCCGCCGCAGGCACTTTTCATGGAACACTTCACTGATCTGGTCCATGAACCGTTCCCGCGTGCTGGAGCTGAACGGCGACATCATGTATCCCTGGGCGGGCCGCATTATGGAAGGCCGGCCGCTGAACGAGTATTACGGCTACCTGCGCCTCGGCACCTGGGGTACGGATGAAGCAGCGGAGGCCGCGGTGTTTGGTAAAAAGCCCGGCGACCTGAAGTACGCGGACCTGAACAATAACAAGGTGAAAGACGCAGACGACCGCACTGTGCTGGGCAACGGCATGCCCGATTTTGAGGCCAGCCTCGTGAATACCTTCAGCTACCGCAACTTTTCCCTCGCAGTAGACCTGCAGGTGATCTACGGGCACAGCCTGGCCAACCTCACCCGTCTTATCATGGAGAATGCAGCGCCCTCCTTCAACAGCTACCGCAGCCTGCTGGATGCCTGGACACCAGAGCGACAGGGCGTGATGAACGCGGCGTTGCGCCTGCCCGGCGACGGGTTTGATAACGAGATCGACAGCTATAACATAGAGAAAGGCTCTTTCCTGCGGGTGCGGAACATTTCGCTGGGCTACCGCCTGCCTGCGGCATGGCTGAAGCGCTGGCACCTGCAATCGGCGGTGCTGGGCATCAGCGCGGAAAATTATTTCCTGTTCACAAAATACAGGGGCTACGACCCGGAAGCCTCCTCCTTTGACGGGGACTTTAACCAGGGCGTGGACCTGTACCAGTACCCGAAGGCCAAAACGCTGGCCTTCTCACTGAACCTTACATTCTGACCAAAGCGACTGACATATGCAACGAATGATCCTGCTGCTGCTCATGGCAGCCCTTGCATCCTGCAGTAATTTCCTGGAAGAGGAGCCCTCGGGCTCGCTCAGCCTGGCGCACTATTATAAAACGCCGGAACAGGTGTATGCAGCGGTGAATGGCACCTATGAAGGGCTGGCCATTCCTTTCGTGGAGAACATTGGCGTGGCAGTAAGCCCGGTGTACTCGCTGGAGTATATTACCGGCTACAGCCGCAGGCCGCGCCCTTCCGGCTTTGAGGACGACCAGTTCCTGCGGCTGGACCGGCTGGATGCCGCCAATTCAAGATTGCAGGGATGGTGGAACGCCACCTACTACCCCGTAGAAAACTGCAATAGCGTGATAGAGCATGTAAGCGTTACCACCCTGGTAGATGAGGTTACCAAGCAGCGCTACCTGGGGCAGGCGTATTTCCTGCGCGCGTGGTACTACTTCCAGGCTGTACGCCTATTCGGGGATGTGCCCCTGAAACTTACCACTACCAAAGACCTGAACGATGTGCGTATCCGCCGTTCTCCGAAGGAAAAGGTGTATGAGCAGATCGTGAAGGACCTCCTTACCGCGGAAAGCTGTGGTCTGCCCTGGACAGATCCCGACGGGCATGTAAGCCTGGGCGCAGTAAAGTCGCTGCTGGCAAAGGTATACATCACCATGGCAGGGTATCCCCTGCAAAAAGGCCTGCCCTATTACCAGAAGGCATATGACAAGGCGAGGGAAGTGATAGACAGCCACCAGTTCTCCCTGTTCGGGCAGTACAGCGATCTGCGCAACCCCGTGCTGCAGAATACCCGGGAGCATATTTTCATGATGCAGCGCCACCCTACCGTGGCGGTCAGCAATATACACGGTGCTTACCTGCCGTACCCTGCCCAGCCGGTTTCCATACAGCCTGCCTATGGCGGCGCCATGGCGCCGGCGCAGGCCTTCTATGATGCGTATGCGGATAATGACGGCCGCAAGCAGGAGCAGGCATTTTTCTATACCCGGTATCCGCGCTATGACAACCCGGCCGAAATGGTCTTTTTTCCCTCGCCTTACATCTTCAAGTTCTGGGATGATGAAGCGGAAAGAACAGGCCGCTCAGGGGCCAACTTCCCCCTGATACGCTATGCGGATGTGCTGCTGCTGTGCGCAGAGGCAAAGAGCCATATTGATGGCGGCATTACCTCAGATGCTGCGGCCATTGACGCCTACTATGCCGTGCGCCACCGCGCCTTTCCTGCAGAGGCCAAGCCTGTCGCTTTAACAACCGATGATATCCTGAAGGAAAGATACTGGGAGCTTTGTTTTGAATTCCAGACCTGGTACGATATGCTGCGCACCCGCAGGGCTTTTGATGTGGAGAGCGGCCGTATGACCAGCCTGGTAGGCTACAAGGCCCCTAACCACCTGCGGGCATTTGAAGAAAGCGATCTGCAGTTTCCATTACCACTAGCTGAAGTTCAGAAGAACCCGGACTTGGCACTTTAACAACAGCACGAAACCGGGCATGATAACCATTGCTTACACAGGGGCACGTTAATGCAAGGTTCCATCCGGCCGTTTAAAAATCAAAATATTAACGGATGAAAAGAATATTTATCAGCCTCGCGGTGCTGCTCACCGTTGCGGCACAGCAATCTTTTGCGCAAAAGCACTACTTTATTGACGGCTATCATGGCGGCAGGTACGGGCATTACCCTGCCGGCTATACGGGGTTTATGACCCGCCAGTTGCAGGCCCACCCTTACTGGAAGATCAACCTGGAAATAGAACCCGAAACCTGGGACCTGGTGCGCACAACGGAACCGGCGGCTTATGACGCCTTTAAAAAGCTGTTTGCAGACCAGTCGGATGCCGGCCGTATTGAGTATGTAAACCCGGGCTACGGGCAAAGCTATCTCTACACCGGCTCCGGCGAAAGTATGATCCGGCAGTTCAGCTATGGCATACAAAAGGTGAAGGAACATTTCCCGGAAGCGGTCTTCACTACCTATTCCAGCGAGGAACCCTGTTTTACCAGCGCGCTGCCGCAGGTGCTGCTGTCATTCGGCTTTAAATATGCTTCGCTCAAGAATCCCAACACCTGCTGGGGCGGTTACACCCGCGCCTTTGGTGGCGGGCTGGTGCAGTGGCAGGGGCCGGATGGCAGCCGCCTGCTGACAGTGCCGCGCTACAGCTCCGAAGCGCTGGTAGCCAGTTCCACCTGGCAAACCACCGCCTGGAACAACAGCCCGGAGTATATACGGTCCGCGCTGGCAGCCGGTGTCCGCCATCCCGTGGGCATGTGCCTGCAGGACGCAGGCTGGTTGGGAGGCCCCTGGCTGAAGGAGAAGGCGCAGTATGAAACCTGGCGTAACTATATCGGCCACATTGCAGACACCCGGCGTGCAACCTTGTGGAAGCTCAGCCAGGAGGATATACAGGTAAGCCTGGTCTGGGGCGCGCAGGTGCTGCAGCGCATTGCGCAGCAGGTAAGAAGCGCCGAGAACAGGCTGGCCGCCGCGGAAAAATATGCCGCTATCCGTACGCTGTACGACCGCCAGCCCTGGCCGCAGCGGGCCCTGGATACCGCCTGGAAATCGTTGCTGCTGGCCCAGCACCACGACTGCTGGATAGTGCCCTACAACGGCTCCGGGGGCGACCGCTGGATAGAGAAAGTAAAGCGCTGGACGGATAACACTCTCGCGGTAAGCGATAGCATACTGCAGCAGCACGAGGATACGGCGGCGTATATACGTGTATTGAACACTACGGCGCATGCCCGTGAGGAATGGACCGTATTGCCGTATCACACCGGCAGGCCGCTGAAGCTAACGGACAGCAGGGGAAAACCGGTGGCAGTATACCGCCAGGGCGACAGCACGCTGGTATTCAAAGCCCGCGTGCCCGCTATGGGTTACAGCGCTTACCGCCTGCAGGAAACAGCGGACAGCCCGCCGCCTTCCCCAAAGCAGGACAGGCGCCTGCCGGACGGCCGCTATCATATTGAAACAGACCTGTACCGGGTAGTGATAGACCCTGCCCGTGGCGGCGTGATCACCAGCCTGGTAGCCAAAGCCCTGGGCAACCGGGAAATGGTGGACACCGGCAGCGCCCGCGGCTTCAATGAGCTGAGAGGATACTTTTACCGGGAGGCTGCCTGGCGCTCCAGCACGGACACCGCAGCCACCGTACGCATAAAGCAGGATAACCCCGCGCAGGTAGTAGTGGAGATCAAAGGCTTGATTGCCGGGCACCCCTTTACGCAGCTGCTTACGCTGGCCAATGGCCGCCGCAGGATAGATGTGCAGCTGAGGATAGACTGGCAGGGCGATCCCGGCATAGGCGCGCCCCAGGCAGACCATTACCGCGCAGAAGACTACCACAAGGCATTTTATAACGATAGCTGCAAGCTGCAGGTATTGCTGCCGCTTGGCCTGTCCCAGCAGCAGCTCAGTAAGGATGCGCCCTACGATGTAACGGAAAGCCGCCTGGACAACACCTTCTTTAGCAGCTGGGACAGCATCAGGAACAACGTGATCCTGCACTGGGCAGATGTAACGGACGGTAAGCACGGCCTGGCCCTGTTCACAGACCATACCACCAGCTATGTGCATGGCAACCGGTACCCGCTGGGTTTCACCCTGCAATATGCCGGCACTGCGCTGTGGGGGCGCAGCTATAACATAGACGGGCCTACGGAAGTAAGGTATGCCATTGTGCCCCACCGCGGCAAATGGGACGCCGGCGGCATTAGCAGGGAAGCTGCGGGCTGGTGCGAGCCGCTGCTGGCTATGCCTGCCACAAACAGCAGGGAAGGCTCCCTGCTCTCCCTGCAGCATGAAGGCTGGCAGGTGCCCGCCCTGCTGATGGACGGGAAGGACCTGCTGATCAGGATCTACAACGAGGCCGGCAACAGCCGCCGGCAGGCCCTGTACTTTTCAGGAACGGCTGCACAGGCCCTGCTGGAGCGGCTGAACGGCCAGCCCCTGCAAGCCCTGCCAATGCGACGGGCAGGCGGCAGAACAGTCATCCGGCTGTCCATGCCCCGTTTTGGCATCCGCACCATCCGCCTGAAAAATGTAACTGTTGATCATTAAACCGCACGATATGAAGAAAGTATTGTATTCCATGGGGCTTAGCCTGGCAGCGCTCACCGCGCAGGCCCAGGTGCAACCCTTTCAGCAGAACGACCGGGTAATCTTCGTAGGCAACAGCATTACGGAAGCCGGCGCTTATGTATCCTATGTGTATCTCTATTACATGACGCATTTCCCGGACAGGAAGCTGGTGATCATGAACGGCGGCATTGGCGGCGACAAGGCGGCGGACATTTACCGGCGCCTGGACTATGACGTCCTGGCCAGGCAGCCCAATGTACTGGTGCTTACCTTTGGCATGAACGACACCGGCTATTTCGAGTTCAACGGCAACGATGCGGAGAAGACCGCCCGCGAGCGCATAGCCGCCTCTCGCCGTAATTACCAGCTGGTAGAGCAGCGCCTGCTGCAGCTGCCCCGCATCCGAAAAATACTGATGTCGTCCCCGCCTTATGATGAAACGGCGAAGATCAGCGGCAACCTGTTCCCCGGCAAGCACAGGGCCATGCAGGAAATAGTGCGGTTCCAGGAGGCCGCTGCCAGGAAGAATAACTGGCCTTTTGTGGACCTGTTCTATCCCATGACAAAGCTGAATGCCCGCCTCCAGCAAAAGGATTCCACGTTTACGCTCATTGGCCCGGACAGGATACACCCCAGCAATGCGGGGCACCTGGTAATGGCGGCATTGTTCCTTAAAAGCCAGGGCCTGAGCGGGCAGCCGGTAGCCGATGTGCGGATCAATGCAGCCGTCGGCAAGCTGCAGCAGGCCGCCAACTGCAAGGTCAGCAACCTGGCCGCTACTGCCGGCAGGGTAAGCTTCAGCTACCTGGCCGCATCACTGCCCTTCCCCATAGATACCGTGGCACGGATTTGGGGCAATGACCAGAAACAATCCGACGCTTTGAGCTGGATACCTTTTACAGAGGACTTTAACCGCGAAATGCTGCAGGTGGCAGGGCTGCAGCCCGGCGAGTATACGTTGCAGATAGACGGTCATGCTATTGGCACATGGTCTGCTGCCGCTTTTGCAAAAGGCATTAACCTGGCTACCCAGCCGGAAACGCCGCAGTACAGGCAGGCCGTCTCCATCATGCAGCTCAATCTCCGACGCGCTGAAATAGAAGCGCGCCTGCGACGTTACTACTGGGTGCAGAGCAACTTCTTTGATAAAAAGCATATGCTGCTGCAGGACGATGCCGCGGCGCTGGACAGTATCCGCAAGTACGCCAGAACAGACGGCATGCTGCGCTTTCACGAGGAGAACTATGAAACGGCCATGTACAAGGAGCTGCGCACCCTCTGGCAGCAGGAGATCGATACCATCATCCATCTCATCTACCGGTTGAACAAGCCCGTTTCCCATAAAATTGAGATCATTAAAACCTAGTCATTGTGAAGATCACCGTTAAGCTATTCCTGGTCATTGTACTTTCCATGCCGCCTGTCTGCAGGGCGCAGGACCCGGCAGACTATGTCAATCCTTTCATAGGCGCTAGCACCAGCACGGGTGCAGCCGGTATTTACCATGGTCTTGGCAAAACTTTCCCGGGCGCTGCTACGCCCTTCGGCATGGTGCAGCTCAGCCCCAATACCATTACCGGTGGCGATAACGGCTCCGGCTACAGCTATGAGCATACTACCATAGAGGGCTTTGCCTTTACGCAAATGAGCGGTATTGGCTGGTATGGCGATCTGGGCAACTTCCTGGTCATGCCGGCCACCGGTCCGCTGCAAACCGCTGCCGGCAGCGCAGAGCATCCCGAAACAGGCTACCGGGCCACCTATTCCAAACAGGAGGAGCAAGCTGCCGCCGGCTATTATTCCGTGCTGCTCACCAAGCATAATATCAGGGCCGAGATGACAGCCGCTCCGCACAGCGGCATCATGCGTTTTACCTTCCCCGCAAACCGGCAGTCGCGCATACAGATCGACCTGGCGCGCAGGGTAGGCGGCACCTCCACCTGGCAGGAAGTAAAGGTGATAGACGATCATACCATTGCCGGCTATATGCAATGCACGCCCGAAGGGGGCGGCTGGGGCAACGGCGACGGCAAGGCCAGCTACACAGTGTATTTCTATGCGCAGTTCAGCAAGCCGCTGGCAAAGTATGGCGTATGGAGCGCCAACATTCCTGATGATTGGACGCGCAGGCGCGAGGACATTGAAAGCAAGCGCTACCAGCAGCGGATCGCGCAGGCGGCCGTGCTGCCGGGCGTTAAGGAGAAGGCCGGCAAGCACCTGGGCTTCTACACGGAATTTACCACCACCGGGCAGGAAACCGTACTGCTGAAAGCAGGCATCTCCTTTGTAAGCATTGCTGGCGCCAAAGCCAACCTGGAGGCGGAAATAAAGGACTGGGACTTTGACCGCGTGCGCCGCCAGGCCCGGGACCAGTGGAACAACGCCCTTAAAAAAATAGCCGTTACAGGCGGTACCGAAGAGGAAAAGACCGTGTTCTATACCGCCCTGTACCACACCATGATAGACCCGCGCCATTTTTCAGATGTGGATGGCAGGTACATGGGCGGCGATGGCAAGGTGCATGTGGCGCAGGGCTTCCACAAGCGCACCATCTTCAGCGGCTGGGATGTGTTCCGCAGCCAGATGCCTTTGCAGTCCATCATCAACCCCGGCCTGGTAAATGATATGATCAACTCCCTGGTCACCCTGGCGGAAGAAAGCGATAGCGGCTACCTGGAGCGCTGGGAGCTGCTGAATGCCTACAGCGGCTGTATGATCGGCAACCCCGCCGTTTCCGTGATCACAGATGCCTATGCAAAAGGCATACGCGGTTTTGACGAGCAAAAGGCTTATGCTTTAGCAAAGAACACCGTGGAAAAATTCGGCAATGGCAGCAAAGGGTTTTCCACCGGTGGGCTAAGCATTTCGCTCACGCTGGAGTACGCCTACTTTGACTGGTGCCTGGGCAGGCTGGCAGGCATGCTGGGCCGGCAGGAGGATGAAAAGATGTATACCGCCCGCGGCGGCAATTACCGGAATGTGTTTGATACGGGCAAAGCCTGGTTCCGCCCGCGAAATGAAGACGGCAGCTGGCAGCGCTGGCCGGAGGAGGGCCGCATGCGCCAGGGCTATGGCACCATTGAAAGCAGCCCCTATCAGCAGGGTTGGTTTGTGCCGCATGATGTGCCGGGCATGGTAGCCCTGATGGGCGGAAAGGAAAAAGTGCTGGCCGATCTCACCAGCTTTTTTGATAAAGTGCCGGAGAACATGATGTGGAACGATTATTACAATCATGCCAACGAGCCTGTGCATCACGTTCCCTTTTTATTCAACCGCCTGGGCGCGCCCTGGCTTACCCAGAAATGGACACGGGAGATCTGCACGCGTGCCTATCATAATTCGGTGGAAGGCCTGGTAGGCAATGAGGACGTAGGACAGATGTCCGCCTGGTATGTACTGGTTGCCAGCGGCCTGCATCCCGTTTGTCCGGGCAGCACCCGTTACGAGATCACCAGCCCGGTCTTTGATACGGTGGCTATCCGGCTGGACCCCGCCTATGCCAAAGGCCGGCAGTTCACTATCGTGGCGCGCGGCAATAGCCCTGCCAACCGGTACATACAGCGCGCCTGGCTCAATGGCAGGCCTTATGACCGTTGTTATATAGACCATGCGGCCATTGCCGCCGGGGGAACGCTGGTGCTGGAAATGGGCAGTGCGCCCAATAAAAGCTGGGGCCTCCGCTAAAAAATTTTAGACAGGAGTGGCGGTACGGTTTTTTTCAGGTGTCATACAGGTAGGGACAAAAAGTAACTGATCAATTTTATCACCAAAACCTGGACGCTACCACGTATGACCGTTATGAGACTGAAATGCCTGTTCGTCGCTCCTGTCTGCCTGTGCCTGGGGATCTTTACCCTGGTTTCCTGCGGTAAGAAGAACTTCCTGGACCAGACGGAGACTTCCAACCTGGACGAGCAATCCGTATTTTCCGACAGTGCCCGCACCGTGGCCTTCCTTTCCAATATCTACGTGGACATTGGTTTTGCCGAAAGCGCCACCCGTTTCGGCAACGGCGGCCTGGATGCTGCCTGCGATGAGGCGGAGCCGCAGAAATCAGCCTCCATTACCACCTCCGTGCAGTTTGCCACCGGCACCGTCAATCCTTCCATTATCAGCAGCGATGCCTGGAACCTGTCGTATACCAACATCCGCCGGGTAAACCAGTTGCTGAAGCATCTGCCGCAAACGCCTGTCCCCCCGCATATCCGCAATGTAATGCGGGCAGAAGCGCGCTTCCTGCGCGCATGGTACTACGCCATCCTGCTGAAGCATTACGGCGGCATCCCGCTGCTGGGCGATTCCGTGTTCAATGTCGACGATAAGATACCGGCCCTGCGCAATACTTATAAGGAGTGCGTGGACTATATCGTAGCAGAATGTGACGCCGCCGCAGCAGCCCTGCCGCTGGAGCGGGTGCGGGAAGACTATGGCCGGGCCAGCGGCGGCGCGGCCCTGGCGCTCAAGGCAAGGGTGCTGCTGTATGCCGCCAGCCCCCTGTTCAATGGCGGCAATATCGATCCGCAGAATCCCCTTACCGGCTATACGGACCAGGTGCAGGAACGCTGGAAGCTGGCGGCCGATGCCGCCGCAGCTGTAATGAACAGCGGTGCCTACTCCCTGCACGAAGACAATGCCACCGCACCGGGCTATGGCTTCTATGAAGTATTCACCCTGCGGGTGAACGAGGAATATATCCTGGCTAAAATGCAGGGGGGCAACCGCGAGCTGGAAAGCGCCTGGCAGCCGCCGTCCCGCGAGGGCGGACAGGGCGGCTTCCCCTACCAGGAGTTGGTGGACGCCTTTGGCATGGCCAATGGCCTGCCCATAACCGACCCCGCCTCCGGCTACGATCCTTCCGATCCCTACAGCAACCGCGACCCCCGCCTGGCCTATTCCGTGATCCGTGACCAGACATTGCTGATACAGAACAACGGGCTCAGGGAACCGGTCAATATCTACCTGGGCCCCGATGGCCAGGGGGTGAGCCAGGATGCCGTGCACGCTGGCACCCCCACCGGCTACTACACCAATAAAATGCTGGACGCCAACATCAGCGCCAACTTCATACACGGCAGCCAGCGCTGTTTCCCGCTGATGCGCTATGCAGAGGTGCTGCTGAACTTTGCCGAAGCTACCAATGAATATAGCGGCCCTGTGCAGGAAGTATACAATGCCGTAGCGCTGGTGCGCAGGCGCGCCGGGCTCTCGCCCTATGAGCTGCCTGCCGGCCTTACCCGGGAGCAGATGCGGGAAGTCATCCGCGCGGAAAGGAGGGTGGAGCTGGCGTTTGAAGGCCACCGCTTCTGGGACGTAAGACGCTGGAAAATAGCAGCGCAAACGGAAAATAAAATGATGAACGGCATGGAGGTCAGGCGGGATGGCAGTAATGTCACCTATACCATCTTCCCCGTGCGCAAGCATAATTTCCGCACCGCCATGTACTTCTGGGCCATCCCGCAAAGTGAAACGGCCAAGTCGCCGGAGCTGGTGCAAAATCCATCCTGGTAAAAAATCAATAGCATGAGATCAAGATACCTTACAGGTTTACTGGTGGTAATGTCCTTACTGGTCATCCATGCCTGTAAACGCGAAGCAATAGCCGTACCGGAGCAGGTAAAGGACCTTTCCGGCGAGTGGCGTATCACTAAAGCCGTACGCAATGGTGTGGACATCACCGGGCTGGCGGACTTTTCGCAGTTCAGGATACGTTTCACGTCCGACCGGCAATACATGATAGAAAATCCGCTGCCCTTTGTGGTAAGCCAAAACGGCAGCTATACCCTGGACGATCCGAAGTACCCGTTCCGCATCACCTTTACACAGGCAGGGATGGATACGGTCAGCACCAGCTTCACCTACCCGGTCGTGAACGGAAAGCGTAACCTGAACCTTACCTTCAGTCCCGGCTGCACAGCCAACACTTACCTGTACACGCTTGAAAGAACAGATCCCTGATAGCATCCAACACACCGCAACATGAAAAGATTTACATACAGCATAAGCCTGCTCCTGCTCTTACTGGCAGGCTGCGTATTCCTCGACGGCGTGGACCAGCCATCATCCGCCAGGGCAGGGGAAGACCTCACCATTATCATGCACACCCGAATTGATGTGGCGGATGGCGGGCGTTCCAATGTCCGGCTGATTATCGGTTTCCTTGCGCCCAAGAGCTGGGAGGCAGATGCTAACTCCACCATCACCTTTACAACCACCGCTTTTGGCAACGGTAAAATGGTGCCCATGCCCCTGACCGTAGATGCCGACGCCGGCAAGAACTGGCCCGCTGCGCTGAAGGACCGTTTTGGCATGGGTGGCAATTTTATGACCGACGACCTGGAGTGGGTGGTGTTCTGGACAGAGCAGACCTACAACGTGCCGCAGGGCGTAAAGGAGAACATTGAAGTGACCATCGTGACCAAACCCGGCCCGCAGAACATGCAGTTCAAGACCGGCTATTTCCTGGGCACCAGCAGCGAGGGCCTCAGCGACGTGTTCGGCTCCAACAACGTTTACAAGTGCCTGTTCAAAGACTGTTTTACCATTACAGACGGCCAGGGCGACCTCATAGACTACTGTAATCCGCAGATAGCAGCGGTAACGCCCGGTATGGCTACGGACAACGATTGGCTCACCATCAGCTTTGACCCGGATGTGGTGCAAACCCCGCTGAACGGGGTGGGAAGCATCTACTTATGCGCCAAAGCATATACTACCGGCGGGCAGGTGCTGGAAGCCTGCACGCCAGCAGAAAGCGCAAAGCTGAAGGCATATACCGGCAACAGGTCCGCCATCACCATCTGGCCCCGCGGGTACTTCAACATGCAGGAAGGGCAGACGCTGGAAAAGATCGAATACTTTTTTACAGATGCCAGCGGCACCGTAAAGGTGGGCTATAGCAATACCGCCAGTCCTTTCGTGTACACATTCAAATGCCAATAACTACTACCACCGTGCTAAAAACTGATACAATGGCGCACCGCTACATACAACACTATATTTCCGTCCTGGCCTGTTTGCTGCTTGCGCTTTGCGGGAGCGCGCAGGCCCAGCAGCCCGCTATGGTGGCCGGCCGGGTAGTGGACAACTACGGCCAGCCGCTGGCAAAAGCAGCTGTTTGGGTAAAGGGCATGAACGACAGCACGGGCAGCGATGCCAACGGGAACTTTGCCCTGCCCGCGGCCCTGAACAATACGCTGGTGATACAGCATCCCGGTTACCAGACCATTGAGCATAAGCTGCGCGATACCGGCGCGCTGGTGCTGCGCATGGAGGAGGTGTACATTCCCTCCCCGCAGCGTATACCCGTGCTGTATGGTGAGGCAGCCCCCCGGAGCATGGTAGGCTCCGTAGCTACGGTGTATACCAACCAGCTGTCCACCACGCCGGCTACCCTGTACGCCTATGCATTGCCCGGCCGCCTGGCAGGGCTGTATACACAGCAGAACAGCGGCTTCCGGATGCCCGGCACCACCAATAATTTTGATGTGGACATATTCGTGGGCAACATACCCAGGCCCGGTGCCATGGAACCCAATGACAATACGGAAATAGGCCTGTGGCTGCGCGGGCAGGTGCCCGTCACTATCGTGGACGGCGTGCAGCGCGATGTGTTTTCCATTGATCCCGAGAACATTGAATCCATTTCCGTGCTCAGGGACGGGCTCTCTACCATCCTGCTGGGCCAGCGCAGCTCACGCGGCGTTTTGCTGGTCACCACCAAACGCGCCCGCGCAGGTAAGCCGCGTCTGTCCTTTACTGCGCAAACCGGCGTGCAGCAGTCATTGAGCCTGCCCAGGCCATTGCCCGCCTGGCAGTATGCCTACCTGCTGAACGAGGCCCTGCAGAACGACGGCAAAGCGCCTTTGTATAAAGAGGCCGACTTCAGGGCCTTCCGCGACCACACTAGCCCGTATACTCACCCGGACGTGAACTGGTACGACGCGATATTGCGCGACAACCCGCCCTTATCCCGCTACAACCTCAACGTGAACGGTGGCGGCAACGTGGCCCGCTACTCTGTGTCCCTCAACTATACAGACCAGCAGGGCATATTCAGGACCTCGCCGGACAACAGCTACAATACCAACGCCAGCCTGAAGCGCTACCTCATCAACACGGATGTGAATATTGACGTAAGCCGTAACCTGAATGTAGGCATGCAGCTCTTTGGCCGCCTGCAGGAAGGAACACAGCCCGGCGCCACCACCGGCAAGCTGCTGGCCGACCTGCTGGCAACGCCCAATGCCGCCTATCCCGTTTATAATAGCAACGGGAGCTGGGGCGGTACCAGTAACCTTACTACCAATCTCCTGTCATCCACCATCAACAGCGGCTATATACAGGACAACAGCAAGGACGTAATGGCCAATGTGGACCTCCGTTACGACATGGGCGACTGGGTGCCCGGGCTGTCCATAAAAGGCAAGGGCAACCTGTCCATACAATCCGCCAACGCCATAGACCGCAGCAAGCAGGAGCTGGTATACCGCATGGCAGTAGAGCAGGGCGATACCCTGTATACCCGGTACGGGGAAGCCATTGCGCAGCGGAACAATTTCATATCCGTTTTCAATGCGCAGTACTTCTTTGGCCAGGTATCACTGCACTACGACCGGCGCTTTGGCCCGCATGGCATAGGCGCTGTAGTGCTGGCAGACAGGCGGCAGACCATCTTTAACTACGACCTGCCCGGCAAGGCAACCAATCTGTCAGGCAAGGTAGCTTATAATTACGCGAACAAATATTTCATAGAAGGCGCCATCAACCGGAGCGGCTACAACCGCTACATGCCGGGTAAGCAGTATGGTACCTTCTTTGCCGGCGGCATTGGCTGGGACCTGGCGCAGGAAAGCTTTGTCAAAGGCAGGGCCGGCTGGCTGAACCAGCTCAAGCTGAGAGGCACTTACGCCCATACCGGGAACGGCATCGATAATTCCGGTTATTATATCTGGCGCCAGGACTTCAGCGAGGACAATGGTGTAGGCGGCGGCGTATATGAGCAGGGCACCGCACGTTCTCCCGCTTCCGGCTTCAAGGAAAATGGCCTGGCCAATGTGAACATCTCCTGGGAAACCGCCCGCAAGCTGGACGTAGGGATAGACGTATCCCTGTTCAACAACCGGCTGCAGGTGACCGGCGATTACTACCACGACCGGTATGCAGACCTGTTGCAGATAAGGGGCAAAAGCATCGCCCTCTCCGGCGCCGCCTATCCCCCGGAGAATATCGGCATTAACCTGTACCAGGGCGGGGAGCTTACCCTTACCTACCAGGGCCGGCTGCGCAACTTCCATTATTTCATTACCGCCAACGGCAGCATAGAGCAGAGCAAGGTACTGTTCATGGACGAGCAGCGCCGCGATTACGAGTGGAACAAAAGAACAGGGCTGCCCGTAGGCATGCGCTTCGGGTACATTGCAGACGGCTTTTTCCAGTCGGCCGAGGAAGCCGCCGGCAGCGCCACCATTGCCGGCTACGACCCGCAGCCCGGCGATATAAGGTACAAGGACCTCAATGGCGACGGCGAGATCAACCAGTTTGATGAAGCGCCCATTGGCACCCTCAAACCGCGCATGTACTATGGCATTTCCGCCGGCTTTTCCTGGAAAGGACTGGAAGTAAGCGCCTTGCTGCAGGGCGTGGCCAACAGGACCAATTACGTAGCCAACTTTGCTACGGAGTTAGGCTTCCAGTTCCTGAACTTTACCTACGGCCAGGCCTACGAGCAGATCACCGGCCGCTGGACACCGGAAACAGCCGCCACCGCCACCTATCCCCGCCTTACGGCAGATGCGAACCACAACTATAACAAGGCTGCCTCCTCCTTCTGGGTGCGCAACGGCAGTTATTTCCGGCTGAAGAATGTAAGCATTGCCTACAGCCTGCCGTACCAATGGATGCACCGCCTCCGGCTGGGCAGCGTAAAGGTGTTTGCCAATGCGCAGAACCTGTTCACGCACGCCGCCTATGATTTTGTGGACCCGGAAGTAGGAGTGGGGGCGTACCCCATCCAGCGGGTGCTGAACACCGGTATCAATATCAAATTCTAGTCAGCCATCTAAATAAAGCACAATGAAGCAATCCCGTATGATGTTGTTCCTCCTGGCCGGCTGCCTGATGGCCATGGTGGCCTGCAGAAAGGACTATGAAGCAATACCGCTGGAGAAAGTGACCATAGAATACGTATTTGACAAGGATGACTCCCTTGGCACCTATGCCAATAAATTCCTGAACAGTATCTACTCGAAGCTGCCCGGCGGCTACAACCGCGTGGGCGGCGACCTGCTGGATGCTGCGTCGGACGATGCCGTTTCCGGCCTTACCGGTACCTCCGCAGTATCCCAGCTGGCTACCGGCGCATTCACCTCCTATGCTGCCATTGCAGATGAAACGCCCTGGGCCGGCAGCTATGCCGCCATCCGGGCTGCCAGCATCTTTGTTTCCAATATCGATGTGTCGCCCGTAAAGGAAAAGCTGCCCAACGGTTATTCCATCCGCTATGCCTGGAAAGCCGAAGCCCGTTTTATAAGGGCCCTGTTCTATTTTGAGCTGCTGAAACGCTATGGCGGTATCCCGCTCATGGGCGATGAGGTAAGGGAGCTGGGAGATGATGTGCAGGTGCCGCGTAGCTCCTTTGCCGATTGTGTGAATTATATCGTCAGTGAATGCGATGCTATTAAGGACAGCCTGCGCCCCAACCCTGTAGCCGCACCGGAGCTGAACAGCCACCGGGCTACCAGGGGCGCCGCGCTGGCGTTAAAGGCGCGTGTGCTGCTGTACGCCGCCAGCCCCTTGTTCAATGGGCAGAATATAGACCCGGGCAACACCCTCACCGGTTACACCGCTTATGACAGGGAACGCTGGAAGCTGGCTGCTGACGCTGCCCGCGACCTGATCGATGAAAACACTTTCCAGCTGTTGCCCGATTTTAAGGACATCTTCATCACGCAGCACAACAGCGAGGTGATCTTTTTCCGCCAGGGAGGCAATAACACCAGTATTGAGGAGACCAACGGTCCCGTAGGCTTTGCCAAGGTGGCCCGCGGCCGCACCAATCCCACGCAGGAGCTGGTAGACGCTTTCCCTACAGACCAGGGGTTGCCCATTACGGACCCCGCATCTGGCTACAATTCCAATGATCCCTATATCCACCGTGATCCGCGCCTGGCCATGAGCATTCTCTACAATGGTGCGCGCTGGCTGAATACGGAGCTACAGACGTTTGAAGGCGGGCAGCACCGGCCTGGCGGCGCGGAGCCGGGCACTAAAACCGGCTACTACATGCGCAAGTTCATGGGCCGCTTTGAGAATGCCACGCAGTACAGCAACACCAGCCACGACTGGATCATCTTCCGCTATACCGAAGTGCTGCTGAACTTCGCAGAAGCAGAAAATGAGTACAACGGTCCCACCGCGGACGTTTACCAGGTGCTGAAAGACCTGCGCGCCCGTGCAGGAATTATCGCAGGCGATAACGGCATGTACGGCCTGAAAGAAGGCATGACGCAGGAGGAGATGCGCAAGGTGATCCGCAATGAACGGCGGATAGAGCTGGCCTTTGAGGAGCACCGCTTCTGGGACATCCGCCGCTGGAAGATTGCTGCGCAGGTGTACGGCCAGCCGCTGCATGGCATGAGCATTTTGCGGGAAGGACCGGACTTCAGCTACAACCCGGTGGAAGTGTTCAGGCCCGTGTTCACCGCTCCCCGCATGTACCTGTATCCCATTCCTTACGACGAGGTGGTGAAGAATGATAACATGCGCCAGAACCCGGGCTGGTAGGCTTTATTTCTCATATGCAATCAACTGACTAAGATGAAAAATTTGATACTGTTATTGCTGTTCCTGGCCGCAACATCCCTGCCGTTAACGGCCCAGCAAAAGAGCATAAGTGGCACCGTAAAGGACCTGAACGGCGTGCTGCCCGGCACTGCCGTGTCAGAGAAGGGAATGCCCGCCAATGGCGTGATCACGGATGCGGATGGCCGCTTCAGGCTTACGCTGAAAGGCAGTTCCCATACCGTGATCGTAAAGCTTATCGGCTTTGCCAGCCAGGAGATCGATGTGGCCGGCAAGTCCGCTATCGACGTGGTGCTGCAGCCCTCCACCCAGGGCCTGGATGAAGTGGTGGTAGTAGGCTTTAACCAGGCCAGGCGCATTACCAATACCGGCGCCGTGAGCGCCATCACCGGCTCCGAGATCAGGAATGTGCCTACCGCCAATGTGCAGAATACCCTGATGGGCAAGCTGCCGGGCTTTGTAGCGCAGCAGCGTTCCGGTCAGCCGGGCAGGGATGCGTCCGACTTTTTCATCCGCGGCGTCAGCTCGTTGAACAGCGATGGCAACAAGCCGCTTATTATCGTGGATGACGTGGAATATTCCTATGACCAGCTGCAGCAGATCAATGTGAACGAGATAGAAAGCATTTCCATCCTGAAGGATGCCTCCACCACGGCTATCTATGGCATCAAGGGCGCCAACGGCGTGCTGGTGGTCACCACCCGCCGTGGCAGGAGCGGCCGCCCGCAGGTGAACCTCCGCCTGGAATCCGGCCAGCAGTCGCCTGTAAGAACGCCTGAATTCCTGGATGCCTATAACACCGCCCTGCTGGTGAATGAGGCATATAAAAATGACGGGCTGGCCCCCATGTTCACCGCAGAGGACCTGGAGCTGTTCCGCAACGGCCAGGACCCCTACGGGCATCCCAACATCAACTGGTACGATGCCGTGTTCAAAAAGCACGCTTACCAGGCTAATACCAACATTGATATCTCCGGCGGCACCGAAGCCGTGAAATACTTCATCTCAGGCGGCTTCCTTACGCAGAACGGGCTGGTAAAGGACTTCTCCGATCCGCGCAATGAAGTGAACACCAACTATTTTTTCCGCCGCTATAACTTCCGTTCCAACTTGGACATGCGGGCCAACAAAACGCTCACGCTGCGGCTGGACCTGACCGCCCGCTTTGGCGACATCAACCAGCCCTATAATGCCAACGTGGTATCCGAGGTATACAATTTTGAGAAGATACATCCCTATTCTGCGCCGCTTATGAATCCCAACGGCACCTATGCCTTTGCCGCAGATACAAAGGACAAGCTGCCCACCATCAATGCCCGGCTGGCCAATGGCGGCTACAACCGCAGCAAGAGAACGGACTTCAACGTACTGTTTGGCGCTACCCAGCAGCTGGACTTCCTGACCAGGGGGCTGTCCCTTACAGCGCGTATAGCCTATGCCGGTATTGAGCAATATTCCAGGAACCTTTTCCGCCCCGCCCCGCCGCCTTCTTTCCATTACAACCCTGTGGACCAGTCCTATACCCTGGACCCCCGCGGCAACTACCGGCTGCAGGCCTACCGCGTAACCGGCAATACAGACCTTTACAGCCGCAATGTGAACACGCAGGCTTTCCTCAGCTATGACCGTACCTTCGGGGATCACGCCTTTAACGGGCTGGCCCTGTACAACCGGCAGAGCTACGCTTTCAAATCAGACATACCGGCCAACTTCAGGGGCTTTTCCTTCAAAGTGGGCTATAACTACAAGCAGAAATACCTGCTGGACTTCAATGGCGCTTACAATGGCTCCGATCGTTTCCAGGCCAGGAAAAGGAACGGCTTCTTCCCCGCCATTGGCGTGGGCTGGAGTATATCCCAGGAGCCCTTCTTCAGGGATCATATCGGCTCCGTAAGCCTGCTGAAGCTGCGCGCTTCCTATGGTGTGGTGGGTTCAGACGTAACTTCGGGCAACCGCTACCTGTACCGCCAGGAGTATTTCTATGGCAGTGACTATTCCTTTGGCGAGAACCATACGCCGCAGCGCACTATCTACGAAGGAGAGCTGGGCAACCTGGACGTGACCTGGGAGAAAGCCAGAAAGGCCGACATAGGTATTGACGTGAACCTGTTCAGGGACAAGCTTTCCTTTACTGTTGATTACTTCCATGATATCCGTTACGACCAGCTGGTGCGCAAGGGCTCTGTGCCCAACATGCTGGGCATTGGCTTCAGCCCCACCAACGTGGCAAAGACCAGCAACAAGGGGTTTGACGGGCAGATCAACTACCGCGGCAGCATCCGCCGGGTCAACTTCAATACCAGCCTGGTGTTCCAGTACTTCAAGAACAAGGTGCTGTTCAAGGATGAAGCACAGCCCGCCTATCCCTGGCTGGCGGAAACAGGCCTGCCCATAGACCAGCCCTTTGGCTATACCTTTATCGGTTACTACACACCGGAAGATATACAGAAGATACAGGCCAATGCGCATGACAAGCCGGCCACGCCGCTCAGCGAATATCCCATACAGGCCGGCGATCTCAAGTACAAGGACATCAACGGCGATGGCGTGATCGATAACAACGACCGCGGTCCTATTGGCCGTCCCAACCTGGCCAATACCGTATTGGGCCTTACGCTGGGCGCCAACTACAAGGGCTTCAGCGTAAACCTGCTGTTCCAGGGCGCCTTTGGCTACAGCTTCAGCGTGGTGGGCACCGGTATTGAAACCTTCCAGAGCCAGTTCCAGCCCATACACCAGGAAAGATGGACGCCGGAGAATGCCGCCAACGCCGCGTTCCCGCGCCTTACCAGCAACCCTACCACGGTCAACAGCGCACGTACCTATATGTCGGATTTCTGGCTTATAGATGCGCGATATGTACGCCTCAAGACCGTGGACTTGGGCTACCAGCTGCCCAGCCGCTGGCTGCCGCGCCGGCTGAACAACGCGCGCCTTTACCTGAGCGCATACAACCTCCTGACCTGGACCAATTACGATAAATACCAGCAGGACCCGGAAGTAGCCAGCAACAGCGCAGGCGATGCCTATATCAACCAGCGCGTGGTGAACCTGGGTATCCAGATCGGTTTTAAATAAAGCATAGCATGAGCAAATTAATACTGCTGCTGGCAGCCGGCGTCTTCACTTCCTGTATCAAGGACCCGCTGGAGGGCTACCGGAGCCAGGAGCGCGCCATCCTTTCCTTCCGCCTGCCCCAGGGCCAGGTGGGCAACGCGGAGATCGCGAACGGCACCGACTCCGCCACTATTACCGTATGGGCGGAGAACGACCTGGACCTGCGCGCCATCAGCCCGCTGGTAACCGTTTCCAAAGGCGCCACCGTGCTGCCCGCGCCGGGCGTGAAGGTGGATTTTGCGGCTAACGGCAACCGTTATACGTATATTGTGACGTCGGAAGCAGGTATTCAAAAACGCTGGTATGTGCATATCCGCAGGGAGAACGAGCAGCCCGCCGGGCCCCGCCTGCAGCTACTGCCCGGCAACGGCCGCTGGGACCCCCGCGTTACCGTGTACAGCGACCTGGATTACAATGATTACCTTACCCGTTACCAGCACTGGAACGGCGGCGATGGCTGCTATTCCGTGCTGCTGCCGGATGGCCGCCTCCTCTGGTCTTTCCAGGACAGCTTTTTCGGCCAGGTAAGCGCGGACCGTAACCGCACCGATAACGTGATGCGCCGCAACGCCGCGCATCTGCAGCTGGACACCTCCCTGCAAAGCTTCATTCCCCTGAACCCCGGTTCAGGCAACCAGAGCGAAACCTGGATCAAATATGGCAACGCGCCGGAAGACCAGGACTGGTACTGGCCCGGCACAGCGCAGGTGCATAACGGCCAGCTGCAGATGCTGCTCAGCCATGTCCGCAAAACGGGCAACGGCTCCTGGGACTTTGCGCATGTGAGTACAGACCTGGCCGTCTTTGACCTGCCCTCCATGCAGCTCAACCATATTGTGAAGGACAAGGACATTTCCGCCAACTACAGCGCAGGCAGCCTGAAAGCGCCGGACGGCTACACCTACCTGTACGCCACGGAGAACGGCTACCTTACCTCGTTCATGTACGTGGCCCGCGTACCCGGTCATGACCTGGCCGGCGCCTGGGAATATTACGGGCCGGACGGGTGGAGCGCTACCCCCGTGAAATACAATGTTTGCAATGACATTACCCAGCCGAATGTATTCTACCGGGACGGGAAGTACTACCTCGTGTCCCAGCAGATCATCTTCGGGCTGGACATCTACATCCTGGAGGCCCCTACGCCTGTAGGCCCCTGGACCAACAAGCGCACCCTGTACCGCATACCCGAACGCTACAGCGGCGATATGATCACCTACAACGCCTTTGTGCATCATGCGCTGAGCAGGGAAGGGGAGCTGGTGATCTCGTATAACATCAACCCGGTGGATTTTGCCACCAACTTCAACAGGCCCGGTAGTGCAGACAGGTACCGGCCTTACTTTGTGCGCGTATTTAACTGGAAATAACAGCTATACATGTTCAACAGGAAAGGAAAAGCGCTGCCCGGCCTTCTGGTGATCCTGGGCCTGGCAGATCGCTTTTGAAACAAAGCTGCTGGAAGATGGAAGGAATAAGCTGCTGGCGAGGCCGTATAATGAAGCGGTAGTTCACTTCAGCCCACCTTTCCCCCTGTACAGCTTTAGCGGGCCATCCAGGCGCAGCTCCAGCACGGTCATATATTTATCCTGCACGTTCTCCGGTACTTCTATGTATACCAGTCCCGGCACCGGGCTCCAGGAGATCTTGCCTACAATTTTATAGGAGCAGGATTGGCCGCTGCCGATCTCCGTAATGCTGCGGATGCCGTTTTTTAATCCCTTGATCATCACATCGCCCCGTACGCCCGCAGGAAGGAACAGGTATAGCGTAGCTGAATCTTTCGACAGGGTGGAAGGGCCGTAGAAATGTCCCTGGGGCAGGCCGCTCAGGGTATTGAAGATGGCTTTGGCGTATTTTTTATTCCATTTTCCCAGCTCCTGCAGCACCTGTACCGCCTGCCGTGGAATGGTGCCGTCCTCTTTCGGGCCAATATCCAGGAGCAGGTTGCCCCCGTTGCCCACTACATCGGCAAAAATGGTAATGACCTCATAAGGCGTTTTCCAGTTATTGTCCCCGGGTTGGTATCCCCAGTTGTCATTGATGGTCATGCAAAGCTCCCACCAGTTAAATGCAGGCCGCGTCACAGGAAAGTTCTGCTCCGGGGTTTCATAATCGCCGTAACTCCGCAGGCGGCCGTTAATGATGGCCTGCGGGTTGTTGCCCAGGATCAGCTGCCGCAGGGCAGGGGCCCGCCACTCCTCCGCGCTGTGTTCCCAGTCGCCGTCAAGCCACCAGAGGTCCGGATGGAACGCCTGGCCGATCTCCTGTATCTGTGCAAGGTTGAACTGCATGAAACGCGCCCAGCGCGCGGTATCTGCGGCTATTTCATAACGGTTGCTGTCCCTGGTAAAAGCCGGGTAGTCGGGATGGCTCCAGTCCGGCAGCGAAAAGTAAGCGCCCCGCCGGATGCCGTATTTATCCAGCGCTTTATAGAACGGCGTGAGCAGGTCCCTGCCCGCAGGCGTATTTCTCACTACGCTGTAATGGTCCTGGCCGGTATTCCACAGGGCCACCCCATCATGATGCTTCGTGGTTATCACCGCATAGCGGGCGCCGCTTTGTTTGATCAGCGCTGCCCAGCTGTCCGCATCATACTTTGATGCCGTAAAACCCTTGCATTGGCGCATATAGTCTGTATAAGCCAGCTGCTTGTTGTAAAAGCTCCAGCTTTCCCCCACGCCGTCTACTGCATAAATGCCCCAGTGAATGAAGATACCTAATTTGGCATCAGCAAACCATTGCATCTTGCTACGGATGGAGTCGGGTTGTATTTTGGATTGTCCCTGCGCATAGGCCGTAAAGCCCATCAGTAAAGCGATATAAACGTATCTCATAAGCACAGCCAAGATAGCTATTTTGTTCCTGGGCGCAAAAACCCTGTAGAAAACAGGCGCAGCTGATCAATTCGCAACGTAAGCTAAGCTGTATACCTCCTTTTATTTTCATTACGGACCAGGCCCCATCCTATAATGATCATCACTACAGAGGCACCCAGAAAAATATAGTTTCCCGGAGCATGGTTGTTTGCATATTCTATAACATTATGCAGCTTCAGTACCTGGTGGTCTATAATTCCTTCTACCAGGTTAAATATACCCCAGCCGGATAACAGGCCCGCAAGCAATAATTTGCCTGAGCGGTCGGCATCATTTCGTGACAGGAGCTTCCAGAGCAGGATAACGCCAATAAGGACAACAATTAAACAGAAGGCATGGAATATACCGTCCCAGAACATGTTGACGCTTTTGCCGATATAGTCCGTAGCGGGAATTTTATTGGACAGCATCTCATGCACCTGCAGTATCTGATGCAGAACGATGCCATCCGCAAATCCACCCAGCCCTATGCCCAGAACAGTAGAGGCTGTTGTTAACGGAACAGGGGAAAGCACCTTGACATTTGGATTGGCTGCAAGCCATGTCCGGTGCCTTTTATTGGTAATGGCGGTCAGGATCACCACAATAACGGACAGCACAATAAATGCGGCAAGCATTGTTAAAAGGTTGGGATAGAATTGGCTGTCATAAATGGCATCTCTTACCTGCTTGTTACACAGCGGGCAGGCAAGGGCAGAAGGGCTTATACCAGCCAGCAGCAGCAGGAGGGTAACGGTCTTTTTCATGATCGCGCATTTTTCGGGGACCTTGCAGTACGCCCTGGTTGTGCGCGCAAACTCTATACCAGCAGCCTGGCATTAGATACTATTTAAACCTGTTGTACTGTTCGCTACCTGCTTTTCCCATCCGGACCTTTTGTTGCGCGGATCTCCAGTGACCCCGCAAGAATCTCCCCTGTGTGCATAACCCGGATTGTTGAATGGATGTTCCTATAAAAATGTATTTTTGTTTTATGGCGAAAGCGCTGCCACTGTTTGAGATAGCCATTCCGCAGCTACCGGGCCTGCCCGTTTCAACGACTCCGGTCATTTTTTTACAGCTATACAGGCATCATGCTGATATTGGATAAAGGTAAGTTTCTTGGCGACCTGTCAGGGTTTTATCCTGCCGGCGACTTTTCGGCCAGTATAACGGCCTATTACCGCAGCAAGCCCATTAATGTTATGCATTCCCACGAGGAGTCACATATCAGCTTTATACTGAAGGGCGGCCATACCGAAAAGCGGGCAGGAGCCATGCGGGAGCTTTTCCCGGGAGATATCCTTTTTTACCATAGTGAGGAAGCACATCTTTATAAGCCGATGCGCTTTCCCGCAACAAGTGTCAACCTTGAGATGGCCGACAGCTTTTTCAGGCGCTTTGGTATTTCCGAGCAGCAGATGTACCTGGCCGTTCAGACCAACCCGGCTGCACGGTTCCTGATGATGAAGGTTTTAAAGGAGATACGCCTGCATGACAGCCTCAGTGAAATGGGACTGGAAGCGCTGGTGCTCGAGCTGACCGGCGGCTCGTTCTACGGCGGCAGGAAGTCACCGCCTGCCTGGGCGCTCCGGCTGCGCGAGCTGCTGCACGACGAGTGGGACAGCCGCTTTTCCCTGGAACAGCTGTCTGCCTGTACAGGCGTGCATCCTGTTACAATATCAAAACATTTCCGCTCCATTTTCTCCTGCACGCTGAGTGAATATATCCGTAAGATAAGAATAGAGAAAGCGGTCCTGCTGCTGCACCGTAGCGCACTACCCCTGACCCGGATCGCTTTTCAATGCGGTTTTGCCGATCAAAGCCATTTCATAAGAGTGTTTAAGCAGCTTACCGGTTTTTTGCCCGGGCAGTACCGGCGCATATAACGGAAGGCTAATCCTGTTCTATTTTTAGTGATGCAGAAACCTTTCTTTTGTGTCACCAATCTCGCTGTTATGAAATACATAAGCACCACCGGACTGGCGATAACGCTGCTGTTCGCTTCAAAATGTCTTTCCCGCCAGCTGCCCTATGGCAATAACCCCGCCGCAGGCAGGTATGCTGAAGCGGGGGATACCAGGATCTACTATGAGGTATATGGAGCCGGAAAGCCTTTGCTGTTGCTACACGGTGACACATTCGGGTACATTGACGAGCTGTCTGACTATATTCCACTGCTCAGCAAACGGTTTAAGGTGATTGCCGTTGCTATGCGGGGGCATGGCAGATCCGGCATTGGTACGGCAAAGTTTTCCTACCGGCAGTTTGCCCTTGATGTAATGGAAGTACTGGAGAATGAAAAGCTGGACAGCGCAGCCGTAATGGGCTTCAGTGCAGGCGCCATTACAGCCGGTTATCTCACGGCCTGTTTCCCGGGCAAGATCACCCGGGCAATATGGATGGGAGGTATGCTGGACAGTGCAGGGTATAAGCCAGGACTGCTCAGCAGCCTGAAGGGAATGAATGGCAGTGAAATTGAAAAGCGGCTCCCTCCGGAAGTAAAGGCCCGGATCGCACTGATGCCGCAGCAAGGAAGCTACGGGCAACTGGTGGAAAAATTAAAGGAGTCCTGGCTGCAGCCGGTATACATTGCGCAGGAGCGGGCTGCGGCTATCAGATGCCCGGTATTGATCGTAGGAGGGGACCGGGATGAGTTCATACGCCTGCAGGCATTTATTGATGCCTACAAGCTGATTCCCAATGCCCAATTGCTCATTGTGCCCGGCTGCGGGCACGTAGGGCTGATCCAGCGGCCAGACCTTGTATCTGCGGTGATGATCCCGTTTTTGCTTGAGGATTGACCGGGCAGGCCCTACTGTCATATTACCCGGCTTTTTCGTTCTCCTTTTTCCGGAATGTTACAATGCCTTTTACCAGGTCCAGGGGTAAGGGCTTATTGTTGGGAAGCTGGATAGCGGACCTGGTGACCTTCAGGTCTTTCAGTTCCGCTTCAAATTCCTGCAGCAGCGCCTGGCTCCAGGGGCTGGCTAGCGAAATATGTTTGGCGTAAGCGGAATAATAGATCAGGAAGCCCTTGTATTTGAAGGCCGGGATCTGGTAGCTGATCACCTCTTCTGCGTCAGGAGCTACTTCTTTAACAATTTTCCTGATCTGCTGCATTCTTTCCTGTATTTCGGCAGGGAAAGTGCTGTGGTACTCGTCAATTGTTTTAAAATCTGTTTTAGCCATTGTTAGAAAGTTTAGCGCTATAATAATAGGAAGCTGTAAATGGACGCGGAACTTGATAATCTATTTGACGATATCAATTTCGGAAAAGATATTGACTTTATGCTCAGTTTGCAAGTCTTAGAAATACAGCGCTCAGCGCTGCCGGTGGGGTTAGCATGGCATCATGCCGGGTATGCAAAGTATAGTAGGCCCAACGGGGGAATACGCTGCGCCTCTTCGATCATTCTTTTCATGATAAGGCAGCTATGGATGGAGGCGGGCAATCCCTGCTGCCGCTGTGAAAAAGAAACCCGCACTGGATGCGGGTTGGAAAAATTTTGTGCGCTTCAGTAGGCGCCAATCGAATTTTTACCAGGCTCTGGGAGCTTGAAACTATAAAGCAGAGAGGCAGAATAGTTTTTTACTTGATAAGCATGCTGCCTCCTGATAAACTTTTATTACTTCTTTTTTGCCTGATAAATTGGTAAATCGAGCCTGCAAGAAACAGTATAAAAATTGTAAGCAGTGTTTTCCCTATCAAAGGGTCACCGCTATTTTTGGCTAAAGGTTTTCCGGTTGGAAGACGGGTTAGCGTCTCGTTAACCGCAGGGACCATAGATAGAAAAAAACTGAAAGACAGCAGGAAGTTTTCGAAGTAACGGGCTTTGTTATGCTGTCCCATCTTGTAATAAAGAAAAAAGGCAATTATAACCAGGATTAAAATCAATAACGAAAAAAGATGCCCTGCGTTAAAGCCTCCATGCTTTGAAATCCCCAAAGCTGTTAATGAGGCTATGATTGTCCCGTAAAAGTATATTTTCCCGGATGCCCTGGCAAGGTTGATCCTGGCATGCTTTACAAAAGATATTAATCCTGCTGCAATGGCAATGATACCAATGACGGTATGAAAAATGCCCAAATTTGATAGTCCCATATCTTATTTTTTCTGCAAATTTTTGGAGAAAAAAAATGGGAAATATTCACTTAAGTGAATTCAAAATAACTTTTTTTTGCACTTTGCTCAGCTAAAAAGCGAATGACCTGCTAAAGATCAACGATTAATTCTCTTACGGATACGGCTTAACGAAGGATTAGTGATACCCAGATAAGATGATATATGGTAGGCGGGAATACGGTTCACGATATTAGAATGTTCTTCCAACAATTTAATATAACGCTTTTCAGGTGAGTAGAACAGGAACTCTTCTGTGCGGGCCTGGGAATAGTTGAAAAATAGCTCGGCCAGCAGCCGCCCGAATTTGCTCCAGTTGGGGTGCGAGTCGTATAAGCTGCTTAGATCACGGTAAGTGATATATATTATTTCGGAGTCTTCCAACGCTTCTACGAAGTATGCACAGGGATAACGGGTAATGAAGCTCCTGAATGACACGATAAACTGGTTTTCGGAAAAGAAGAAAATATTCTTTTCTTCGTCGGTCACAGGGTCATTGTAATAAATCCTGAAAATTCCTTTCACTACCAATCCCAGGTCGTTACAGACCACATTTTGCATATTAAAAAAGTCGCCTTTTCTTATTTTACGGTTTTTCCAATAGGTCCAGCTGTCTGTGATGTCTTTGGGTGTAAGCGCTGCAAAGTTTATCAGATGTTGCCTTAATATCTCATGATGTTCACTCATATGCTGGTGTTTTTGAACTTTGATGCACCGGATGCTGGCGTTAAAGTTAAAAAATAAGGAATAAGTATCCTGAATGAAAAATATGGAATTGAAAGAGCTTACATACAACAAGCAATTTGCCAGGGAGCTTTTAGCTGCCAGATTTATAGATTTGCAGTTGACAAAGGAGGAAAGGTATAAACATTCTCTTTGCAGTTACAATTTTAATAAAATACTAATCCCTATTAATACAGAACTTACAATTTTCCAATTGCCTGTTAACGAAATATATGCATATCAACTAGCTGATGAGGAGAGCCGGTTTACCTTTTATTTGCTTATGGAAATTGATAAAAAAGGTTTGGACAAAATAGTTGAAGAACTTGGGTCTCCTCACCATATTACATATGACGATTATAGGGCGGATGACTATGATTTTTTAAGCTGGGACTATAATAAAGAGATTGCCATTACAATCATGCAGTCTTATATGAGTGGCAGTAGGCGTAATCCCGGATATATCAATATTCATCTTATAATTTCAAATATGCATCATGAAGATATTGCAAATAGAGAACCTCTTATTGAATAGTATGGGCGGCATCTACTGAGCTAAAAGACTATTACGAATTTTATACCATAACCTGCACATTATGAAGGGGAACTATCACAGTTGAGAGTAGATGGAGTTGGGGGAAATTAATAAATTTCCCCCAACTCTGTGCGGAGGAGGAGATTCGAACTCCCAAGCCCTTTCAGGCACTACCACCTCAAAGTAGCGCGTCTACCAATTTCGCCACCTCCGCAGGTATGAAGTGGTGCAAAAATAATCTGTTTTTGAAAATGTGCAAATTTATTATCCGCTCCCACCGCTCCGCTTCCCATAAGTGCCCTCTTCCGTTGCGCTCTGCTCCCTCTTTGCCCCGCTCTCCATAAAGTGACCCTCCTTTGGCCGCACCCCTATTTCCGCAGCACGATCCTGAACGTCGTGCCCTTGCCCACCTCCGACGAGCGGACATACAGCCGCCCCTTGTGGTACTCCTCTATAATGCGCTTTGCAAGCGACAGGCCCAGTCCCCAGCCCCGTTTCTTGGTGCTGAAGCCCGGTTTGAACACCTTTTCATAATACGGCTTCGGGATGCCCTTGCCGGTGTCCGTCACGTCCACTGTCACCTCTGCGGGGTGGTTGGCAATATAAATATCAATGGTCCCCTTGCCTTCCATGGCGTCCAGTGCGTTCTTCAGCAGGTTTTCCACCACCCAGTCAAACAGCGGGGGAGAGATCATGGCCGGTATGTCCGTCTCCTGCGTATGCACGCTGATCTGTATCCGCTGCGGCGCCCGCTTGCGGATGTAGGTCACCATGTGCGATATTTGCTCCACCACGTTCTTTTCCTCCAGGTTGGGCACGCTGCCTATCTTGGAAAAACGGTCTGTGATCAGCTTCAGCCGGTCCACGTCTTTACCCAGCTCTGCCACCATGGCCGCATTGTCCGGGTTGTCCTTCAGAATCTCCAGCCAGGCTTCCATGGAGGAGAGGGGGGTGCCCAGCTGGTGGGCCGTCTCCTTGGCCAGCCCCACCCATACCAGGTTCTGCGTGGCCCGGTTGGTGGAGGAGAGGGCAAACAGTGTCACGCCTATGAACAGCATCACTACCAGCAGCTGCACATAGGGGTAGTACCGTACCTGCTTCAGTATCAGGGAGTCCCCGTAATAGATGTAGTTGTAGATGTTGTGCCGCGCATCTATCTCCATAATGAACGGCGGGTGCTTTTTCTTGAAATTGTCCAGCTGGTCTTGCAGGTAGCCGGGGTCCCGCGCTATCTTTGTGGAATCCAGGTTGCGGCTGTCTATAATATCTCCCGCCGCGTTGGTCTGTATCAGGGGAATGGTGGTATTGGTGGTCACTATTTCCACCGCCAGGTTCAGGTTGGCGTCCGCAGGCGCCTGCAGCAGTTCCCGGTTAGCCTCCACCCAGGTGGCCACTTTCTTGGTCTCTTCCTCCTGTATGCGGCGCGACAGGCTGCTCACAAACCAGATGGTGGCTACAATGATCACCACCGCCATGGATACCAGCACAAACTTCCAGCCGATGTATTGTTTAAACATTTGCAACTAAGTTAATATAATCCCCTGATACTATGCGCCCGCCCTCCCCTGGAGTAACCGCATATGCGCTTTTTCCTGTTATATTTGCAGCACAAAAATATTGATCACGCATAAACGAATTTTCTTTTGCCTGTATTGCCGTCAGTTGCCGTCGTTATTTTAAACTGGAATGGAAGGGGCTTCCTGGAAAAGTTCCTCCCTTCGGTATGCCGGTCTTCCTACGACAATTTGCAGTTGTATCTGGCGGACAATGCATCCACGGATGATAGCGTAACCTTTGTACAGGCGCATTTCCCGCAGGTAAAGATCATTCAGAACCCGGAGAACAATGGCTTTGCAGGGGGCTATAACCAGGCCTTGCAGCATGTGCAGGCGGATATTTACGTGCTGCTCAACCAGGATGTGGAGGTGGAGCCGGGCTGGATAGCGCCCGTGGTGGCCCTCATGGAGCAGGATCACCGCATCGCCGCCTGCCAGCCCAAGCTGCGCGCTTACCATCACCGGGAGTTCTTTGAATACGCCGGCGCTGCCGGCGGATGGATGGATATCCTGGGCTACACCTTCTGCCGGGGCCGTATACTGTATACTACGGAAAAGGATACCGGGCAGTATGATGATGTGCAGGATGTGTTCTGGGCTACCGGCGCGGCCCTCTTTATCCGCGCCCGCTGCTTTCACGAAGTAGGTGGTTTTGATGCCGCTTTCTTTGCGCATATGGAGGAGGTGGACCTCTGCTGGCGCCTGCAAAGGGCGGGCTACCGCATCCGCTATTGCCCGCAATCCCGGGTGTACCACGTAGGCGGCGGCAGCCTGCCCCAGGGCAATCCCCGCAAGCTCTACCTCAATTTCCGGAATAATTTGATGATGCTCTGGAAGAACCTCCACCCGGCAGACCGCTGGATCGTGCTCTCACAGCGGTTTTTCCTCGATCTGCTGGCCGCGCTCAAAAGCCTCGTGGCCGGCAAGCCAAAGGATATGGCCGCCATCATCCGCGCCTACCGCGATTACCGCCGCTGGAAACGCAGCTACAATGCCGCGCAGGACCCACTGCCCCGCAAAAAACTGCTGCAAATGACCGGCGTGTTCCACGGCATCATGATATGGCGCTACTATTTCCTGGGCCGCAAAAAATTCTCCGGGCTGGAAAAAAGTGAAAAGTGAAAGGCGAAGGGGGAATAATGGCATTACATACCACTTCCTGCTCCTTCACTATTCACCCTTCACCTTTCACTATTCACTTTTCCCCCTTTCACCTTCCCCCTTTTCCTGCTAAAAATTCTTTGATTATTATTTCACATAATGTAAGTTTGCAACGCGAAAAGAAAAATTATGGAACAAAATACGATTGAAAACAAGAGCGACTTTTCCCGTGATTGGGTATCTTCTTCACGTTTCCTGTTTTATGTAAAGATTGCCTGCATCCTGGCTTTTGTGCTGGGAGGCTGCTACAATCTCTACAAGCATCGCTACCAGGGCAAGCCCGAAGTAGCTGTACCGGAAAGCACACTCTACAATCCCAAGTATAAATAATTTGGATATTCGAGGGACTTTCTTATTTTTGCAGTCCGAAATTCAAAAACGGGAAAGTTCTTAACCAGCGGAAGTAGCTCATTTGGTAGAGCACGACCTTGCCAAGGTCGGGGTGGCCGGTTCGAGCCCGGTCTTCCGCTCAAAAAAACAAAAGGACCTGCCAGGTTGCTGAAACCTGGCAGGTCCTTTTTGCTTTTTTACCCTGCTTTCACCTGCTTCAAATATGCCGAGGGCGGTATCCCGAACTGCGCCTTAAAGCACTTGCTGAAATAGAACGGGTCGCTCATACCCACTTTATAGGTCACTTCCGCCACCGTATAATCTCCCGTTTGCAGCAGCGTAGCCGCTCTCTTCAGCCGCACCAGCCGGATGTACTCATTGGGCGAGTAGCCCGTCAGCCCCTTCACCTTCTTATAGAACAGCGTGCGCCCCAGCTTCATGGCCGCCGCAAATTCATCTACGGAGAATTGTGTATTGTCCAGGTTCTTTTCTATCACCATATGCAGCCGGTCCAGGAAACTGCGGTCCGCTGCCTGGGCTGTAATATGCACCTCAAAAAATCCGGGGTCGTTGGAGAACCGCTTCCGGATCTTTTCCCGCTGTTCTATCAGGCGAATGATCCGGGTCAGCAGCAGCCGTGTGCTGAAAGGCTTGGTAATGTAGGCGTCAGCGCCCGCATCCACGCCCTGCAAATGGTGCTCGTCGGAGCATAGCGCCGTCAGCAGCACAATGGGAATATGGCAGGTCTGGAACTCCTGCCGGATGCGTCGGGTGATTTCAAAGCCGTTCATCTCCGGCAGCATCACATCGCATACCACCAGGTCCGGGCTGCTTTCTATGGCCAGCGCCAGCCCTTCGCGCCCGTTATGCGCCATCTGCACCTGGAAATAGGGGCCCAGCTGTTCCCCCAGGTGGTCGCAGATGTCGGGGTGGTCCTCTATCAGCAGCACCTTGTACCGGGTGGCAGGGGCCGGGAGGGTAGTCCCTTCCGTATCTGCTATGTAACCGGCCTGCAGCGGACGGCTGTTTGCATGATTGTCTGCCGGCGCGGCCAGCTCCGCAGCAGTATAGGCTGTTTTGAACAGGGGCAGGGTCAGCGTAAAGGTCACGCCGGCGCTGGCATTGTTCCGGAAGGTAACGCTGCCTTTGTGCAGCGTTGCCAGCTCGCGTGTCAGCGATAATCCTATACCTGTGCCCGTAGGAGAGAAGCTGAGCTGGCTGAACCGCTGGAATACCTGCTCCCGCCGGCTTTCAGGGATGGAGATGCCCGTATCGGATACATGCACCTGCAGGGTGCCCGCCGTTTCGTCCACCTCGGCACGTACGGTCACGGTGCCGCCGGCAGGCGTGAACTTGAGCGCGTTGGAAAGCAGGTTATACAGCATCTTGTCCAGCTTGGACTCATCCACCCACATCCGGTATTCCGGCACATTGCTTTCAAACACCAGGCGGATATGCTGCTGCTCTGCCAGGTCGTTAAAATTGTCGCACAGTTCCTGCAGCAGCGCTATTACGGCTACCTCCCGCAGCTGTAGCGGCATGCGCTGGTGCTGTATCTTGCGGAAGTCCAGCAGCTGGTCGGCCAGCCGCATCAGCCGCTGCACATTCTTTTGCATAATGTGCAGGTGCCGCCCCGCCTGCAGCGCGCCTTGCCGTGCCCCGGGCAAATGTTCCATGGCGCTTACGATCAGCGACAGCGGCGTGCGGAACTCGTGGGAAATATTGGTAAAGAAGTTCAGCTTGTATTCTGTCAGCTCCTTTTCCAGCGCCACGGCGTGCTGCAGCCGGAAAATACGCCGTCGCACCAGGTAAATGCCAGTGGCCAGGCCGCCTGCCAGGCAGAGGTACAGCAGTATGGCCGGGCGGGAGCGCCAGAAGGGCGGCAGCACGGTAATGCGCAGCGCCGCTTCCTGCCGGCTCCAGCTGCCGTCGTCATTGCTGCCCCTTACCCGGAAGGTGTAGGTGCCGGGCGGCAGGTTGCGGTAGGTGGCTACATTGTAGCTGCCCGGCGCATTCCAGGCATCTTCGTAGTTTTCCAGTATGTAGGTGTATTGGTTCCGCTGAGGGTTCCGGAAGGCCAGGGCCGCAAACTCGATGCTGAACACTTTCTGCCCCGGGGCCAGGGTAATGGCAGCCTTGCTGCCTGCAGGCAGGGGCGCCGGGTGCCCGGCAATGCTGAAACCCGTCAGCACCACCGGCGCATCATACCGCCCGGTGCGCATCTGGGAAGGGTAGCAGCTGTAAAAGCCGTCCATGCTGCCCCACAGCTGCTGCCCGTTCCTGCGCCGGCAGCAGGCTGCTTCCGCAAAAAGGTTGCCCAGCGTGCTGTTGGAAAAATAAAAGATCTCGAAGGTGTGCTGGTCGGGGTTAAAACGGGTGAGCCCGTTCTCCGTGCTGATCCACAGCTCGCCCTGCTCATCCTCCAGGATGCCGTTCACAATATCGTGGGAGAGGCCCTGCTGCGCCGTATAGGTCTGGAACCGGGCGGCCTGCCCGCCCTTTGCAGGTACAAAACGGCTGATGCCGCCCCCGGAGGTGCCTGCCCACAGCCGGCCCTGCCGGTCCTCGCAAAGTACTTTGATCACATTGCTGCACAGCCCGTTCGGGTGTGCAGGGTCGGAGCGGTAGGCCCGGAATGCGTTTCTGTCCTGCGGCAGCGCTGCGGGGTCAAAGGCCAGCAGGCCATTGTTGGTGCCCGCCCATATCCGGCCTTTCCGGTCCTGCAGCAAACAGCGTATATCCTTCAGCGTTTCATGCCCTCCGAAAAAGGAAGTAAAATACATGGCCTGGCCGCCGGCATAGGTGGCCAGGTGCAGCCCCGCCCCAAAGGTGCCCACCCACATGCGCTGCTGCCGGTCTTGTAAAAGGGCGTATACCAGGTTATGCTTGTTGCTGTGGTCGCCTGCTGCCCCAGGCAGGCTGAAGTGCCGGGCCGGCTGCTGCAGGGAGTCCAGGTGCGCAATATACAGTCCCTGCCCTTTGCTCCCCAGCCATATATAGCCTTTGCTGTCCTCCGTAATGCAATAGATGTTGGGGCTTTGCCCCGGAAACAGGTGGTCCATGCAGCTTATCTTTTCCAGCCGGCTGTTATACAAATGCAGGGCACCGTTCTTGGTGCTTGCCCATATGCGGCCCCGGCTGTCCTCGAACAGCGTCTTTACAATATTGGCGCTGTAGCGTCTTGGCGTGGTGGTGTCCGGGTAAAAATGCGATATGGAGAAGGATTGCGGCATCAGCTTGTTCAGCCCCGTATGTTCCGTGCCTGCCCATATCAGCCCCGAGCGGTCCACCAGTACGCTCAGCAGGTAGTTGGAGCTGAGCCCGTTGGCCCGGTCTGTGGCATAGCCGAAATGCTGCAGCGTGTCCGTGCGTCGGTTGTAGCAATACAGCCCGCCGCCATAGGTAGTGATCCAGGTGCGCTGCCGGCGGTCCGTATGAAAGGTGAAGCGTCCGTCGTCTATCAGCTGCATCACCCGCGGCGGTATCAGCGTAAAGCGCCGCGTGCGCCGTTGCAACCTGTCATAATACCATACCTGCCCGGAATGGTTGTTCACCCATAAGCCCTGCGTATCGCTCACCAGGTCCACCGGCCCGGGAATGGCTTCCCCGAAAATGGCGCTGGCCGGCAGCACCTGGCCGTTGCGGATATGCAGCACCCAGGCGCCGGATTGCGGCGTACCCAGCAGCAGCTGTCCCTCCTGCAGCAGGGCTGCGCCGGTCAGGGGCATCGGCCTTTCCATCGGCAGCGCATTAAAGCGGCGCCGGCTCATATCATATGTGTATATCCCGTTTTGCCGGCTCACAAAGTAAAGCTGATCATCACTGCCGGCTATCGCCTGTATGAAATCATGCCGCTGCTGCCCGGCCGCTGCCTGTCCGAAAGCGCCGCTAACCGCGCCCTGCGGGTCCAGCCGGTACAGGCCGTCCGTTGTACCCAGCCACAGGTAATGTGCTGCATCCTCGAAAATGAAGTTTACCAGCCGCTGCCCCGGCAGCGTATATTGCTTCGCTGCAAAAGCATTCCCCTCCCGGCGTATGCGCAGGCAGCCCCCGGTATGCCCGTACAGCCAGGTATCCCCGGCAGCGGACTGGTACAGCTGATCGTAGGCCGGCGGCTCCTCCTGCCCGGCATAGGGAACAAACTCCTCCCGGGCCGGGTCAAAGCAGTGGATATGGCCGTCAAAGGTCTTTACCCAGATAAAGCCGTAGCGGTCCTCATGCAGCTCCCGGATGCGGGCATCGGTAATGGAGTGCGGGTGCCCGTACGTCGGCCGGTAAATGATGAATTTTTTCCCGTCGTACCGGTTCAGCCCGTTCAGGGTGCCGATCCAGATAAATCCTTTTCTATCCTGCAGCAGGCAGCGCACCGTGTTCTGGGAAAGACCATCGTGGGTGGTCAGCTGCTCCAGACAAAGGCCGTTGGGAAGCGTGCGGGTATCATTGGCAGGGCCGTTCTTGGCAAAGGCGGTGAGAGGGACGGATAGCAGCAGCAGCCGGCTGCAAATGGCAAACAGGCATTTCAGTGATTGCATAACGGAACTTATAATAGGCTACCTGAATTTGCCTTTTATTCACCGGAAATGCATCCTATGCTTTCCCACTATGGCAGCAACGTGTACATTTTTACAGCATAAAGTCGGTTTTTCCATGTTGCCGCCCTGTTTTTACAGGCATCTTTGCTGCGTCTGTATCATCAAAAATAAACAGGCGGAAATTATGCGATCATTCATTTTAACCGGGATGATGTTAGTATGCGCCATCCTGTCAGGCCCCCGGGAGGGGCAGGCGCAGGTGGGCAGTTATCAGCAGGGATTTCACCGGGAGGGGAATGTTTTTCATTTTATTGCCACCGGTGCGGCGGTGCAGCTGGAATTCTGCACCCCCTCCATGTTCAGGGTGAGGGTGAGCCGCAATGGTGCATTTGCGCCGCCGGAGCCCTGGATGGTGGTGCAGTACCAGTGGGAGCAGGTGCCTGTAGAGGCTGCGGAAACCCCGCAGCAGTTCGAGCTGCGCACATCCGCGCTCCGGGTGCTGGTAAGGAAAGCCCCTTTTGCTATAGATGTATATACGGCAGATGGCCGCCTGCTGTCCGCAGAATCCGGCGCTGCCAGCAGCGGAGCTTTCCTGAACGGCGATACCGCCGGATGCCGCAAGGTCCTGCAGCCGGACGAGCACTTCTTTGGCTTCGGGGAGCGCATGGATGGCCTGGACCGCCGCGGTAAAAAGCTGCGCCTCAACGTAGGCCGGGGGCAGGGCCGCCCGCACATCATTGGCGCCTACAACATCCTGGAGGCCAACTACAGCCCTGTGCCCTTTTTTATGAGCACCCGCGGCTACGGCATCTTCCTGCATACCGCATCCGCTTCCGAATGGGATATGGGCCATACCCGCGTCAACCGCTATACGTTCTCCGCTGCCCCGGGCAACGGCGAGCTGGATTATTATTTCATTTACGGACCCCGTTTTGCCGGCATACTGGAGCAGTACACCGCGCTTACCGGCCGCCCGCCCCTCATGCCCCTCTTTGCCCTGGGCCTGCATGTAGGCACCTACAGCGGCGGTACCTGGGGGCATGAGCAGCATACTTCCACCAGCTACGTGCTGGCCCTGGCCCGCCGCTTCCGGCAGCTGGGCATACCGGTGGATATCCTGTTCCTGGACTCTACCTGGCGCCTCTTTGGCAAACAGGGCGGTAAAGGGGCCACCACCTACGAATGGCGGGAAACCTTCCATAACCCGCGGGCCATGATGGACAGCCTCTATGCCCTCCATTATAATATGGTGGGCCTGCACATCCGGCCCCGGCTGGACAATGGCCGCCATTACCGCCTGCTGGACAGCGCAGCAGCGTTGGGCTATACCTATCCCGAGGCCAACAGCCCCGGCGAGTTCGTCAACTTTTTTGATACTGCCGCTGTCAACTGGTGGTGGGAGCATGCCGCCATGAAAGTGGCCGGCATTGGCGCGCGCTTCTTTAAAACAGACGAAGGCAGCGCCTTTGGCCACCTGGCTAATGAAAGCAGCAAGACCGGCCCCACGGACAGCGTAGCCCTGCAGCTGCACAACGTGTTCCCCATTGCATACGCCAAAGCCGCCTACGAAAAGTTTGCCGCCCATAACGGTATGAGGGGCATGAACCATACCCGCGAAGGCTATGCCGGCATCCAGCGCTACCCCTTTATTTTTGCCGGCGACTGGCCCAGCGAGTGGCAGTATTTTGGCCCCGTAGTGCAGGCAGGGCTCAACATAGGATTATCCGGCGTGGGCTACTGGGCGCACTGCATGGGCGGCTTCGAGCATCCCGCAGACCCGGAGCTGTACATCCGCTGGTGCCAGTTCGGCATGTTCAGCCCGGTGGCCATGTTGTTCGGCATGGATCATCCCGGCTACAAGGAGCCCTGGAACTACGGGAAAGAGGCCCTGGATATTTTCAGGCAGTACGCCCTGCTGCGCTACCGCCTGTTGCCCTACCTCTACAGCCATGCATACGGGATGTACGCCACCGGCAAACCCCTCATGCGCGCCCTGGTGCTGGATTACCAGGACGATGTGAATACCTATAACATTACAGATCAGTACCTGCTGGGCAGCAGCATCATGGTATGCCCCGTTACCCAGAAAGGCGCGGCCACCCGCGTTGTATACCTGCCCGAAGGCCGCTGGGTGGACTACTGGACCGGTAAAAGCTATGCCGGCAAACAATACCTGAATGTGCTGGCGCCGCTCGATAAAATACCGCTCTTCATCAGGGCAGGCAGCATCATCCCCACACAGCCGCCCCTGCAGTATGTGGGGCAGCGCGTAGTGGATACCCTCACGCTGGAAATATACCCCGGCGACAGCGCCCGTTGCCGCCTCTATGAAGATGACGGCAAAAGCCTCCAGTACCGGCAGGGTGTATTTGCAATTACCGAGATCAGCAGCCGCACCGTGCAGGGCAAAATAAACATACAGCTGGGTACGCCGGAAGGTCCGTACCAGGGCCCGGTAAAAAGCTACCGGCTCAGGGTGCATTTGCCGGCGCGTCCTGCATCCGTTAGCGGCAGCAATCCCCTTCACTGGGAGTATGATGCAGGTGAAAAAGTGCTGCTGGTAAGCGGCCTCGCGGCCGGCAGCCAGGTAACGGTTACGAAAGGAGAGAACGGTTAATGGCCGTTGCTGCCGGAATTTACAGGGTTTTGTACAATCCTCCATTCCCGCCGCGTACCGCGCCCGCTAATTTAGCCGGACGAGTTTATGCAGATGGAGCAGCAATTTAACCGGCAGAAAAACCTGGAACGCATTGCGAAGCTGAAAAGGCTGGAGAAGATATTGATCATCACTTTCATCCTTGTTTGTGCCCTTTTGTTTTTTTTCCTGTTATGAAAATGAGCATGATGAAAATGCTGATCGCCACGTTATTGCTATTTTGCTATAACAGCTACGGCTACACCGGGAAGGATACCATTGCCCTGTCAGGCGCCTGGCAGTTCCGGGAAGACCCTGCGGACCGGGGCCTGCAGGAAAAATGGTATGCGCAGCGGCTGGGCGGGCGCATCCGCCTGCCCGGCTCCATGCGGGAAAACGGCAAAGGGGAGGAAGTAACCCTGCACACGTTATGGACGGGCAGCATCTACGATAGCTCCTGGTATTTTAATCCGGAAATGGCAAAGTACCGCCAGCCCGGCCGGTGCTGGTTCCCGTTCTGGCTCACGCCGGTAAAGTATTACACCGGCCCTGCCTGGTATCAGCGCACCGTGCATATACCCGCTGCCTGGAAGGGCCGCCGCGTGGTGCTCACGCTGGAAAGGCCCCACTGGGAAACCACCCTATGGATAGATGGAAAGGCCGCCGGCATGCAGAACAGCCTCAGCGCTCCCCATGTGTATGACCTGGGCGCTGCGCTCGCGCCCGGCGCCCATACCATCACCATCCGCGTGGATAACCGGATAAAGGACATCAATGTAGGGCCGGACTCGCACAGCATTACCGATCACACGCAGGGCAACTGGAACGGCATCACCGGCCGTATGGACCTGACAGCCGGCGCAAATGTATGGCTGGAGGAGGTGCAGGTATACCCGGATGTGGATAATAAGCGTGTAAAAGTGCGCCTGCAGGTAGTGCAAAAGGGGCATACGTCTCTGAGCGGCAAGGTATTGCTGGCGGCCAGCGGCTTTAACAGCCCCGTGCCGCACACGCCTCCGCCCCTGCAAAAGCAGGTGGCCATCAGCGGCGATACCACCCTGCTGGAGCTGGAATACCCCATGGGTAATGATGTGCAGCTGTGGGACGAGTTTCATCCTGCCCTCTACCGCCTCACGGTAACGCTTATACCAGGTGCAGGAGAGCAGGATAAAAAGCAGGTTACCTTCGGTATGCGCGCCTTTAGGACAGATGGCCGGCGCTTCACCATCAATGGTCGCCCCCTCTTCCTCCGCGGCACGGTAGAGAATTGCGTGTTCCCGCTCACCGGTTATCCACCCACCAGTGAAGCGGACTGGCTGCGCATTTTCCGCATTGCCCGCGCGTACGGGCTTAACCATATGCGCTTTCATTCATGGTGCCCGCCGGAAGCTGCATTCAGGGCAGCGGACCAGGTAGGGTTCTACCTGCAGCCCGAAGGCCCCAGCTGGGCCAACCACGGCTCTTCCCTGGGAGATGGCGCGCCCATTGATCAGTATATCTACGACGAGACCAACCGCATGGCCAAAGCCTACGGCAACTATGCCTCCTTTTGCATGATGGCCTATGGTAACGAGCCGCGGGGCAGCAGGCAGGCGCAGTACCTGGGCCGCTTTGTGAGCTACTGGAAAGCAAAAGATCCCCGGCGGGTGTACACCGGCGCTTCCGTGGGCATGAGCTGGCCCTGGGTGCCGGAAAATGAATATATCGTGAAGTCAGGCCCCCGCGGCCTGCGCTTTACCCAACCGCCCGGTACCACATTTGATTACTATGACCGTATCAAAGAACAAAAGGTGCCCTATGTAACCCACGAAATGGGCCAGTGGTGCGTGTTCCCCGACTTTTCCGAGATATCTGCCTACACCGGCGTGTTCCGTGCGCACAACCTGGAGCTGTTCCGCGACCATCTGCAGCGCCATCACCTGGCATCGCAGGCCCGGCATTTTTTGATGGCTTCCGGCAAGCTGCAGGTGCTGTGCTACAAGGCGGAAATAGAAGCCGCCTTCCGCACGCCGGGGCTGGCCGGCTTCCAGCTTCTGTCCCTGAACGACTACCCCGGGCAGGGCACCGCCCTGGTAGGGGTGCTCAACGCTTTCTGGAAGGAAAAAGGGTATGTAACAGCACGGGAGTTCCGCCGCTTTTGCGATACCACCGTGCTGCTGGCAAAGATGGAGAAGCTGGTGTATACCAGCGGGGAAACACTGGATGCCCGCGTAACAGTGGCGCATTTCGGGCAGGGCCCGCTGCTGCAGGTGCAGCCGCAATGGCAGGTAAGGGATGCTGCCGGCAGGATAGTGGCGCAGGGCAGTTTGCCCCTGCAGGATGTGCCCCTGGGCAACAATATTTCCCTGGGCGATATACACCTGCCCCTGCAGCGTTTTGACACGGCTGCCAGGCTCACCCTGGAAATAGGCATCCCGCATACCGCCGTTGCCAATAGCTGGCAGTGCTGGGTATACCCGTCTGCCTTGCCCATGCCGGCAGCCCCGGGTATATATGTTTGCGATACGCTGGATGCCGCTGCAGTAAACCGTTTGCAGGAAGGCGGCAAAGTGCTGCTGCTGGCCGCCGGCAAGGTGCAGCGGGGCAGGGAGGTGGTGCAGTCGTTCACCCCTGTTTTCTGGAACACCTCCTGGTTCAAAATGCGGCCGCCGCATACCCTGGGCCTGTACTGCGATCCCGCGCACCCGGCTTTCCGGTATTTCCCGACGGAATATCATAGCAATTACCAGTGGTGGGAACTGGTGAACGGCGGGCAGGTGATGAACCTGGAAGGCTTCCCGCCCCGCTTCCGCCCCCTGGTGTACAGCATTGATACCTGGTTCCTCAACCGCCGCCTCGCCATGCTGGCAGAGGCGCGTATAGGCCGGGGCCGGCTGCTGCTGTGCAGCATGGACATCAGCAATGACCTGCGGCATCGTCCTGCAGCAAGACAGCTGCGGTATAGCCTGCTCCGTTATATGCAGTCCAAAGATTTTGATCCGGATGATCGCCTGCCGCTGGCTGCCGTGCAGGAGCTCTTCATACCGCCTGTCCGCCCGGCATTTAACCCGTATACAAAAGGCAGCCCGGACGAGCTGAAGCCGAAAAAGCAAAACAAATGATGTTCAGAAAACTGTTCCACTTATGAAGCATTATACATACCGCACGTTGATCTGCTGCACCCTCCTGCTCTTGCAGCACTTTTACAGCCACGCTTTTCAGCCTGCCCCCGCTGTAACCGGCCGCGTGCTGGATGCACAGGACAGAACGCCCCTGCCTGGCGTGAATGTGCGCATTAAAGGCAGCAGCAATGGCGTGGCCACCGGCGAAGATGGCAGCTTTACCCTCCCTGCGCCGCAGGGGGCCGTGCTGGTATTCACTTATGTAGGCTACGAAACAAGGGAGCTAACGGTAACCGGCACACGCAATATCACCGTATCCCTCAGCAAGGGTAACCGGGACCTCAACGAAGTGCTGGTAGTGGGCTACGGTACGCAGAAGAAGGCCAACGTGACCGGCGCCATCGCCACCCTCAATGCGCAGCACCTGGACGAGCGGCCTATTGCACGGGTAGACCAGGCGCTGGTAGGCCAGATGGCCGGCGTACAGGTAAAGCAGACCAGCGGCGCGCCCGGCAAGGGCTTCCAGATAAAGGTGCGCGGCACCGGGTCTATCAACGCCGGCACAGAGCCTCTGTACGTGATAGACGGCTTCCCGCTGGATGTGTCCAGCCCCAGCACCAGCGGTAACTTTGCCCAGGGCTCCGCGCTGGACAATATCAACCCGAACGACATTGCCTCCATACAGGTGCTGAAAGATGCTTCCGCGGCCGCCATTTATGGCTCCCGGGCAGCCAACGGCGTGGTGATCATCACCACCAAGTCCGGCAAGGCCGGCCGCAACCGGATGGAGTTCAACACCTATATAGGCTGGCAGGAAACCGTTAAAAAGATCGATATGCTCTCCGCCGAAGAATGGATAGACCGCGCCCGGGAGATCATTGATTATAACTATGTGAATCCCGCCCTGGGCAGGCTGGCATCAGACAACCCGCAGGTAAGGCGCCAGAAGCTGGGTGGCTTTGACTTTAACCGGATATACGACGAGCGCTGGTACCAGCCGGGCCACCCCGGCCTGCGCTTTGTAGACTGGCAGGATGAGCTGTTCCGCAAAGGCCTGGTGCAAAGCTACCAGCTGGCAGCTTCCGGCGGCACGGACAGGATCACCTACCGCATTTCCGGCGACTATCTCAACCAGGAAGGCATTGTGATCTATACGGGATATAAAAGATATTCCTTCCGTTCCAATGTGCACCTGAAAGCAAACGACCGCATCAACCTGGGCCTCAACATCGCGTCGTCCTACAGCGCCGTCACCGATCCCGGCGCAGAAGGAAAGGACCAGCAATTGCACAAGGCCGTCAGCGCCACGCCCATCGTGGAAGACAGTGTAGGGCTGGAAACCGGCGTGGTGCCCAACCCGCGCTATGCCTGGGCCAGCTCCACCGTTAGCCCCGTTGCCGTGCTGCGGGAGCAGATGGGAGAGGAGCGCAGCCTGCGCACCCTGGGCAGCTTCTTTGGCGACTACCGTATACTGGACGGGCTGGTGCTGAAAGCTACCCTTAATCTGGACAATACGGACTACCGCCGCAAGTATTTTTCACCCAGCATTATCCGCAACGGCAATCCCGGCACCGGTTCCTCCCACACCTACCGCAAGACCACCCTGGTGAACGAGAACACGCTTTCCTATAACAAGCGTCTGGGCAGTCACGACATTGCCGCTGTGGCAGGGTATGCCTATAACCAGACCAATTTCGAGGAAGCCCGCATTGGCGGCTCCAACTACAGCACAGACGATATCTATACCCTTAATGGCGCTACCACTCTCACCCTGTCAGGCACGTATACACGCGAAACAAAGAACGTGCTCATCTCCTGGTTTGGCAGGTTGCAGTACGGCTACCGCGATAAGTACCTGCTGTCTGCCTCCATCCGCCGCGACGGTTCCTCCCGCTTCGGCAACAACACCAAATGGGGCGTGTTTCCCGCCGTATCCGCCGGCTGGCGCATACTGGAAGAACCCTTCATGAAAGGGCTGCGCAACGTGAGCGAGCTGAAGCTGCGCGCCAGCTGGGGGCATTCCGGCAATAACAACATTGGCGATTTCAGCCAGTCCGCCCTGCTGGGCTTTGCCAACTATGCGCTGGGCACCGGCGAAGGGGCGCTGGTAAAAGGGCAGGTGCCTTCCAATATACCCAACCCGGACCTGGGCTGGGAAAAGTCAGAGACCATAGACGCCGGCCTGGACCTGGGCCTGTTCGACAACCGCATTTACGCCTCCTTTGACTATTACCGCAAGCTGAACACAGACCTGCTGCTGAGCATACCTGTGGCAGCAGTTACCGGCTTCAGCACCGCTATTACCAACATTGGCCAGGTGGAGAACAAGGGCTGGGAGCTGGAGCTGTCTACCCGCAACCTTACCGGCGCATTGGAATGGAACACCAATATCAACTTCAGCCATAACGCCAACAAGGTGCTGCAGCTCGGCCCTAATAACACGCCCATTATTTACGGCAACTTTGATAATATGGGCCACCACATCACCACGGTGGGGCAGCCCATCGGCGCCTTCTACGTGATAGAAGCCATCGGCGTGCTGAAAACCGCGGAGGAAGCGGCTTCCAGCCCCATCATTACCGGACAGGAAGCCGGTGATCCCAAATACCGCGACGCCAACGGCGACAAGGTGATTGATGTGAACGACGCCGTGATCATGGGACAGCCGGACCCCAGATACGTATGGGGCATTACCAATGATTTCACATACAAGGGCTTTGATTTCAGCTTTCTGTTCCAGGGGCAGTGGGGCAACAAGATCTACTCTACCTTTGGCCGCGCCATTGACCGGCAGGGTAGCGGCGTATCAGACAATTCGCTGGGCATCTGGGCCAATCGCTGGCGCTCCGAAGCAGACCCCGGCAACGGCATTGTGCCAAAGGCTTATCCTATTAAATACGGCCGCCTCAAGGATTCCCGCTGGCTGTACAATGCCGCTTACATCCGGTTGAGGACCGTTACGCTGGGCTACAACCTGGCCCGCTTGCTAAAGCATGTTCCCGGCGTGAACGGCGGCAGGATCTATATATCTGCGGAGAACGCCTGGGGAAAGGATTATTATGACGGCGGCTTCAACCCCGAGGCCGTCAACGACTCCGGCGATGACTATGGCGCTTTTCCCCTGGCAAAATCATTCGTTTTAGGTCTTAACATCTCATTCTGATCATATGCAGGCAATCATCACAAAAATATACCTGGCCGCGCTGCTCCTCCTCCTGGGCAGCTGCACCGGCAAGCTGGATATAAATCCCGTTTCCGATCCCAGCGTGGACAACTTCTACCGTAATCAGCAGGATTTTGAGCAGGCCGTGAACGGCGCCTACAACGGGCTGTCCGCCTACCCGCTGCGGCATTTCTTTTTGTCTGAAGTAAGGTCAGACAATATGTATGTGCCCGGCGAGGGCGGCACCTATGACTGGAACCCGGTCAACAATTTTACGCTGAACGCCTCCAATACCCTGATGTCCGGCGCATGGAGCGACTGCTACACCACCATCATGCGCTGCAACGCCGTGCTGGATAATATCGATGAGCAGAAGGTGCCGGACGAGGCCATCCGCAATCAGTTCACCGGCGAGGCCCGCTTCATCCGTGCGCTGATGTACTTTGACCTGGTGCGCTTTTTCGGCGCCGTGCCCAGGATCGAGCACCTGGTAAGCGCTACTGAAGCGCAGCACATAGGCCGCACGCCCGTGCCGGAGATATATGACCTCATTATCCGGGACCTGAAAACGGCCGCACAGCTGCTGCCGCCTTCCTACGCCGGCCCTGCCAAAGGCCGCGCTACCAGCTATGCCGCAAAAGGCATGCTGGCCAGGGTGTACCTCACCCGCTCCGGGCCGGTGCTGCTGGAAGGCGGGCCGGTGCTTAACAGTAATGAGTATACGAATGCCCGGGACCTCCTGCTGGAGATCATCAACAGCGGGCAGCATACCTTTATCAATGACTACGCACAGCTGTTCAGCTACGACAACGAGAATAATACAGAGTCTGTTTTCGAGGTGCAGTTCAAAAGCGGCGGCACCGGCACCGGTACGGTGATGCCGGCGGAAATGCTGCCTGGCAGCTACATGCGGGCCGCCAAAATACCCGTGGCCGGCGGCAACGATTTCAAATTTGTATCCAACGACCTGCTGCACAGCTATCCTGCAGAAGACAAGCGCCTGGCCTTTAACATACTGCAGGGCTTTGTGGACGAGAACGGGAACTTTGTGAACCAGCATTATTTCAAAAAATTCCTGGACCCCAAACGCTATGGCGTGGACCTGCGGGATTGGGGCATCAACCAGCCGGTGCTGCGCTACACGGATGTGCTGCTCATGTACGCGGAAACCCTGCTGCACACCGGCGGCAGCCAGGCTATCGTGGACAGCCTGGTGAACAAGGTGCGCCACCGGGCAGGGCTGCCGCCCCTCACCGGCGTAACTCTGGACCAGCTCATGGAAGAGCGCCGCCTGGAATTTGCCGCAGAAGGGCTGCGCTGGCACGACCTCGTGCGCACCGGTACCGTGGTATCCGTAATGAATGCCTGGATGGTGCAGGAAGACGAAAAGCAGGTCATGAAACCCATGCGGGCAGCGTACGTGCTGTACCCCATTCCGCAAACGGAGATCAACATTAAACCGGGGCTGTACGAGCAGAATGCGGGCTACTAGGTTAGGCAGAACGCCTCCCGCAAACCTGCATGCAGCTTTTCACGCAATTTTGTAATTTAAGACTTATGCAAAGAAGGGCATTTATCACAGGCATGGGCGCATCAATCCTTTTCAGCAGGCTGCGTGCTTTCGGGAACAGTGAAGACCCCGTGTCCGCTTTCTGTGAACGCCTGCAGCCGGTAGGGCGCGCACTGGAAATGAAAGACTGGTATGTATGGTGCAACAGCCCCATCCTGGGGCCCGATGGCAAGGTGCACGTATTTTTTTCCCGCTGGCCGGCATCCCGTGGCATGGGCGGCTGGATCAACTGTTCGGAGATCGCCCATGCCGTGGCCAGTGATCCGGAGTCGCCCTTTGAGTACGTGCAGACGGTGCTGTCGCCCCGCGGCCCGGGCCACTGGGACGCCACTACCTGCCACAACCCGCATATACAGCAATTTAATGGCCGCTATTATCTTTTTTACATGGGGAATGCCAACGGCCGCACCAATACCAAGCGTATAGGCCTGGCCGTGGCCAGCTCCCTGTATGGCCCCTGGCAGCGCAGCGATCAACCTTTGCTGGAAGCCGGCCGGGCCGGCGCCTGGGACGACCACTGCACCACCAACCCCTCCGTGGTGCGGCATCCCCATGGCCAATACTGGCTGTATTACAAGTCCTGGAACACGGCAGACTATGAGCAGCAGAAAGGTCCCATACGCGGCAACCGCAAGTATGGCCTGGCTATTGCAGACCAGCCGGAAGGGCCTTACCGCAAATATGACGGCAACCCGGTCATAGATTTCTCCCACCGGGGCAACAACACCCAGCTGGAAGATGCCTTTGCCTGGTATGAGCAGGACCGCTTTAAGATGCTGGCCAGGGATATGGGCGTGTTCAGCCACCAGGTTGGGCTGTACATGGAAGCAAAGGATGGCCTGCACTGGTCTGATCCTTCCATTGCCTACTACGATGCCGCGCATTATATACAGGAGCCGCCGCCGGCCCCGCATCTCAAACGCTATGGCCGTTTTGAGCGTCCGCAGCTGCTGATGAAGGACGGTAAGCCCGCCTATATGTTTACCGCTGCCCAGGGCGGGCGGTACATGACCGCCTCCGCTTTTATATTCAGGATAAAATAAACGATCACCATGCTGATGAAAAGAACCGGTTTATGGACCCTCTGCCTGCTCACGATCTGCTGGACCGCCAACAGCCAGGCCCTCCGCTGGCCTCCTGTTACGCGCGATGCCAAACCCTGGACCCGCTGGTGGTGGCTGGGCAATGCAGTGGATACGCCCGGCCTGGCCTGGAACCTGCAGGCGCTGCAGCAGGCCGGTATTGGCGGCGTGGAGATCACTCCCATTTACGGCACCAAAGGTTTTGAGCACAGGTTTATTGACTTTTTATCACCGCAGTGGATGCAGATGCTGGGCTATACCCTGCAGGAGTCCCGGCGTTTGGGCATGGGCGTGGATATGAACACCGGCACCGGCTGGCCTTTTGGCGGGCCGGGCATCCCCCTGGAGGACGCAGCCGGTAAAGTATATTTTGAAGAATATACCTTGCAGCGCGGCCAGCGCCTGCAGGAGCCGGTACGCTACAGGGGCCGCACGCAGCAGCCTGCCGTACTGGAAGTGCTGATGGCGTACGGCGCAGATGGCGCCCGCCTGAACCTTACAGACAAAGTAGGGAAGGGCGGTGTGCTGGACTGGACCGCTCCACCCGGCTCCTGGCGCTTGGTGGCCCTGTTCAGCGGCAAGACCGGGCAAAAGGTGAAACGCGCTTCTCCCGGCGGAGAAGGCTGGGTGATGGATCACTTTTCCAGCAGGGTGGTTAGCAGCTACCTGGAAGGTTTTACAAAAGCATTTGAGCAAATGCATGCACCGGTTCCCCATGCCTTTTTCAATGACTCCTACGAAGTGTTCGGGGCAGACTGGTCCGCTGATCTGCTGCAGGAGTTTGCCCGCCGCAGGGGATATCGCCTGGAGAACTATCTGCCCGCTTTCCTGGGCCGGGGCAACCCTGATACCGTGCGCCGCGTGATCTGTGATTATCGGGTAACCCTGTCCGATATGCTGCTGGAGAATTTTACCCGCAACTGGACGGACTGGGCACACCGCATGGGCAGCACCACGCGCAACCAGGCGCACGGCTCCCCGGCCAACCTGCTGGACCTCTACGCTGCCGTGGACGTGCCGGAATGCGAATCCTTCGGTACCACCCATTTCAATATTCCCGGCTTGCGGATAGACAGCAGCGAGATACGGCACACGGAGTCCAACCCCATGATGCTGCGCTTTGCCTCCTCTGCTGCGCATATCATGGGTAAAAAGCTGGTGTCTGCAGAAACCTTTACCTGGCTTACGGAGCATTTTAAAACCGCCCTGTCCCAATGCCGCCCCGAGCTGGATAACCTCTTGCTTTCCGGCGTGAACCATGTGCTGTTCCACGGTACGCCTTACTCACCCAAAGAGGCGCCCTGGCCGGGCTGGCTGTTCTATGCCTCCGTAGAGTTTTCCCCTTACAATACTTTCTGGCGCTACATGCCGGCTTTCAGCAATTACATTACCAGGGTGCAGTCCTTTTTGCAGGCCGGGCAGGCAGACAACGACGTACTGCTCTACTGGCCGGTGTACGATGTGTGGCAGTCGCCCATGAACGGGCCGTATTACCAGTTCGTGATCGGCAAAACAGCCGAATGGATGAAGCCCTTTCCTTTCTATGATGCTGCCACAGCGCTGGTAGATAATGGCTATGGCGTAGACTTTATTTCAGACCGGCTGTTGCAGCTGGCCAAAGCCGGTAACGGTGAGATACACACGCCCGGCAACCGTTACAAGGCCATGGTGGTGCCGGCCTGTAAATACATGCCGCTGCCCACCCTGCAGCGCCTGCTGGACCTTGCCAGGCAGGGCGCCACCGTGGTATTCCTGCAGCAGTTGCCGGAGGATGTGCCGGGCCTGCACCAGTACAGGCAGCGCCGGCAGCAGTTGCAGCAGCTGCTGCAACAACCGGGCAGGCTTTCGTTTAGCAGCAATAGCGCTACCCGCTTTGGCAAGGGCCGTATCATCACGGCTGCTACTGCCAGCGAAGCCATGCCGCTGGCACAGGTGCCCCGGGAAACCCTGGTGGGAACAGGATTACGCTACACCCGCCGCCGCCACGCTTCCGGCTATTATTACTTTATCGCCAACCAGCAGGCGCAGGACTTTGACGGCTGGCTGCCGCTGGCCACGCCCCTGCAGTCCGCCGCTTTGTTTGACGCCTATACCGGCCGGCACGGCCTGGCCCGTACACGGCAGCAGGATGGTCAGCCTGGTATATACCTGCAGCTAAAGGCCGGCCAGTCCATCATTGTTCAAACAGATACCGCGCATGCCCTGCAAGGCCCTGACTGGGTTTACCACCAGCCTGCCGGGCCTGTGCAGCCCCTCAGCGGTCCCTGGGAATTATCCTTTACGGACGGCGAGCCTGCCATTGCACAAACCTTTACACTGGACAGCCTCCATTCCTGGACCCTGCTGCCGGACAGTGCGGCCAAAGTATATGCCGGGGCCGCACGCTACCGCATCACCTTTGATATGCCGGCTATCAAAGCCGACAACTGGCTGCTGGACCTGGGTGCCGTGCGCGAAAGCGCGGCCATCCGGCTTAACGGGAAAGCGCTGGATACCTTGTGGGCCCTGCCTTTCAGTACCCGTATCGGGCGGTACCTCCGGCCCGGCAGGAATACCCTGGAAGTGGAGGTGGTCAACTTACCTGCTAACCGTATAGCCGATTACGATAGAAAGGGAAAGAAATGGCGTATCTTTTACGAGATCAATTTTGTGAATGTATTTTACAAGCCTTTTTCAGCGGCGGACTGGAAGCCCGTACCTTCGGGCTTGCTGGGACCGGTAAGGCTGGTGCCGCTAAGCGGAATGTAAAGGATAAATATATAAAGGATGCGCAACCGTTCCGAAACGTTTTTCAAGTCTCCTTTTTAAAAAACCAGCGCGGCCCTGAAAAGAGCCGCGCTTTTTTTGTCCTTAACGTGTTAAATGCTACCAGGGCTGGATAACCCCGGTCTTTATTGCATTATTCATATTTAAACTAAAACCTCGTGAAATAGAATATTGTACTAATAGTTAAATCCCTTCCGTTTGAACATCCACAGGTTCCGCCATCCGTCGCCCTGCTGTGCCAGCGTCAGCTCGTTCTCGTTCAGGGTTACGATCGTATAGGTAACGTTGGCCCCGTAGCTGATGTCCGAGCCCAGTATCCTGATCGTCCTGTTCAGCGTGTCCAGCGCAAACGTGCCCCGGCTAGTACCGGTAGGGGTCACTTTTGTGTAATTGGCGCGCCCGTTCAGGTCAAAGGTCATTTCATCGTTGGCCACGCCCCAGGAAACTACCTCGGCAGGAGTAGGCTTCCACCATTCAGGAGCAGTAGCCGCGCCGGAGCCATTGCCATACGGTGCGCCCCCAGGGGTATCCATGGCCCATACCCAGGTTTTGCCGGCTTCGCCGTTGGTCAGCAGGTTCCACATCGGACTGCTGAAGTAGCTGGCATCATTCTGTGATACCTCTATCTGCACGGAGTCCTGCACCGGCCCGCCGCCGGTATAGGCTACAAATTTCACGTAGTAGCTGCCGGCGTAGGGAATGTTCACCGTATCTCTGTCCTTGTTGGAAAAGCCGGTGCCATAGTCCCAGTAGGGGATCACGCCTTTGGTGCGGTTCTCCAGGTAGATCACGTTGTCATATCCGGGCTGCTGGCTTACGGAAAAGTCCAGCGCCGAAGCCTGCAGCGGCGCCGGCAGGTTGTCCCGGTCCTCCTGCGGATCGCAGGCAGCCAGGCCGCCCAGCACCAGACAGGCAGCAAGTATGTTTTTAAAGTATGTGATATTAAGTTTCATTTGTTGATATTTTTCAGTCTTTACATTATTTCCGCATACAGGATGCTTCACCCTTCACCTTTCCCTACTGGTTCCACCCCGCATTCTGCTGCAGCGCACCATTGGACAGGTTCAGCTCCTGTTGCGGTATCTGGAACAGCCCTTGTGTCTCCGGCCGGAAGGTGACATTGAACTGTGCATCCCCGGTGTTGTTGTCAATTGCCTGCTTGGTAACAGCCATGCCCTGCCGCAGCAGGTCCCAGTAGCGGTGTCCCTCCAGCGCCAGTTCCAGGCGGCGTTCTTCCATGATCAGCCTTTTGCCGTTCGCATCCGGCGTTAATGTTCTGCGGTGGTCCTGGTCCAGGAAGGCCCGGTCCCGTACCCGGTCATAATAGGACTGCGCTTTGGCCAGGTCCCCGTCCAGGTGCAGCTCTGCGCCCATCAGCAATACATCGGCAAAGCGGATGGCCACATAATCATAAAAGTTGTCTATCTGGAAATTGCCCCCGTAGTCTTCCGGTTTCAGGTCTACCATGGGCATGTATTTCTTCCACATGAAGTTCGTTTTCTGCGGGTATGTTTTCGGATAGCTCAGGTTCTCGGCTTCCACGGAAATAATGGAACCGCTCCGCCGGGAATCGCCGGCTTCATAGGCGGCCCACAACTTGGGGTTCACCGGTGCAGCGCCCCAGCCCTGGTAATAGGGCGGTACTGCGCCGTCGCGGAAACCGATCATTACCTGCATGCGGTTGCCATCAAAATTGTTCCAGTCGCCCAGCCCTTTGTAGGTATACTTCACGGCAAACACGGTTTCCTGGTTGTCCTCCCCGGCAAAGCTGCCCAGCGAGGCCTGCCAGAGGCGGGGAAAAGAGTCTATCAGCCCGTAGCCGCTCGCATTGATCACATCGTCAATATAGGCGCGTGCTTCCTGCTTGGTAACGGTGCCGGCTATATCCGGCTGGTTATAGTAACCGGTATAGTACAGGAACACGCGGCCCAGCAGCGCTTCCGCCGCCCATTTGGTGGCGCGTCCGTATTCCGCCGGCGATATGGCGCCGTAAGGGGTGTTGGCCAGGTTGCTGGCCGCATATTCCAGGTCTTCCGCTATCAGCCGGTACACCTCCGCCGGCTGGGCCTGCGGCACGTTGTACTCGCCAGGCAGCAGGGGCTCGGTTACCAGCGGTATATGGCCAAACATGCGCACCAGGTCAAAGTAAAAATACGCGCGCAGGAAGCGGGCCTCGGCAGTATAGCGGGTTCGCAGCGTAGTATCGCTGCCCCAGTCCACGCCGTCCACTTTGCTCAGCAGCAGGTTGGCCCGGTAAATGCCGGTATAGGCCCGGGTCCAGTTGCCCAGGTTCTGGTTGTTGTCATTCTCGAACCGGTCCAGCCGCTTCCACACCAGGTCGGATTCCCCGCCGCCGCCAAAGCAGTTGTCGCTTACTATTTCGCTCACCAGCTGCGTGGCATCGTTGCCGTTGCCCTGCTGCAGGGCATCGTATACGGCTACCAGCGCTTCCAGGGCATCTTCAGGCGTTTTATAGAACGTTTCTTCCACGATCCGGTCTATCGGTTCCCGATCCAGGAAGCTCTTGCTGCAGGACAGGGCAGTGGTGAGTATAATGGCAGATACAATGATCTTTTTCAGTTGCATAAACATGAGTTGTTTGAAAGTTTAAAACCTGGCATTCAGTCCTACGATCACGGTCCTGGGCTGCGGGTAGGTGCCCACGTCCACTCCGGATACCCAGGGATAGGGGCCGTAACCCACCTCAGGGTCCATGCCTTTGTACCGGGTGAAGGTGAACAGGTTGGACCCTGAAACGTACAGCCGTAACTGTTGTACCGGGAGACGCTGCAGCAGTGTTTGCTTCAGGTCATAGCCCAGGTTAATGCTGCGCACGCGCAGGAAAGAGGCGTCCTGGATGAACAGGTCGGAAGAGCGGGTCCAGTTCTGGTTGCCCTCGTCGCCCAGCGTTACGCGCGGCAGGGTGTTGGAGGTGCCTTCCCCGTGCCAGCGCCCCAGGATGGACG